>OBLW0100000131.1_pt1 | contig 59089 bp, 50 predicted proteins | sample 1520161 | NCBI WGS metagenome assembly OBLW01 (sample SAMEA3539309, study PRJEB22396) | soil metagenome | biome: tundra; feature: field; material: soil | place: USA | collected 2010-05 | depth 0.15 m
GGCGAAGGTGGCGACGTGGCCGCCCTTCTCAAACCCGGCCGACATGCCGAAGCCGTGGCCGGGCGTTTTCTTCCGATTCTTCCAACCGAACTTCTCGGCGGCGGCTTCCATGACGGCGACCAGGCGGGGGTCATTGGAAGAATTCTTGAGGCGGAATTCGAGCGGGTCCATATTGATGGAGCGGGCCAGCTCATCCATGTAGCACTCGCGCGCAAAGTTGTTGCCGGTCGCGGCCAAACAGCGATAGGACCCCTGACGGAGCGGTGTCCTGGTTTGGTGGACCTGTTCCCGCGCGCCCTTCACGTTGTAGGGAGTGTTCAAGCCGGGCGAACCGCCGTTGTAATTATGGTGCTCCCACTCGGCGATGGTCCCATCCGGATTGGCTTTGCCGGCGACCTCAATCAACGCGCCGGGGCGGAAGTAGGCCCAGGTCATTTCCTCTTCACGCGTCCAGTTGCGCTTGACGGGCTGGCCCACAGCCTTGGCCAAAATGGCGGCTTCCATGGCGGCGTCGCCGTTGTGCTTGCCGCCATAGCCCGACCCCGTGTCGGGCATGAAGACGCGCACGTTCTCCTCGGGCAGTTTGAACTGCTCCGCCAACTCACTGCGAACGCCGAACGGACGCTGGGTTCCGGTCCAAACGGTCAGCTTGCCGCCGCTCCATTCGGCCACCGCGGCGCGCGGCTCCAGGGGGACGTGCGCGATATAAGCGATGGAATACGTTGTGAGCCCGGCGCTGGTGGCGGGCCCGCCGGCGTTCTGCTTGAAGTAGGCATGGACTTCCTTGCTGGAAGGCTGCGCGGGGGCCGGCGTCCATTGCGCGCGCAGAGCGGCCAGAGCCTTCGACGCGGTTTCGGGATCTGGCGCCACGACTCCCACAAGGTCGGCGCCAAACCCGGGGCGCGGCGAGGCGAGGACTTCCTGCACGACTTTGACGCCGGGCATAGCTTCGGCGGCCGATTTATCGAGCGACGCCAGCCTGGCGCCGAATTGCGGCGGGTACAAAACCTTGGCATGCAGCATGCCGGGGCGCGCGACATCGAACGGATACTTGTGCGCGCCGGTCACGATGTCGCGGCCGTCGACCTTGGGAACGGAAGTCCCGGCCACCTTCCATTGCGGCGCAGGCGCGACCGGGGCGCTCGACGGGATGGTGTGGACGAGCTTCTGCCCCTGGGTTAATTCGCCGAAGCCGGCCGTGTGGCTGCCGGATGTCACCTTGCCGTTGGCGACGGCGACGGTGGCGCGATCGACGCTCCACTTCTGCGCCGCCAGGTCCACCAGCATCTCGCGGGCGGTGGCCGCCGCATTGCGGATCTGCGGGAACATTCGGGGCGAGGTCTGGCTTCCGACGGTGCCGCCATCGTAGGGCGTCAGGTCCGTGTCGCCCATGACGAAGTGAACGGACGCAACCGGGACGTGCAACTCCTCGGCCACGGCCGCGGTTAGCGAGGTGCGGGCGTTCTGCCCGACTTCCACTTTGCCGGTGTAGGCCGTGACCGCGCCGTCCTCGCCGATGTGCAGCCAGGCGCCGACTTCCTGGGATACCTGCCGGTTCCCGCCGCGCCCGGATTCCTGGGCGAAGATATCGTCTTCCACGAGCAAGACGGTGATGCCGCCGCCCAAAGTTGCAAGGAAATCGCGCCGCGTCATGCGTGGCCTCCTTTCCCGGCCGCCGCTTGAATTGCGCGGACGATCCTCGGATAAGTGCCGCACCGGCAGATGTGGCCGTTCATGCCGCTGACGATCTGCGCTTCGGTGGGATTGGGAGTCGCCTTGAGCAGCGCCACGGCGCCCAGGATCATGCCGGGGGTACACCAGCCGCACTGCATGGCGTCGGCCTCCAGAAAGGCCTCCTGCACGGGGTGCAGACGGCCGGCGGGCGCCAGGCCCTCAATGGTGAGAATGCGCTTTCCGGCGGCCGACCCGACGCGCGTGATGCAGGATTTGGCGGGCTGCCCGTCGAGCAGCACCGTGCAGGCCGCGCATTGGCCTTCGCCACAGCCGTACTTCGTGCCGGTGAGATCGAGATCGTCCCGTAGGACGCTCAGGAGCATGCGGTCGGGATCCGCATCGATCCGGCGCCGCGTTCCATTGACATCCAATTCCTTTATATTTGGCATGTTAGTTACCCAGGCGCGCTCGCGCGATTGCCAATTTGAACTCCCGGTTTTGACTCAATCATACTCCAGGAGGACGGGGGACGGGGATGCGATGTCGGGGCCAGGCGTCGGAGGAGCTACGGCCTGTGCACACTCAGATCCGTGGCCAGGAAATTATTGCCGGTCGCCAGGACGGAGGATGGTTTGCCGAGCGCAACCGCGAGGAGCGCCGATGTGTCGATGACCATCAGCGCGGAATCCCGACGGCGTCGTACCCCAGGATCTCATCCGGGGAGCGGGCGTCGAAAACCGGAAGAGCGCCGATTGCGCCGCAAAGAGCGTCCAGTTTCGCGCGATCCAGGGGCTGCGGCGTCTTGCGGAGCTTGTCTTCCAGCGTTCGCCGCGTCTTTCCTGCGGACTTTAGCGTCCTCATCACATTTATTGCAGGGTAATCCAGGGGATAACCAGCACCGCGTTATAATCGCATCACATGGACGTATTCGAGGAACTGGTGCGTCTTCGCCGCGAGGGACGGAAGTGCGCGCTGGCCACGATTGTGGATGTGCGCGGGTCCATCCCCAGCTACGCCACGGCCAAGCTGCTGGTGCGCGACGACGGGTCCATGGCCGGCACCATCGGCGGGGGGTGCGTCGAGGCGGATGTCTGGAGCGCCGCGCGGGAAGTTATGGAAACGGAAAAACCAAAGCGCCTGACCTTCAATCTGGGCCAGGATGCGGCCTACGATAACGGGCTGATTTGCGGCGGCCAGCTCGACGTCTTCATCGAGCCGGTGCTGCCCGTGCCGCGCGCCTTTATCTTCGGCGCGGGTCACATCTCCAAGAGCCTTTCGAGGATCGTCACCATGGCGGGGTTCGCCTCCGTGGTGATCGACGACCGCGAGGCCTTCGCCAGCCGCGAGCGCTTCCCCGAGGCGGAGGAAGTGCACGCGTCCGAGTACGAGGAACTCTTTCCCAAGCTTTCCATCAACGAGACGAGCTATTTGATTATCGTGACCCGCGGACATCGCGACGACATGCGCGTGCTCAAGCTGGCCATCGACACGCCCGCCCGCTACATCGCCATGATCGGCAGCAAGCGCAAGGTGATCGGCGTGATCCGGGAACTGGAGAAGGAAGGCGTCCCGCGCGCGGCTTTCGAGCGCCTGCATGCGCCCATGGGCCTCGATATCGGGGCGATTTCTCCGGAGGAGATCGCCATCTCGGTGACCGCGGAAATGATCGCCGTGAGGCGCAACGCGGAATCGGACTGGCGCTCGCTCTCCATGTCGGTATGCGCCGCGGAGGCGCGTCGGGCCGCCGCGCTCGCCAAGTGAGCTGCGCCGGACTCATTCTGGCGGCCGGCGAATCGCGGCGCATGGGTTCTCCTAAAGCTTTGCTGGATTATCGCGGCGCCACGTTTCTGGACACGCTGATCGGCCTCTTCGCGGAACGCTGCTCGCCGGTGATTGTGACGCTCGGCGCCGCGGCGGAAGAGATTCGCGCGCGCACGGCGCGGCAGGCGCAGTTCGTTCTGAATCCCGACTATGCTCGCGGCCAGATCACGTCGATGCAGTGCGGTTTGCGCGCCGCGCCGCCCGAAGCGGAAGGAGTTCTGTTCACCCTGGTGGACCATCCGGCGGTTTCCGCGAGCACCATCGACGCTCTGCTGGCGCCGCGGGGCGACGAATGGCTGCGGGTCCCACGCTACCGGGGGCGCCGCGGGCATCCCATCTGGTTCGCGCGCGAGCTGATTGCCGAATTCCTGGCCCTGCCGCAGAGCGGCGCCGCGCGCGACGTGGTGCGGATGCGCTCCGGCCGGACGGTGTTTGCGGATCTCGACGACCCCGGAATCGTGGCCGATATCGACGACCCGGAGGCTTACCGGACCCTGGCCGGAGGCCTCCCGTGACCTTCCGCCCTCGCCTGGTTTTGAAACTCGTGGGCGCCGCCCTCGGACTGCTGCTGGCAGTCGGGGTGGCCGCTCCGTACCTGAACGCGGACCGTTATGGCGAACGGTTGCAAGCCTCGCTCGAGCGGGCCCTGGGCGGAAACCGGCGCGTCGAAATCGGCAAGGTGCACTTCAGCCTGTTCAAAGGCCCCGGCTTTTCCGTGGACAGCGTGGTCATTCACGAAGATCCGGCCATCGGAGTGGAGCCCGTCGCGTATATCCAGGACTCCTCCGGCGGCGGCCTGGAAGTGGCGCCGCAGCTCTGGTCGCTGCTGGGCGGGCGCTTTGTCATCGCCTCCATCAGCCTGGATGGCGCCAGCATCAATCTCAGCAAGTCCGGGGCCGCTTCCGAGTGGGGCCAATGGAACTTCTCTTCATTCGTGACCCGTTCCGTGATGAGCGCGGCGCCCCAGATTCACGTCCGCAACAGCCGCGTCAATTTTAAGTTCGGCGATGCCAAATCGGTCTTCTACCTGATGGAAACGGACCTGGACATCTCGCCCCCCTCCGCCGCGGGCGGGGGCTGGCGCGTCTCCTGTTCGGCCAAGCCTGCGCGCACCGACCGGCCGGCGCAGGGACTGGGATCGTTCACCGTGAAGGGGCGCTGGTTCGTGGCGCCGGAGCGCGTGGACTTCGATGTGGAGCTGAACCGCTCGGCCCTGGGCGAAATCACGGCGCTGCTGCGCGGCCAGGCGGGCGGCGTCCACGGCACGCTTTCCGCGCGCCTGCACATGGCGGGCCCCATCGACAACATCGGCGTCGCCGGACGGCTGCACATCGAGGACGTGCATCGTTGGGACCTGCTGCCCTCGCAGGGCAACGACTGGCCCCTCGATATCGGCGGCCGGCTCGACCTGATTGCGCAAGAGCTCGAATTGCAGTCCCATTCCGCGAGCGACGTTCCGCTGCCGCTTTCGCTGCGCTTCCACGCTTCCAATTATCTGTCGCAGCCGCACTGGAACCTGGCCGTGGACTGGAACCAGTTCCCCGTGGCGCCGCTGATGGAACTGGCCAGCCACATGGGCGCGCAGTTTCCGCCCGGGTTGAAGCTGAGCGGAACCATGGACGGCGCCTTGAACTATTCCGACCAATCGGTTTTTGAAGGCCAACTGGCGTTCCACGACGCGGCGCTCACCATTCCCGACTCGCCGCCTGTCCGTTTCGAGAATGCGTACCTGATTGTCGGCCGGGGTCTGGCGCGCCTTTCCCCGGCGCTGGTGCGCACCGCCGGCGGGGAAGAGGCCAGGATCGAAGCCAGTTACGACATGGGCGCGGAGGCGCTCGATCTATCCATCGCTGCGGACGCCGTGCAAGTGGCCTCGCTGAGGGCGCAGGCGGCGCTGGCGGCCGTGCCGTGGCTGGAGCAGCTTAAGTCCGGGCAATGGACCGGACTGCTGCGCTATCACCGCGATCCGGAGAAAGCCGGCTGGACGGGCCGTCTCCAAATCACGGACGCCGAAATCGACGTTCCGGGCCTGGCCGATCCCGTGAAACTGGCCGCCGCCCGCGTGCGGATCGACGGCCCTCGCGTGGCGATCGACCAGGTGAAGGCGAGCGCCGGAAAGCTCTCTTTCACGGGCGAATACAGCTACGAGCCAGGGGCCGCGCACCCCCACCGTCTGCGCCTGAACTCCCCGCTGGCAGACGCCGCCGATGTGGGGGCCGAGATGGCGCCCACGCTGCGGCGCGCGGGGCTTTTGGCGCGTGCCCTCGGGCGGGCTTCGGTGCCGGACTGGCTGAAAGAGCGCTCGGTGGAGGGCACGGTGCGGATCGACGATTTGACGGTGGCCGGTTTGCACTGGGAAAACGTGCAGACGCACCTGCTGTGGGACGTCACGCAGGTGGTATTCGGAAACATCCAAGCAGGCCTGGACCGCGCGGTCCTCACGGGCAAGCTGACCGTCAACCTGCGCGGAGCGCGCCCCTCCTACAGTCTGGCCGCCAAGGTGAGCGGCCTGGTGTGGCAGGCCGGAAAAGTGGATGTGGAGGGGACGCTGGAGACATCCGGCACGGGGGCCCAGTTGCTGGCGAACCTGACGTCGGAGGGAACCTTCACCGGAGCAGGCGTGGATTTTGGCGCCGATCCGCCGTTCCACGCGGTCACCGGCGCCTACAACCTGGAGTGGTGGCAATCCGCGCCCCGCCTGCGGCTGACCGGTTTGAACCTGCGCGCAGATGGTGAAACGTACACTGGCCGCGGCGCCACGCAGGACGACGGCCGGTTGACCATTCTGGTAGGCAACGGCGCCAGGGAAATCCGCATGACCGGCACACTGGCGAAGCTGAAAGAGGAAGAGCCGGCGCGGTAAAGAGCGCGACGGGTCTTTCGCCCCTCCGGGGCTTCTTGTCATACCTACAAGGTCCCATGGCTCGCGCCAAATAGGCGTTGACCTAAGGCAAGATGGGAGGTCTCGGAGCTAGCCCACACGCCGACAACTGCCCGACGGAGGGCGGTAAGGCAGCCATAAGGGCGTTTATGGGGACCGATGTTCGCCTGTTGGGGGGAGCAAGCTACCAGTACCCAGCGCGAGGCCATCGCGGTCCTTCACTTCCCAAATGGCCAAACCGACCGCAGGCGGGCCGCACAAAACGGGTGACATTTTGCTGCAAACACGCCACCTGCCTCATTTGTTCATGTGAAAGTAATAATAATTCGTGTATGATGATGACAATGGCAGGAGGTTCGTCATGGCAAGCGCAAAAGTGGCGGCTCTGACGCGACAAGATATTATTAAGGCAGCTCTTAGCCTTGCGTGGTCCAAGCGCATGACGAAGTGGTCCGCCATGGTGGAAGGAAAAGAGTTGCCCGTTCGAACCTTGGTTCTCCATGCAGCTGGCGTACCGCCCAACGATGCGACCAATTCGCATCAGGCGGTAGCGATTTTGAAAGATCTCGGATTCGAGACCCGCTATGAAGGGAAGCCGGCTTGACGACGACCGGAAATCGTTTTTTAATTGACTGATGGCGAATAAAAAGCGAATACGGGTAGGGTTGGCGTTGTCGCCTCCCGGCGAAGCACTATGACGGACATCACCCAGTTCCGGACTGTCACCGCATGGCGCGCAGCCCTCGGTCTGCTACCAGTGCCTCTCCGAGACACTCCGAACAACCTCGAAAGATACGTCCTCCTCAATGGCACCACCGGTAATTTTTGTCTCGATTTTGTTGGGGGTGTCGAGCGGAATTTGCGTTCCTCGGCCGCTTGGTCTTGCGACGTGGGGCATTATGTCACGTGCGTAGGTGACTCAATAACCGTCAATCGCTGGGATGCGCAGGGCAGCGAAGAGAGCTATTCGTGCAGGAGTGTCATTGCACAAGTCCATGAATTCCACCGCCACCTTGAAAAGACGTCTCCCGATCGCTCGCGAAGCGTCGTTGCCCACGTGCTACGGATCTTTCGTCAAATTCGGGCTGCTGTCCAGGAAGAGGCGGAAGGGCTTCGATCCCTTCGTATCCTCCTTCATCTGTTAGCATCGGCGGCCACCGGACAATATCGCCTGGTTGATGGCGACACGGCAGTGTGGGGGCTAACACCTGAGATTCTGGAAGCGTCGCATGATATACCGGATGCGACCTGGCTACCCCTGTACAACGATCTTGCAGGCTTAGGGCGCTACCAGGTGGTGCGTCCGGATTTCGAGTTGGTATTGCGGCACGCATCCGGCGCCATTTTCCAGGATGCACACCTGGAGGTACAAATCTCGCCGACCTATTGGCTTCCGGGGTTTGAACGACCTGGAATCGTGGATGCCAGGGCGGTTCCAAATGAAGCGGGAATCTACTTCACCCCGCCCGCACTAGCTCGCACCCTCGCAGAAGAAGCCACTCGAGAGGTTCAAACTGTCGGCGAAAGGGCCTTGCTATTTTTCGATCCGGCTTGCGGCTCCGGTGAGCTTCTGAAGGAGTGCCTTCGACTGCTGCGCCTCCAGCAATATCCCGGACAAATACATCTCCTGGGATGGGATAAATCACGGGCTTCCGTTGACATGGCACGCTTTGTATTGGCCTGGGAGGGTAGGGCCTGGCCCACTGGGCGCGTGCAAGCCGATATTGTGCAGCAAGACTCGTTGCTGGCGCCCAATTGGCCGGCTGGCGTTGACATCCTCATCATGAATCCGCCATTCCGGTCCTGGGGACTAATGACGGGTCAGGAGCAAGAAGCGGTGACGGCACTGCTTGGCGCGTCCTATAAGCCCAATCTGGCCATGGCATTTGCTCATCGTGCCATCGGGAGTCTGCGCGAAGCGGGCACGCTCGCGATGATAACGCCAAACTCAGTGCTGGAGGCCGCCTCAGGAGCGGGTCTCCGCGAAGCACTTGCGGGTGCCCTCGCGCCACGGTTGATTGCGCGGCTCGGGGACCAGAACATCTTCGCTCGTGCCCTGGTAGACGCGGGATTCTATGTAGGAAACAGAAGACCCACGCGCGAGACGCCAGCTGCTGTCCTGTGGGCCGATTCAAAGCCAAACTCACTCAGCAAGGCCTTGCGAGGACTCCGTAAATGGAGAGGCGCAGAAGCCGAGCCCCTGTTGGAGGAAGGATTCTCGGTCTATCAGCGGGAAGACATTGGACGAACCCGGGCTCCCTGGATTGCCCGCAGCTATGAAGCATGGACGACGTATCAGGGCATCGAGCGCACCAAACGAACCATTCCCGCCAGGAAAGCGTTCGAAGTCATGCAAGGCGTCCGGTTGGGTAATGATGTGTTCGTTGTGGCCAAGGCCTATCTCCAACAGTTGCGGAAGGATGAACGCCGCTTTTTTCGGCCAGCAGTGATGAATCCTTCGATCACCGAGGGGAGGCTCAATGACGACTATTACGTCTTCTATCCATATACCGAAGGGTTACCAAAAATTGCAACCGACGAGGAACTGGAGGCGCACATTCCGACTTATTTCCGCAGCCTTCTGCTTCCAGCTAAACAGAAACTTGCCAGTCGGAATGGCGTCAAGAAGGAAAATCTCAACTGGTGGGAGTTGCTGAGGCATCGCCAGTGGCAGGAAGAACAGGTGCCAAAGCTCGTATCCAAATACTTCGGTGGTGCCAGATCGTTTGCATTCGACTCCACAGGCGACTTTGTGGTCGTTGTCGGAAATGCTTGGCGACTGGAAAAGGGAGCCATGCGACTTTCGATAACGGATACGGAGGCCTATCTTGCTATTCTCGGATATCTGAGTACTGAAATCGCGGCGGATCTCTTGGAGTATGTCTCCATTCAGGTGTCCGGAGGACAGTGGGATCTGTCTAATAAATATGTGGGTGCCCTCCCCATCCCCAACTTATCCAAGCTGGAGGTGCACGACCTTAGCCGCCTCATTCAGCTCGGCACTCGGGTCTCTCAGGGAAAGGTTGAGCGCTGGGCCGAAGCCAATGAAATTGTTCTGTCGATTTTGACCGGGTGACCCGTGGCAGGCGGAATTCCTTTCAGCCAGAGTTTGGTCATCTCACTTGAGGCCAGCCTGAGGTCTGCCTTCAATCAGCCAGATCTACGTCTTTCGAGAAAACCAGGCAAGCCGGGCACCGGGTTCAGCGTAACCTTGGAGACGGGCGATAAATTGGCTCAGTCGGATGATGGAAGAAGACTTCCTGTAATGGGTGTAGTGACGACCAGCGAGGAGACGGCTGCCGCATTCTACTTCGGCTTTGTTGCCACGTTCGAGATCCAGGCCAACGCTTACACCCTTCAACATGCAAGCATATCAGTGTTTCACGATATTCTTGCCGGGGATCTCGCGCCGCTCTTTCGAGCGGAATGGGATCAAAAGGCAGCTTCTGATATCACTTCGGAACATGCGCAGCCGCATTGGCATTTTGTCCAGAGCCCAGCACGCATCAGCGGATTTGTGCGAGCGCTAATTACTCCTTCGACCGAGTTTTCCCCTGAAGGCGAAACCGATATCTTCTCCCGCATCGCGGATTGCGGCAAGATCCACTTTGCCATGACATCACTTCTTCAGTCGGGCACGCCTCCGACATACAAGGAGCTGTTTCAAGCGGCGGATTTTCCAAAGTGGTTCGCGAACCTGTCGAAGTACATTGCTGCCCAGATTGGCTATGTCATCGCCAAAGCACCTTCAGCTCCTCCCGCAGAATTTGTTCCGACCCAGAATTGATCAACGACTGCTGGAGAAGCGCCCCGAGCGGCTGCGTGCGAATGTGGGATTGAATCCTGGTGCGGCCCCACAGCGTTGTCTCGCACGGCCGGGCATGGCGCGTCTTTTCGTCCCCAATCCCCGTTCCGGCAATTTTCCGGGTTGCCGAGTTGTCGCGCGTAACCGCGTCAATGCACATGAGCGCGTAATCGCCCGTTTCGCTGAAATCCGATGTTCCGGGCTGGCCCCAAACGGCGCTCCCGTGGGATTAGGAACGGGAAGTCGGCTTGTGGCCGGTGATCGCTTTATTCGCCCCTTACCTGTGTGCGCTTAGGTTAACGCGTATTTGGCTCGCGCCATGGGCGATTCTCTAGCGCCCCTGCGGGGCTGACACAACGAAAGCCACCAGCGAAATGTAGAAACCCCCACGGCGAGGCAGGCGCCTCGGCCCTACACCGGGAGCGGAATTGCCGGTTGGGCAATCTCACCCGGTTTTACGACGACCGCGGACGTGGTGGATGCCGGTTTGCCGCCCACGGCTGCACTCACCGTCAACCGGTACTGACCGGGACCCAGGTTGAGCCGTACCCAGGTCTTCGTGCCTGTCACGCTTTGGTCGGCCAGGGCGCCCCCCGCGTCCTCCAGCTTGATCTGAATGGTCGCGTTGTCCGCCTTTTCGGCATTGGGAACGGTCAACTCGATGGAACCGGGCTGGGTGGCCGCGTCGCGGGCCTGAGCGGCCTTATCGGTTTGGGCCTTCAGGGTGGCAAGCTGAGCGGCGGCGTCTTTTTCGAGCTGCGCCAGGCTGTTCTGAAACTCCGTAACCCAATCCTTGGTCTCCTGCATCACCAAGCCTTCCACGGTGACGCGAAACTCCTTGGCGCGCTCAATGAGCGCCTGGACCTGGTCCGGAGTAGGGGTGGGGCCGGCCTTCGCGATCAGCGCCGCCCAATCCATTCGGAACTCCTCCAACGTCTTCCGAATGTTGGTGGCGGTCATCACATATCGCGTCCATCCGCTGGAAAACCCGAATGCCTTGTCCAACGCCAGCAAGGCGGCGGCGACGCCCACCAGAAGAGAGGCCATCAGACCGTTGGTCATCGTGGCGCTATGCACGAACTGACCGACGATCGGGACAATGGCGGCGCCGGAAGTCAGGAGAACGGCGAGAAACTGAATCCATTGAGAGAGAAACGACTTCGAGCGCTTATTTCTCCAGTACCAATTGACGGAGTCTTCCGCGCGCGCTTCGACATACTTCAGCAGTCCCTGAATCAAGGCGGCTGGGTCTGCAGCATTCCATGTTGTGAGGGGGGACTCGAGCCCGACTGATTGGATGTCGTTAGATGTCGCCATGGCAAAGCATTATACACCCGCTTTGCGACGGGACGGCACTTTTTTCTATCGCGGGTGCGTAACCGTTTTGGGGATGCTGCCGCGAAAGGACGTTGGCAGGCGAAAGCGCCTGCCCCACCTTGCCATGCAAATTGTTGAGCCTCGCCTGCCAACGGACCGCCTGGAGACGATGAATCGTTAAGCGCCCTTCTATCGCCAGCGGAACAGCTTCAACGCCAGCGCGAAGCACACCACCAGCCAGGCGCACAGCACTCCCATTTGGGGCGCCAGTTGGGCCAGTCCGGCGCCTTGCAGCATGTTGGCGCGCAGGGCGGAGATCGCGGCGGTGAGGGGGAGCGCCTGGATGACCGGCTGGAGCGCGGCGGGGAACCGCTCGGAGGAGAAGAATACGCCGGAGACGATCCACATGGGCATCATGGTTACGTTCATCAGGCCCGAAGCGGCTTCGATGGTCTTGGCGCGGGAAGCGATGAGCAGCCCCAGAGCGCTGAAAGAGAGGGAACCCAGAACGCATAGAGCCGCCAGGCTGGCGGCCGAACCGCGCACCGGCACGCCAAACACGTAATGGCCGAACCCCGCCACGGCGAAGACCTCGACGGCCAGCAGCGCCAGCCGCGACAAGAGAAAGGACAACAGGTAGTAGTGGCGCGGCATGGGCGTCGCAATCAAGCGCTTGATGAGCTTTTTGCGGCGCGCGTCCACGATGGCGAATCCCATGCCCCAGATCGCGCTGCCCATCAGGTTCATCCCCAGCAGGCCGGGAATCAGGAAATCGATGTAACGCGATCCCGGTTCGCGTACCAGGCGGTCGCTCGACGGCGCCGGATCGACGCGTCCGGCAGCGCGCTGGATGGCGGCGTCCGCGAGCATGCGGGCGGTGCGCCCGTCGGGGTTGGTATTGTCGTAGCGGTAGATCACCGTTCCGCCCGGGCCCGGCTCGGCCAGCAAGGAAATCTTCCCGGTGCGCAGCGCTTCTTCCGCCGCGGACTCCGATAACTGGCGCACGGCGAGCAGCTTATCCCGCTGGAGCGCTTGGGCCAGTTGGGGCGTCACGGCGGCCACCGGAAGCACGTCCGCCGGACGGTTGCGGAAGGCGATTCCCAGCCCCGCGGCCAGCAGAATGGGAAAGACGAAGACCCAGAAGAGCGCCTCGGGCTCCCTCCAGAATTCGCGGAACCGCACCAAGGTCAACTGGACCAGCGGATGGTCCATGCGGGAGCCTTCGCACACCGCCGCCACAGGAAGGTCATTCATCGCGCAGATGCCTTCCCGTCAGGGCGACGAAAACGTCCTCCAACGAAGCCGAACGCGTGCGCAGTTCGGTAAGCGGAATGCCCTGCCGGGTCAGCTCGTCGAGCAGGGCGGGCACGGCGCGATGCAGTTCCGTCACCTGCATGCGCAGCGCGCCGTTATCCTCACGGACGTCGCGCACGCAGTCGAGGAGGCCGAGCGGCAGAGCATCGAAAGCCCGCGCCGAACCGCCAGTCGAAAACTCGACCAGGTGTTCCACGCCGATCGACGCGATCAACTCGCGGGGCGTGCCCATGGCGATGGTTTTGCCGAGGTCCACGATGGCCACGCGCTCGCAAAGCCTCTCGGCTTCCTCCATATAATGCGTGGTCAGCAGAATGGTCCTGCCCGCGGACTTGAACCGTTCGATCAATTCCCAAAGCTGGCGCCGGGCTTGCGGGTCGAGCCCCGTGGTGGGCTCGTCGAGAAATAGCAAGTCGGGATCGCCGACCAGCGCGCAAGCCAGCGCCAACCGCTGTCTTTGTCCGCCGGACAGGTCGCCCACGCGGGAATTCCGCTTCTCTTCCAACTGCACCAACGCGATGACTTCGGAAGGCGCCGGCCCGCGGCGGAAGAAGCTTCGGAACAGGCGGACGGTTTCGGCGACGGTCAACTTATCGGAAAGCTGGGTTTCCTGCAATTGGATGCCGAGCCGCTGGCGCAGTTCGGCGGCGTGGGAGGTCCAACGCATGCCGAGCAACTCGACGTCGCCCGAATCGGCGGGCGTGAGGCCCTCGCAGATTTCCATGGTGGTGGTTTTCCCGGCGCCATTCGGCCCCAGCAGGCCAAAGCACTCGCCTGGCAGCACCTCGAGCCCGAGGTCGTCGACGGCCACTACGTCTTTGTAGGCTTTCCGGAGATGACTCACCCGGAGTGCGGCCCCCAGCGCGGGTGAGGACATAATCTAATGATAGAATGGTTCCGTTTGAATCTTCGCCTCCAGGTTCCACGAAAATACTTCCCGGCGCCGGTCCTGCTGGCCGCGCTCTCGCTCCCTGCCGTGATGGCGCAACAACTGCCGGACGGCCCGGGGAAAAGCACTCTTCAGACGGTATGCACCAAGTGCCACGACGTGAACCAGGTGATCGCGCGGCGGCGCACCGCGACGGACTGGGGCATGACCCTCGATAAAATGATCACGCAAGGCGCGGAGGCCACCGACGCCCAGTTCGGCGAGATCCTGGATTACCTGATCAAGAACTTCCGCAAGCCGATCAACGTGAACCAGGCTTCCGCGAAGAGCCTTGAGGGCGAATTGGAAATCTCCACGAAAGAAGCCGAAGCCATTGTCGCGTACCGCGAGCAAAATGCCGCTTTTAAATCCGTGGAAGATCTGAAGAAGGTCCCCGGATTAGACGCCAAGAAAGTGGATGCGGCCAAGGATTGGCTGGCCTTTTAGACAGTGGGGCCGTCTCCGAGGATTGAGTTTGGGTGAACATGCTCCAGGCGTTGCTATTCGCTCATCGAAGTGATCGGGTTGAGGATTATCGATCATTGGACGTGTTGACAAAGCGATCTTACTCGCGATAGCATGACGGTTCCTAAACACAGCGCACTCGGACGGCCAAGAAGTGTCACCCGTTACGGAAACCCAATCGGCAGGCAGCAGCGTCCTCGCGGTCGATCTCGGCGGCGGGCACGCAAGCTGCGCCCTGGTTTCCGCCAAGCGGGTACTGGCCTGCGAGACCATCCCGCTCGATAGCCAGGCGGGCCTGGCCGCCGCACTTCCCCGGTTGGCCGAGTCGTTGCGCGGATTGCTGGCTCGCATGCCCGCCGGCGTGGGGCCATGCGCGGGGATCGGATTCAGCTTCTGCGGTCTGGTGGATCCCCGGCGCTGCCGCATCCTCTCTACCAATGGAAAGTACGACGATGGGCCGGGGATCGATCTAGCCGCATGGGCGGGCGACGGGCTGGGCCTTCCGCTGCGTCTCGAAAACGACGCCAGGACCGCCCTGCTGGGCGAGCGGTACGCCGGCGGGGGCCAGGGCTTCGACGACATCGTGATGATCACGCTCGGTACGGGCGTCGGCGGCGCCGCCATGATCGACGGACGATTGATCCACGGAAAGCATTTTCAGGCCGGCTGCCTGGGAGGGCATTTCGAGATCGATTACCAGGGCCGGGACTGCACGTGCGGCAACGTGGGTTGCGTGGATGCGGAGGCGTCCGGGTGGTCGCTGCCGCTGGTTTGCGCAGCCCATCCGCTGTTTGCGGAGAGCGCGCTGGCCTCGCTGCCGCATATCGGTTTCGAGGATCTTTTCCGCTTGGCCGGTGGCGGCGATGCCTGCGCGCGTGAGGTCCGCGACAGGTGTATCCGCATATGGTCGGCCGGCGCGGTTACGCTGATTCACGCTTACGATCCCGAGTTGGTCATCATCGGAGGCGGCGTCATGAACGCCGCCAGCCAGATTCTGCCGGCGGTGCGGGAATATGTGGGCCGTCACGCATGGACGCCCTGGGGCAAGGTGGAAATCCGAGCGGCGGCCTTGGGGAATCAAGCCTCGCTGCTCGGCGCCATCCCGCTCTGGGAGGCCGGCCCCCAGTGAACGAACAGCCGAGTTACGACCGCTTTCCGTGCATCGCCGCTCCGGCAGCGCCGGATTCGTTCTGGCAAGGCTGGGAGTCCATTCTCGAGCGCGTCCGCGGCGAGGCGTCTCGAGGGGCGCGCTTGCTGGCGGTGGAGTGCTACCCCGGCGTGTTCGTCGATGAGATCGCACGCGTCTTCGCCGAGGCCCTTCGTCCCGACCTGCTGCTCCTGACCGAGGACTGCTACCGCGAACCCGAGGAGATCGCCCGAATGGTCGGCCGCGACCTCACCGGCGACCCGGTATTCGGCAGGATAAACGGGTTTACCATCCGGGACTTCGCCGATCCATCGCGCGTTGCCGCACAAGGCGGCCGGCTGTCCAACGCATCCGGCAGCCTCGTAGCGATCGTTGGAACCGGCACGGACCTGCTGGCGCCTCACCCGGACCTTCTCATTTACGCCGACTTGCCGCGCTGGGAGATCCAGCAGCGGCACCGCACAAACCAGGCTTCCAACCTGGGGGCCCGGAACCCGGACGAAGCACCCGCTTTGAAATATAAGCGTGGCTTCTTCCTGGACTGGCGCGTCGCCGACCGCATTAAGAAGGGCCTGCTCGGGACTCTCGACTTCCTCCTCGACACCACCGATCGGGACTCGCCCAAAATGGTAACCGGCGAGGCGTTTCGGAACGCGCTTCGGCACTCCGTTACGCGCCCTTTCCGCGTGGTCCCGTTCTTCGACCCGGGCCCGTGGGGAGGGCAATGGATGCGCGACATCTGCGGCCTGGATGAAGAAGCGCCCAACTATGCCTGGTGCTTCGACTGCGTCCCGGAAGAGAACTCGCTCCGTTTTGACTTCGGCGGCGCCTGCCTGGAGGTTCCCGCCATCGACCTTGTTTTTCGCCATCCTCGCGAGCTTCTGGGAGAGGCCGTACATGCGCGCTTCGGCGCGGAGTTCCCCATCCGCTTCGACATGCTGGACACCATGGGCGGCGGCAACCTCTCCCTGCAAGTCCACCCCCTGACCGAGTACATCCAGGACAAATTCGGGATGGCTTATACGCAGGATGAAAGCTATTACCTGTTGGACGCCGCGGACGATGCGGGCGTCTACCTGGGCCTGCGGCCGAACATCGACCGCGCCCGGATGATTCGGGAGTTGGGCGAAGCGGAACGCGGAGACCGCCCATTCGGCGCCCGCGAGTTTGTGAACCGGTGGCCGGCCAAGCGGCACGATCACTTTCTGATCCCGGCCGGCACGATCCACTGCTCCGGCAGGAACAGCATGGTTCTCGAAATCAGCGCCACACCCTACATCTTTACGTTCAAGCTGTGGGATTGGGCGCGCCTTGGCCTGGACGGAAAGCCGCGCCCCATCCACCTGGAACATGGGCTTGCCAACATCCAGTGGGACCGCGACGCGGACTGGGTGGCCGGCAACCTCATCAACCGCATTCAAAGGGTCGCCGAAGGCCCCGGCTGGATCGAGGAACGCACGGGTCTCCACGAGAGAGAGTTCATCGAGACGCGCCGGCACTGGTTCGATGGGCCTGTCCCGCACGAGACGCGTGGCAGCGTTCATGTCCTGAACCTTGTGGAAGGGGCCTCCGCTGTAGTGGAAAGTCCGGACGGCGCCTTCGACGATTTTGTGGTGCACTATGCCGAGACGTTTATCGTGCCGGCGGCCGTGGGGAAGTACATCGTGCGGCCATTGCCGAACGGCGCGTCGAAATGCGCGACCATCCGCGCGTCTGTGAGGGTATGCCAATGAAATTCGATCCGGGATTCGCTATCGAAGCTACTTCCAATCCTTTGGGTTTCCGATACGGGGAAGGCGCATTTGGGCCGCCTCCCGAGATGCGCTCGCTGGCGGCGATCCGTCCGGCGCTACGCGATCCGCAATCCACGGGGCCAGATCCCGTGTACGCCATCGTGATGGATATCGGCAAAAGCGCGCACCACCAGGAACTCCAGCGGCGCAAGCTGCTGTTCGGCGCCGTCACCTATGCCGCGGGACGGTTGGGAAGCGAGGTGGTCCGCAGCCAGGGTCACGTCCATAGAGTCTCCTCCCACAGCGGGTGGATGGCGCCGGAGGTGTATGAGATCTGGTCGGGCGAGGCTTTTGTCTACATGCAGGAATCCGCCGGTGAAGACCCCGGCCGGTGTTTTGCGATTCACGCCAAGCCCGGCGATATTGTGATCGTGCCGCCCGGTTGGTCGCACTGTGGAATGAGCGCCGACCCCGCCCAGCAGCTCACTTTCGGCGCGCTTTGCGACCGGGAATATGGATTTGTGTACGACGAGGTTCGAAAGCGGCGGGGGATGGCCTGGTACGCGATGGTTGACGCGAACGGAAAAGTGTACTGGGAGCCCAATGAGTGTTATAAGCGGAGTGAGCTGACGGTCCGCCGGCCGGGCGATTACTCGGCTTTTCGCATCGACGGCAGCGGGCCCTTGTATGCTCAGTTTGAAAAGGACTTCGAGAAGTTTCAGTGGGTCTCCAATCCCGGCCTGGTGGCGGAGCTCTGGAGAAGTTTTACGCCCTGAGGCGTACAGAGGCAGGTACAAATCATGTCCATTAGCGAAATGCCGGTCCGGACAACGGCCGCCAGTCGCCTTTACACCTACCGCATCGCCGTGGTTGCGGCGCTGGGCGGTCTGCTCTTCGGGTTCGACACGGCGATCATCAATGGAGCGATCGTCTTTCTGAAGCGGCAGTTCGCCTGGTCGGAGGTCCAGACCGAGGTGGCGGCCAGCAGTCTGCTGCTAGGCTGCGTCTTGGGCGCCAGCGTAGCCGGCGCGCTGAGCGATTGGCTCGGCCGGCGGCGGCTGATGCTGGCGGCCGCGGCGCTGTTCGGGCTGTCATCGCTCGCTACGGCGATCCCCAACTCGCTGGGTCAGTTCTGCGCTGCCCGGATCGTGGCGGGGCTGGCGATCGGAGTCGCTTCGATGCTCTGCCCTCTCTACATCGCCGAAATCTCGCCGCCTGCAATTCGCGGCCGGCTCGTCAGCTTGAACCAGTTGGCCATTGTGACCGGCATCCTTATCTCGTATCTCGTTGGGTGGTGGCTCTCGGGAATCGGTCTGAACAGTTGGCGATGGATGTTCGCCTCGGCCTCGGCGCCCTCGCTGCTGTTCTTCATCGCTTTGTTCTTCGTTCCGGAGAGCCCGCGCTGGCTGGTGAAGGAAGCGCGGCGTCCGGAGGCGCTGAAGGTGCTGACCGATGTCGGAGAGGCGCAGCCCGCGGACCGGGTCGCTGAGATCGCGGCGGCGATCGCTGAAGAAACCGGGAAACTCTCGGAGCTGCTCGAGCCGCGCATGCGGCGCCTGCTCGGGATCGGCATTGCGCTGGCCGTGCTTCAGCAGATCACCGGCATTAACACCATCATTTACTACGGCTCCATTATTTTCACCGAGCACGCGGGAGCACAGAGCGCATCGGCGGCCCTCTGGGCCAACGTTATTATCGGCGCCATAAACCTGGCGGGCACCGTCGCCGCCCTCTTTCTAATCGACACGCTCGGGCGAAAATCCTTGCTGATGATCGCTTCCGCCGGCATGGGGTTTTCGCTGTTCGCTTTGGGGATACTGATGCACGTCCGCGCGTCCGCGACCACGCCGATTCTGATGCTGATTCTCTGTTATGTCGCCTTCTTCGCCACGGGAATGGGACCCGGCGTGTGGGTGGTGCTCTCCGAGATTTTTCCAACCAGCGTCCGGGGCCGCGCCATGTCGATTGCCACCATCAGCCTGTGGATCGCGTGCCTGCTGGTCACATTGACGTTTCTTTCGCTGGTCAAGGCCATCTCCATCAGCGGGGCGTTCTGGGTCTATAGCGTCATGTGCGCCGCGACTTTCGTATTTCTGTACAAGTTCACCGTCGAGACCAAAGGCAAGACGCTGGAACAGATCGAGAAGGAGTGGCGGCGTAAGTGACGTGCGGGTGCGCGGAAGCTGAGCACGTCGAAGCGCTTCACCGCCTCACCGCTGTGCAGCAAACACCGCACTTGCAGGTGCAGCTTCTGCACTGGCCGGAGCCAGCCATGTTACAGGATGACTGCGAACCTCGCCATTCCGTTCCATGATGTCCGCCCAGTTGGCGTCCTCTTTGAGCCCGAGGAAAGTACCTACGGTTCCTTGGTATGTTCCCTCCCCCAGGACCACCTCATCGCCTTTGCGGAATGCGGGACTCATGACAGCCGTGGGGGGCGCGACGGTTGAAGTCATGCTATCTCCGTTGGCAATGGTTGAGTCCGGAATGCCGCTAGCAGGGTCATGAAGACCACGGTGCAGGCGAAGCCCATCAAGAGAAAGACTTTCACGACGAGAAACAGCGGGCTGAACATCACGAACATCGCAGCAAATCCGGTGGCCCAATAGTAGTTTTTCGACCAGACAGCACGCTGTACAAGGATGATCGCGGCCATGCAGATCACGAAACCCGCCAACGGTCCGTAACTCGCAGCCAGAAACAAGAATAGCGACGTAATCAGCAGGACCGGAAGTGACGCCCACTTCATGACACTCGCAACCGTTCTTATCATCGATTTCCCTTCTTTCCGCTTTGACAGACGATTTACCGCCGCGGGTACCCGCTGTGGCTGCTTTGCAAGTGCACGGCTGGGGCCATCGTCGACCGGCGACGGCGGCCAGAGAAGTGCTCCTGTGTGGATCGCGGGACGTGCCCGCCGGGTGCGGTGGGGCCAATGGGCGCTAGCGGGCGCCGCCCACGCGGCCGCCGGGATTCGTCGCCTTCGCCTCTGCGCGTAGCGCGGCGATCCGGTTTTGCAGAGTCCGCAGGCTGATTCCCAACATCTCGGCGGCCTGTTTGCGATTGCCGCGCACGTGATCGAGGGTGAGTTTGATGTAGGCCTCCTCGAGTTGCATGAGCGGCTGGCCAGGCTGAAGCATCGCGGAATGATCGGGGCCGGTTGACGGACGGGCATACGGGCCAGGGCTGGCGCCAAGCGCGGGAGAAGGAAGGTCAGTCAGCCGGATCGGACCCTCGCCCGCCATGATCGCGGCCCGCTCCAGAACATTGCGCAGCTCCCGCACATTGCCAGGCCAATCATACCGATGACAGAGTTCCAGTACTTCGGCATCGACCCCCGTAACGCGCGTACCGTGCTTCCTATTCAAATTTTGCAGCATCACATCGGCGATCGCGGGAATATCCTCCTTATGCTCCCGCAGCGGCGGAACCACGATCTGGAATACGCTCAACCGATAGTAAAGCTCCTCGCGCAGATGCGTCCCGAGGTCCTGACTGGTCGCGGCAAGGATGCGGGCGTCCACCGGGATATCCCTCTTGCCGCCCAACCGCCGCACTCGCAAGTCCTCGAGAACGCGCAGCAGCTTGGGCTGTGTGGAGACCGGCATCTCGCCGATCTCATCCAGAAGCAAAGTGCCTCCGTCAGCCTGCTCAAAGCAGCCGGCCGAGCGCTCCATGGCTCCCGTAAACGCGCCTTTCTCATGACCGAATAACTCGCTCTCCACCAGAGTCTCGGGCAAGGCAGCGGCATTGATCGCGACGAAAGGGCCATCGCCGCGGGGGCTGCACCTATGGATTTCCCGCGCGACCAACTCCTTCCCGGTGCCACTTTCTCCTCGAATCAACACGGGAGCCGAGGTGGGCGCCAACTGCCTGATGAGCGAAAAGATTTGCTGCATCGCCGGAGAAGATCCCACCATGTCCCCGAGGACGCCGCGAATGCTCAGGTCGCGCCTCAGCTCGTCGGTTTTCCGAAGACTCCTGTTGTGGAGAATCGCGCGTTCCACCAGAATCCTGAAGGCGCGCGGTTCCACCGGCTTCTCCAGGAACCAGAACGCCTTGAGGTCATGGACGGCGGACAGCGCCTTTTCCATGCTTCCAAAACCGGTCAGCGCGATTGCCGGAGTGAGGTCGCCGCGTTCTTGCAGGCGCCGAAGCAGCTCGAAGCCGTCCATGCGCGGCATGATCAAATCGGTAACGATGACGTCCGCGTTAAAGTTGGCGAGACATTCCAGGGCTTCCTGGCCGTCGGCCGCGAGCCGCGTGTCAAAGTCGCCGTTGGGAAGCATGGCGGCCAGGGCGGTACGCTGGCGCTCATCGTCGTCGACGATAAGGATCCGGCCCGAAACTACGGGCAGTTGGGGCATCAACTCCTATTATACGGAGTCGGGCTCCATCACGGTTTGGCGCCAGGCAAGCTGCGCCCGCTCAGTTCAGATGCAAGTGGGGGCCGAAGCCGCTACAGGGCGACAGTGATCGCCAGTCTTTCGCCAAGATGTCTGCGGTTGTAGAGGTAGTACCCATTGTCGTAATCGATATATACGTCGTCGGTGGCGTACCAGTTATCCGCCCAGTATTCCGGCCAGGGATCCACCAGCATGAACGACATGCCACCGTACGAGAAGCGCGGATACCCCATGTACATCGCGGGGCGGCTTCTCATCCGGAACCAGTGCCGGCTCCCGAAACTGAGATTGAAGCGGGCTTGGGGGATGTAGTAACCGCCATAGCCGCCCCGCTGCGCCCAAGTGCGATGGTCGCTGTTCCAGTTTCGGTCGCCACCCTGCTGCCACGTGCTGTGCTTCTGCCAGGCGCCTTGCGCGGCCCATCCCCGCTGTTGTTGCCACGCAACCGCCTGCTGCTGCGTACGCTGCGGCTGCTGTTGTTGGCGAGCCTGCTGTTGTTGCGGAGCCTGCTGGGGACGCTGTGTTTGCTGCTGTCTTGCCTGTTGCTGAGATTGCTGGGGACGCTGCGCCTGTTGCTGCCTCGGCTGTTGCTGAGCTTGCTGGGGATGCTGCGCCTGTTGCTGCCTCGGCTGTTGTTGAGCTTGCTGGGGATGCTGCGCCTGCTGCTGCCTCGGCTGTTGCTGAGCTTGCTGGGGATGCTGCTGCTGCGTTTTCGGGGCAGGTTGCGCGCGCTGCTGTTGCTGCGGCTGCTGTTTTTGCGCTTGCGGTTGTGGCGCCCGCTCTTGGGGGCGCTGTTGTTGCGCCTGCCGAGGCGCAGCTTGCTTTGGCCCGCTCTGCTGTTTTTCAGGCTGCTTCGCCTGTTCTTCCTTGGGCTGCCTTTGTTGCGCGTAGGCAGGGGCAATCGTACCGAATGCCAAGAACAAGGCAGCAGTACTGGCAGCTCGAACGAATCGCATAATCATAATAGCGATCTCCGTAAACGTCGCCGTCGCACGTGCACGCTGACGGCCAGATCCCTTCTTGTTGATTCGGCCTTCGACGCGGGAACCGTTGTCCCTCAGATGCACAATTTGCCTTTAGAAGTGCACATTTCGTTCCAGGAAGGAGGGTACGTCTCAGCGGAAGCCTAGCTTCCCCGGGGGTTCGGTGGCGACCGACAAGTGGCTGTCGGGTTGCTAGGGCTGAGTCGAGTCGTGAAGTGGCGCCAACGCCAACTTGGTGAGTGGAAAGATGAACGATGTGACGCGAGTTTTGAAACCCGCCACCATTGAATCCGCGTCCCGAATCCTGGTCATTGAAGACAACCGCTCCGATGTCTTCCTTCTCGACCGGGCGCTGAAGCAGCAAAATCTTCGATTTGAACTGATTCACCTGGTGAGCGGAGGCGAAGCCCTGGCCTTCATCCATCGGCAGGGGGCCTACGCGGATGCCGCAATTCCCGACCTGATCTTGGTGGACTTGAATTTGGCCAAGTACACCGGTGAGGACATCCTGCGCGAGATCCGAAGCGCCAACCACCTCGGCGGCGTTCCCGTGTGTGTGTGGAGTTCTTCCCAGTCCCGGCGAGACGAGGCTCTGCTCAAAAATCTTGGCGTCTCACATTTCATCACCAAACCCTCCGGTCTCGATCAATTCCTGGACATTGGCAGGACGATCAATGGTCTGCTCGGGTCCCACGGAGTCCTCTGACGGCGCTTCGATGCTGCAAGAGATATCCGATTGGTTCCGGACGGCGCTACAATTCGTTCAGTTGGCGTTCCACGTGCTCTATTTGCTCCCCCCGTCCCCGTTTGACGCCCGTTCGTCCCGGCGAGAAAGTTAAAGGTGGCATGTGACGAAGAAGACCGGTAGCCGTCGGCCAGGCATGGCTGCGCGCTCGACGCAAGCGCCTGCGCTGCCCAGACCGAAGCGGAGAACGATTTCTCCGGCGACTGCCTCCACGGTAGCCATTAGCGCCATACCCGCTCCCGACATTGCTCCGCCCGCGCCGGAGGAAGGCGACGAAGTTCGCTTCCGCCCCATTGTCGTTGGGGTAGGAGCCTCCGCCGGCGGACTGGAGGCATTCACGGAGCTGCTCAGCCATCTGCCGGACGATACCGGCATGGCATTCGTGCTGATTCAGCACCTCGATCCCAAGCACGAAAGCCATCTGGCGGAGTTGCTTTCCAACGTCAGCCGAATGCCGGTCTCCGAAGTGAACGGCGAAACGCGCGTCGGGTCCAACCATGTCTACGTGATTTCGCCTCGGCGCAATTTGACCATTGTCGATGGGGTCCTCCATACCCCGGCGCGGCCGGAAGGCGGCCGCAACATGCCGGTCGACGCCTTTCTCCGCTCTTTGGCGGCGGACCGGGGCATGCAGGCGCTCGGTGTCGTTCTATCGGGTACCGCATCGGATGGGACGTTGGGCCTCCAGGCGATCCAGGCCGCCGGTGGCGCCACCTTCGCTCAGGAGGTCGCCACCGCGAAGTTCGCCAGCATGCCGGGAAGCGCCATGGCCGCGGGCGTCGTGGACTTTGTCCTCTCACCGGCCGGAATCGCGCGCCATTTGGCGGCCATCGCGCGGGATTCCCGGGTCGCGGCCGAGCTTCCGGACGCCGCGGAGCAGCCGGGGGATCCGGAACTGCCCAAGATACTCCGGCTGGTGCAGAGCGCCACCGGAGTAGACTTTACCTACTACAAGCACAGCACCATTTCGCGGCGCATCAAGCGGCGCATGGCCCTTCGGGGATTCGCAACGCTGGAGGACTACAGCCGGGAGCTCGAGAGGAACCGCCAGGAGGCGACCGCGTTGTGCGAGAGCTGTCTGATCACCGTCACGGCATTTTTCCGGGAGCCGGAGGTCTTCGACGAACTGAAGAAGAACGTGTTCCCTACCCTGCTTGAGAACAGAGAGGCCGCGGATCCAATCCGCGTCTGGGCGGCTGGGTGCGCCACCGGCGAGGAGGCTTATTCGATCGCCATCTGCTTGACGGAGTTCCTGGAAGACGCGAAAGTGAGCGTTCCGTTCGAGATTTTCGCCACCGACATCAGCGAAGCCGCGATCGAAAAAGCCCGCACCGGCATATACCCGCCCGCCGCGTTGACCCATGTCTCGCCGCAGCGCCAGGCGCGGTTCTTTACCCGGTCCGAACGCGGGTATCAGATCGCGAAGAGCATCCGTGACAAATGCGTCTTTGCGAAACACAATGTGGGGCAGGACCCGCCTTTCTCCAAACTGGACCTCATCAGTTGCTGCAACGTGCTGATCTACCTTGGAGCCGTGCTGCAGCACAAGGTGTTATCGATTCTGCGCTACGCCCTGAAGCCAACAGGTTTCCTGGTGCTCGGTCCATCGGAAGGCGTCGGCGCGCTTTCCGAGTGGTTCCGTCAGGTGGATAAGATTCACAAGATCTACTGCCTGCGACCGGATGTGGGCACGCCGGCGCCACCCCTGAGCGAGGGCCGGCGCACCGAAGGGATCGTGAATCCGAGGCAGAGAATCGCCGAGGGACCGGCAGGGGCGGAAGTGCTGCGAGAAGCCGACCGGTTGGTGCTGGCCGAACATGGCCCCCCCGGCGCCATTATCGACAACGATCTGAACATCGTCCAGTTCCGGGGCCGCACGGCTCCGTACCTCGAGATGTCGCCGGGCGAGCCGACGCAGAATATTCTCAGAATGGCGCGCGAAGGCTTAATCGCGGGCCTGGGCAAGACGATTCAAACTGCCAAACAAGGGAACGCCGCGGCCAAGGGAGACGGCTTCCGGATCGAAGAGGGGGGCCCGCTAACAGACGTCACAATCAAAGTTACTCCGTTCAGAGGCGCGCCTTCTTCCAAAGAACGCCATTTCCTGGTCCTCTTCGAGGACGCCAGACCGAACGGACGCCCGAGGGCGGCGCTTAAAGCCGCGGTCCAGGACAACGCGGGAAGCGCCCGGCTGCGGCGCGAACTGGTAGCGACCAAAGAATATCTGCAATCGATCGTCGAGGATCATGCATCGACCCTGGAAGAACTCAGGGCGGCAAACGAAGAGGCGCAGGCGGGCAACGAAGAGCTGGAGACCGCGCAGGAAGAGCTGGAATCGGTCAACGAGGAATTGAACACGCTGAATGAAGAGCTGAAGATTAGCAACGAGGAGTTCAGCAAGGTCAACCGGGACCTGAGTAACCTCCTGGAGAGCATCAGCATTCCCCTGGTCATGGTTGGCCGTGATTTGCGCATCCGCCGCTTTACGCGCGCCATGGAGCCCATATTGAACCTGATCGCCTCCGATGTCGGGCGGTCGATCACCGATCTGCGGCCGCAGATGGAACTGCCCGGCCTGCGGAGGTTTCTGCTCGACGCGATGGAGGGCGGCAACCGGGAGCCGCGCGATGTCCGCGATTCGCACGGCCGCTGGTATTCGCTGCGCGCCCTGCCATCCGTGGGCCCGGACGGCAAGAACGACGGCGCCGTGCTCATGTTGATCGATATCGATGCCGCGAAACGCGGCCTCGACTTCGCCGAGGCGATTGTGGAAACGGTGCGGGAGCCTCTGGTCATTTTGGATCAGAACCTGCAAGTCCTCCAAGCCAACAAGACGTTCTATGAAACATTTCGGGCCGCCCGGGAGGAGACCGAGGGGCGACTGATCTACGACCTGGGAAACGGACAATGGAATATTCCGCGGCTGCGCGAGTTGCTGGAAAATATTCTCCCCGCGCACGCAACGTTCCGCGACTTTGAGGTTACGCACGAATTTGAGCATGTGGGACGCAAGGTGATGTTGCTCAACGCGAGCGAGATCTTCAATCCGAATGCCCAGGCACGGACGATCCTCCTGGCGATTGAGGACACCACGGAGCGCAAACAGGCTGAGGAAGCGCTCCGGACGACCAATGCCGAGCTGCAGGATTTTGCCTACGCTCTCACGCACGATTTGCAGGAGCCTCTGCGGATGGTTGTGAACTTTACCGAGCTTCTGGGGCGCGAGTATGCGGGGAAGATGGGCAAGGAAGCGGACACATTCATCTCCTATTCGGTGGAGGGGGCTCTGAGGATAGAGGCGCTGCTGAAAGCCCTGCTTTCCTATTGGGAAGTCACCGGGCGGGAACACGAAGCCTCCGCCTCGGTCGATTGCGGCGCGGTTCTCGCCACCGCTTTGTTGAACCTCCAGGTGGCCATCGCGCAGAGTGGCGCTACAGTAACCTCCGATCCATTGCCGACCGTCGTGGCCGAAGAGGTGATGCTGACACAGCTTTTCCAGAACCTCATCTCCAATTCGATCAAGTACAAGGACCAGGAAGCGCCGAGAATTCATGTCTCGGCCGAGAGAGACGCGGAAGGGTGGCGGTTTGCGGTACGGGACAACGGAATCGGCGTCGATCCACAAGACGCCGGCCGAATATTCGGCATGTTCAGGCGCTTGCATGGAAACGAGATTCCCGGCACCGGCATCGGTCTTGCGCTTTGCAAAAGGATTGTCGAGCGGAAGGGTGGAAGGATCTGGGTAGAATCGGGAACGGGAACGGGCGCAACGTTCAAGTTCACAATTCCTTCAAGCGGGGGGCGCGGGACTGAAAATGGGCAGCTCTGACCAGGACCGTGCGGAGTTCGAAGAGTTTATCTCGATTGCGGCTCACAACCTCCGCGAGCCTCTGCGTGACGTGGCCTCCTTCAGTCAACTGATGGCCGAAACCTATGCCGGCCGCCTGGACCCCGACGCCGACGTATTCCTCGAACGCGTCCAGGAAGGGGCGGCCAGAATGCAGTCGCTGCTTACTGACATGGTGGACTACTGGGCCGCCGGCGCCGACGAGCGGCAGTCCTCCCGGACGGACATGGAAGCCGTGTTTCACCAGGCGCTGCTCTGCACGGACAAGCAGATGGTCGAACGGAGCGCCACGGTTACGCATGACCCTTTGCCGCCCGTGATGGGAGACTTCGAAATATTAGCTAAGATCCTGCGCCATCTGATTCGAAATGCCATTGAATACTGCGATGCGCCTCCGAGCGTTCACATTTCATGCAAACGAGTGGATCTCGATTGGGTATTCTCCGTACAAGACAACGGTCCCGGCATAGAGCCTGCATTCCACGAACGCATCTTCGGGGTGTTTAAGCGCCTGCACGGGAGGGAATACCCCGGGAACGGACTTGGACTCGCGTTTTGCAAGAAAGCCATCGAGTGGCATGGCGGCCGAATGTGGTTGGACTCGGCGCCTGGGACGGGATCGACATTCTATTTCAGTCTGCCGGCCGCCGATTGATAGACCCGGCTTGTCATTCTTCGGACTAGCACGTGGCGCCGGAAGCGCCGCATCTGGCGAGTGGCCACGGGTGAACGCCGACGAACCTCGATTACCCGCATTGGTGTTCATCGGCGTCTGACAAGCCATCACCGTCCATCCTGTTAATGGAACATTCCGAACGCGTAAACCAATAGCACAACGACCAATATGGAGCCTAGCCCCACGCCCGCGCCCCCGCCATAGCCCCAACGGCTGTGGCCGTAGTATCCACCACCGGCGCCCAAGAGCAACAGCAGAAGTATAAGTAGTATAAGCATCGTCAATCTCCTTTTCTTTTAGAACTCTCCGTGGCTAGGTCTACTTTTCGAGGACTCTTTCAACCTGGCCGACTTTCTTTTGGAACTTACCGGCAAGCTTTTCGGTTGTGCCTTCAGCCTCCAAGTCCGGGTTATTGGCGGCTCGACCCGCCGCTTCCTTGACTGCGCCCTTCACTTGGTGGACGTCGCCGTTAATCTGGTCGTTCGTACTGGGATTCATCATCTTCGCCTCGGTTCAGCGTCACAGGAGCACGTTGGGGGCCGCCGCTGAAGTGAGCCACGACTGTCGGCTTGGTGAACTGCATGGAAGCGCAGGTCTTGCCGCTGGACCCGCAAGTTCCGCGAATCGCGGCTACTGGGAAACGGGCGCGGCCGCCGCGGCAACGGTGGGATGCCGCAGGTCCTCGTCGGCGGACCGCAATTGATCGAGTTCTTTGAGCACCCTAGCCCAATCCTTGTCGTTGGTCCTGGTCGAATTGGGAGCGCTAAGATCGCCGTAGAAAGCGAGAATACCGCTTCGGAGTTCTTGTGACAGTTCAGGGTAGTGGCCCTGCAACTTGTGCAGCAGCTCCGCGTACGCGTTATCCGCCAGTGTGTATTGTCCTGCCGCGGTGAGCTCGCCGACGTCAAAATTGACATTAGGCAGTTTTAGTTGGCCAGCGCCTTGTTCCGAGAGTAGTTTGCGATAGCTGTCAATCGTCGAATTGAAACTGGCCATGTACATGTTCTCGATCTCGGGCGTCAATTTCTTGAATCCCAGCGGTTTCCACGGGCCTACCTTTGGCACGGCGCGAAATACCAACGTCAGGACTTTCGATCGGATCCCCGGCTGCTTATACGTAGCACCCCAGTTCTTTTTGTAACCGGAACGGGATAGATTATAGAGGAACTTCTTGCGCGTGACGCTGGGATCCTCTTTCATGATTTCCTGCTTCTTGATCTGCCACGCGACACGCGTCATGGCCGGAAGGATCGTCCCGACCGCGTGACGATAGGACCCGATGGCGAGATCGACGTTCATGAATACCTTTTCCAGACGCATTCCATAGGTATCCTGAAACGCCCGATCGAGCAAGGGCTTGGCGACTTGAAATCCGACGAACTGTTTGTATGCGGCGGATGCGTAGCGGCCCTTGGCTGCCTGAAAGACGTCGAAAGCGAACTCCGTCTTGGCGTGGGTAGTCGGGTCGTCGGCATATGTCACAAGCTTTCCGAACTTCACCCCAAGGTGGGGGTAGAACATGGGAACGACCCGGTTAACGGCCATGGGGTGGCCATTATTGTCGGCCGCATAATGCGACAACGCTCCCAAAGCGAAAGCGTACTCGTCCAGGTCTTGCGAGTCGTTGATCAGATTCAGCACAAAATCGCCGGCTCGGACGTAGTGGGTCAAGTCGCTGAATAGCTTGCTGCCGAACGGATAGTACCCCAAATCCTGAATGATGCATCCTCCGTAGGCGAATGCGTGCGCTTGCACCAATTCGTCCGCGGTGGGGGCCGGAAACCGCTGGAGCAGCAGCGGTTTGATTGCACTGTCCCAAGTGGAATCGATAATGGCCTCGTGCGTGAGGACGGAGTATGAGTAAGCCGATGAAGCGGCGGCCAGGAGCAGCAGCCCGAGCCTGGATAAGCGCCGAAGCTTTCGGGGCCGGCGCATTGCCTCTTGTTGTGTCATGGCGTTCCTCCGGGTGAAGGCACGTTGAGGGCCACCACTTGGCTACAGCCCGCGGGCGGACTCCAGCGCGCGGGCGGGACGGCTGGCGGCAAATTCCGCACTTTGGGTGCAGATGTTGCACCGCGCTCCCCCCGTGGCTCTCGCGCCGGCGACCGCTCTCTTACGTACGCGGCTCTGCATCCGGCATCTCAAATCCTTCCAAATCATAGCGGATTCGTTGTGGACCATCTCGTGCTAAGACCGGTGGAGAAGAGACAGGATGGGCCAAAGTTGTGAGAACAGAATCCAGCATTCGAAACATCGCGTTTCTTGGCGACTACTTGCCGCGCAAATGCGGCATTGCCACGTTCACATCCGACTTGCTTGAATCGGTGGCGGCGCGCCGTCCACAAAGCCGCTGCTTCGCGGTGCCGGTCAATGACATCGAGGGGTGTTACCGGTACCCGGAGGTTGTCCGCTTTGAGATTGAGGAGCAGGATTTGGATTCTTACCGGCGCGCCGCCGACTTTCTGAACTTGAGCGGCGCGGACGTTGTCTCTGTCCAGCACGAGTTCGGAATTTTCGGCGGGCCGGCCGGCAGCCACCTATTGGCGTTGCTGCGCAACTTGGCGGTTCCGGTGGTCACCACGCTCCACACCGTTCTCCTCACGCCCAACGCCGACCAGCATCGCGTGATGCGGCAACTCATCGCGCATTCCACCAGGTTGGTGGTTATGACGGAGCGGGGCCGAACCATTTTGCAGGAGGTCTATCAGGCGCCGGCGGCCAAGATCGACGTCATCCCGCATGGCATTCCCGATGTGCCGTTTGCCCCGCCGGATTGTTACAAGGATAAGTTCGGCGTGGGTGGAAAGAAGGTGTTGCTGACTTTCGGACTGCTGTCGCCGAACAAGGGGATTGAACATGTGCTCAACGCACTGCCGAGCATCGCGGCGGAGTTTCCCGAAGTCGTCTACATCGTGCTGGGCGCTACGCACCCCAACGAGTTGCGCGCACGAGGCGATTCCTACCGTCTCGGCCTCGAGGCCATTGCCAGGAACAATGGAGTCGAGGACAACGTCATCTTCCACAATCGCTTTGTGGATTTGAAGGAGCTGACCGAGTTCATCGGGGCGGCTGATCTTTACGTTACTCCGTATCTGGAGGAAGCCCAAAGCACGTCGGGAACGCTAGCGTATGCGTTTGGCGCGGGCAAAGCGGTGATCTCGACGCCGTATTGGCATGCCACCGAGTTGTTGAGGGACCAGCGTGGCGTACTCGTGCCATTCGCGGACCCGAAGGCAATTGCACGAGAGGCGCTTGGGCTGCTGCGCGATGCAACGCGCCGCCACGCCATGAGCGCGAACGCCTACAAGTTGGGCCGCGACATGGTGTGGAGCAACACGGCGGGACGCTACTTGGATTCCTTCGAGATGGCAAGCCGGCAGAAAGCGGCACACCCCCGCGAATGGGCGACTGCTGCACAGTTCGGCTATCGGCCGCATTCATCGCCCGAGTTGAATTTGGATCACCTTTACCACATGACGGATTCCACGGGCATCTTCCAGCACGCCAACCTCACTGAGCCAAACCTGGCCGAAGGCTACTGCACGGACGACAACGCCCGCGCGCTGGTCCTCGCGAGTCTGCTCGGCCAGTCGGAGGAAGCTCCAAAGGGGATTCGGTCTCTTGCCACAACGTATGTTGCGTTCTTGGACCACGCCTACAATCCGAAAGCCGCGCGCTTCCACAATTTCCTTAGCGCCGACGGGCGTTGGCTCGACGTACAGGGCTCCGAAGATTGCCATGGCCGGGCCATTTGGGCCTTAGGCGCCGCGATGGAGCGCTCGCCGCATTGGAGCTCGCGAATCATGGCCAATCGCCTCTTCGCGCAGGCCCTGCCGGCCATGGTGGACTTTACCTCACCGCGGGCTTGGGCATTCAGCCTTATTGGCATTGACGAATACTTGCGCCACCTGAAGGGCGATTGCCTGGCCGGAGATATCCGCGAACACCTCACCGGGCGGCTGGTGACAATCTTCGACAAGGTCGCCGAGCCCGGCTGGGTTTGGTTTGAAGAGGGGCTGACGTATGACAACGCGAAACTGCCTCACGCCTTGATTGTGAGCGGACGCGCCACCGGACAAAGCCTGGTCTTCGAGCGAGGCATGCGGGCGTTGCGCTGGCTTGTCGGCGTACAGACCTCGCAGCATGGCCGGCTACGGCCGATTGGCAGCAACGGCTTCTATCGGCGCAACGGTTCACGCGCAGAATTCGACCAACAGCCCATCGAGGCGCAGAGTACGGTCTCGGCCTGCCTAGCGGCGTTCCAGGCCACATCCGATCTTTGGTGGTACGACCAGGCTCAACAAGCCTTCGACTGGTTCCTCGGTTGGAACGACCTGAGCCAGGAACTCTACTGCCCCCAGACTGGCGGCTGCTCCGATGGGCTGCACGTGGACCGGAGCAACAAGAACCAGGGAGCGGAATCCACACTGGCATTCCTCCTGTCGCTTGCGGAACTGAAACTGGTCCAAAGCGCGGCGCCCGGCATTCAAAGAGACCGTCTGACAGCCTCGATCACCCAATGAAACAAATCGACGTGACACGCAGCACCGTGACGCTGGATCCGGACCGCACGCATGTGCTGGCCAGACCGTTCAGCGTGATGAGCGACCAGCGCTCGGTCAAGATCACCTCCCGGGTCATGGCTCTTCCCGAAGACGGAGTTCATAGCCTTCTGGAAAAAGTACGGGCCGAATTCGGCGACCGCCAGTTAAGGATCGACGACTTCCTTCTCCGGCGGTACAACGAAGTCAGCCCCTATCTGCTCAACGGCCAAAAGCTGTCGGAAGAACGAAAGTTATTGCTGGGCGGGTACTTCACTCACGAGTATTCGCTCGAAGCCGCAGCCCTGTTCAATCCTTCGATGGTGCCGCACCCGGACCAGTCGGACGTGCCGCCGGACTCGCTGCGCTTTATCTTGAGCCTGCGCGCCACGGCTGAGGGACACGTCTCTTCCATCGCTTTTCGCAGCGGACTATTAGACGGCGGCAGCAACGTCACCATGGACCTGCCATCCCGATACAGCCTGGAGCCGGCGCAAGTGCCCAACGCGACGTTCGAAAAGCCTCTATTCGAACGGAAGCTTCAGGAACTCCGCCTCATGGGCGATTTCAACAAGGCGGTTCTCAATGGACTGGCGGATGCGTTCACGATGGCGGAACTGAGCGCCAGCGTCATCCACGTTACAGCGCAGCTTCCCACGCCCGATCGGGAGACCAGCAAGGCTACGGCCAGGGAAACGTTGATGCTCGCCCGCTCCAACTACGAGGTTCAGTTCGCGCCAGAGTCGACCCTGTCCGAAAGAGTCCTGTTTCCAGTCACTCCTTCACAAAGCAACGGCATCGAAGACGCTCGCTTCGTTCTCTTCCATAAAGAAGACGGAACGAGGGCCTATTATGCGACTTACACCGCATACGACGGAAAAATGATCCTGCCTCAGTTTCTCAAGACGCTCGACTTTCTTCGTTTCAAATTCATCACGTTGAATGGGCCGGCCGTCGAGAACAAAGGTATGGCGCTCTTCCCCCGCAAGGTCAATGGTCTCTACGCGATGCTTGGCCGGCAGGACGCAGAGAACATCTACGTGATGTTTTCCGATCATCTGCATTTCTGGGACAGCATGCAGCTCATTTTGGAGCCTCGGTTCCCGTGGGAATTCATCCAGTTGGGCAACTGCGGCTCGCCGATCGAAACCGAAGCCGGCTGGCTGGTCATCAGTCACGGCGTGGGGCCGATGCGCAAGTACTGCATCGGCGCCTTCCTGCTCGATCTTAACGACCCGACTAAGGTCATCGGACGCCTGCCGGAGCCTCTGATCAAACCTAACGCGAACGAGCGAGACGGATACGTACCCAACGTCGTCTACTCGTGCGGCAGCCTGGTGCACAACGGACAGCTCGTGATTCCCTATGGAATATCCGACTATGCCACGACGTTCGCCACGCTTCAGTTGGAACAAGTGTTAGCCGCAATGGAATAGTTTCGTGACGCCGCCGGATAGATTGGTGAATAGGTTTTCGTGGTTTCCGCTCAGGGCGCTGCCGCGAATGTGCCGACAGGCATCGAGCGAGTCGATTAACGATAATACTTCGCGCCTCGGCGCCGCCGTCGCATTCTATACTCTGCTATCGGCCGCTCCCGTCATCTTGATCACCGTCGCTTTGGCCGCCGTTGTTTATGGGCAAGCGGCTGTCGAAGGCCGGCTCGCGGCGGAGATCCGAGGAGTAGCCGGCCCTGAAGTGGCACGGGCAATTCAGGAAGTCATCAGAGCTGGCTACCAACCTCGAATAGGCGTGATTGCGACATTGTTCGGTCTGGCGGCCCTGGCATTTGGGGCCTCTTCCGTCTTTGTGGAGTTGCGCGACGCGATGAACACAATCTGGCATCTTTCGCTTCCTCCCTACCGAAGCAATGCCGCAACTGTCATTCGGCTGATCAGGGATCGCTTCTATTCGTTCGCGACGGTGTTGGGCGCAGGTTTCCTGCTGCTGATTTCTTTGCTGTTGAACGCGTGGATCGCGGCGATGCGGATCTCCGTGCCACGGGCTGCCGCGTTGATAGTTCTGTATCTGCTGGTAGCGGCGCTGTTCGCAGCCCTCTACAGAGTGGTTCCGGACGTTGAACTGAAATGGAGGGACGTCGCCCTCGCAGCCATGATCACCTCATTGTTTTTCATGGTAGGCAAGGAATTGATGGGGCTGTACTTCGCGCATGCCGGCTTCGGGTCTACCTATGGCGCTGCCGGCTCGCCGATTGTGGTGTTGCTCTGGGTATACTACTCGGCGCAACTATTCTTTTGGGGAGCCGAGTTCACCAAGGTGTACGCAAAAGCCGTGGGGTCCCAACATGACAAACTTACCGTAAGACCTTAGGGAGGCTTGGCCGAGTGCGACAATGCCCTTGAGCTTGCCCGGTTTGCACCACAAGTCCTCCGCCCTTCGGCGCCAGATGACGAGCATCCGGCCCATCCCGCACATCCAAGTGCGGCATGCCGGCATCCCGGCGCCGTGTTACGAGCTCCGGATCCGAAGCGACCGCCTGTTAGTTGCGTCGGGCCGAGTCCCGATTCAGCGCCGCCTCAAACCTTGCCGCAGCCGCGGGAGTTCTGAATTCGCCGGTAAGGATTTCACGATTGGTTGTGTCGCGGCCGTAGAGTTCCCTGTTGGTCGGCCCATCCGGACGAACGGTGACGCCGTCCAGCGCGATGCCCGCGAACAGCCCACGCGAACGGGAATACGACAGGATTTCCGCGTTCATCATGGCGTCCGTTCGAGCGCTCGCGTCGCGGCCAACCGGGCCCGCCGCCGCTGAGGCGTCTCCGCCGACAGTAAACCTATCGGCCAAGAGGTGTCTCATTCCGCCATCGTTCATCACGAGCAGCACAACGTCGGTTTCCGAAGCTCCAATCTGAAACCCAATGCTTCCACCTTCGGACCGCATCGCGGCCGGGGCGCTCCAGCCTGAGCCACCGGACCGCCGGCATACCTCAAACCCGCGGCCATAGTCCGCGCCGAAAATGAATCCCGCCTTTTTCATGCCCGGCACGACAACGACGCAGCGCGCCTTGTCAAGCAGATCTTGCGGGATGCCCCTATCGAAAGCCCTCATCATATCGGTCAAGGCGTCGGCCGAAGCATCGAGCCTGTCGTCGACCTTGATTGCTCTGTCCGCCGCGTAGGCGGCGGTACTAATGGAACCAGCAATTGCCATTATGGTAACGAGTGTCTTACGCATTCAAATTGTCTCCTCTTCGGCTTCCATCAAGAGCACGGCGCCTTCCAATGCCCTGGAAAGCAAATGAACAGAGCAATTCTCCCCCAACTCTGGCCTCGGAGTGGCCCAGGCTATCATTTAGACTTGGCGCGTGACATTCACCTCGAAAGCCGCATGCAGATTCTGCCACAACAAGTGCAGTTGTTGTTCCGCCAGCCCGCTCGTCAAATCCGAATTCCGCGACAACTTCGCAGGATTCTCGGAGCTATCCGAACTTGCACAACGCGGCGATATCCACGTTGCGCGGTTCCTTCAGCCGCGGATCCACGCTGCCGGCGAGGTCCTCCGGCAAGCCGCGCATGTTCCGGGCATCCAGCGTGCCGCGCCCTCCGCAGCCGATCAAGCCAACGCGCAACCTGTCGTTGGCTCCCATCACGCGATTCGCCGACACGGCGGTCCAGACGGCGATTCCCGCACCTGTGGATGTCTTCAAAAACTCCCGACGTTCCACGTTCCCTCCTTGCGCCTCCGACCGGACTTCCAGATAATCCGACCCTGCAAGACGCTATCATATCTCCGATACCACACTCCGGCGAGCCTCATGATCCGGCCCAAGATTGGTCTGGTTACTTGCGTCCACCCGCTCTACGACCTCCCGGCCGTGGCCGCCCGGCGGCGCGAAGCCATCGACGGGCTGCGCGGCTCCGGATGCGAAGTCGTAGCCGCCGAAGTGCCCCGCTCTCCGGCGGACGCCATCGAGGTCGCGACCTTCCTTCGCCGCAACGGCGTGGACCTGGTTGTGCTGTTCTTCGTCACCTGGGTTACCGAAGGCGTTGCCGTGGAATTGGCCCGGCAACTGATGGACGTCCCGATGCTGCTTTGGGCGCTGCCTTACCTGGACCGCGACATCCCCATGCCATCGCCCATGAGCGGGATCACGGCCTCGGGATCCAACATACGGCGGCTTGGGAAGCGCTTCGCCCACGTAATCGGCCAAGTGACGCCCGGCGCCCTGGAGGATATCGCGCGTACCGCCCGGGTGGCCCGCGTGGCCGGCTTGCTGCGACAGGCCAGGTTCGGCGTCATCGGGACGCCCTGTCCGGGAATGCTGGACGTGGAAGCGGACGATTCGGATTTCGAAAAGGCCCTCGGCGTCACCACCGTGCGCTTCGATCTGGATACGCTCCTGGCGGCGGCGGATACCGCTTCCCCGTCCGAATCCGCGCGCGCCGCCGACCGGCTGGTGGCCATCGCCGATTTCGGGCCTGAATGCGATCGTCAGTCCCTGGAACGAAGCCTTCAACTCTATCCCGCGCTCAAGGAAATGATCCGCGCGCACAATCTGGACGGCTACTCGGTGCGCTGCTGGCCCGAGTTGCGCGATGGCCGGAAAATCACGCCCTGCACGGCCCACGCCCTGCTGGCGGAGGAAGGCATCCCCAGCACGTGCGAGGTCGACCTCCCGGCGCTCATCTGCTCCTTTGTACTGACCAGGCTGGCGGATGCCCCGGCGTTCAATTTCGATATCACCGGTTATCTGGAAGACGAGGGCGCCATCCAACTGGCGCACTGCGGCGCGGCTGCGCCTCAACTGGCCGCCGAGGGCGTCCGGCCGGCCCTGCGCGCCCACATGCGCACCGGAACCGGCGCCACCTTGGAGTTCCCCTTCCGGACGGGCCCGGCGACGCTGGCCAAGCTCCTGCGCCCCTCCGGCGGGAAGCTCAAGCTGTTCGTAGCCGAGGGCCAGGTCATTTCGTCCGAAGGCGTACGCGGTAGCGTAGCCACCTTCCGGCCGGGCGCTCCGCTGCCAGTCTTCATGGACAAGTGGATTCGGGAAGGGGTGGAACACCACGCCTCGTTGGTATACGGTTGCCGGCAGCGCGACTTGGAGCTATTTTGCGAGTTCACCGGCGTGGAATGCGTTCAGGCATGAACCTCAAAACAATCGTGCTTCCCTCTACCGGAATTCTGCTGGGTGGCTTCCTGGCCGCGCATTGGGGGGCGCCTCACAGCGTCGCGATTTCGGAACAGACCAGACTCGCCCTGGCGAAACTGGGCATTCACGACTTCTCCGGGCTCGCGCCGCGCGAGGTATTTGCGTGGTCCGCGCTGCTCACATGGAAAGCATCGCAGAAACTCTCCAACAGTCGCTCACCCGCCGGCCAGGGGCCGTGTCCCGAGGCGACATTGATGTGCCCCTGGCGCCCCGCATTGACGAACTCCGCGCCCCATGAGCGGGCCAGGCGCGGCGCAATTTCGATTGGCATATAGGGATCGTTCTCGCTGGCAACCAGAACGGAGTGGAATGGAAGGCGTGCGATGGGCATCGGCAGGAAACTCCGGAGTTCCTCCGGGCAAGCGTCTGAAAACGTAAGCCATGGCGGCGCCACTAACAAGGCGCCGGCGACCCTGGCAGCGTCGTGGTCCGCAGCCCAATGCGCCGTGGCAACGCAGCCCAGGCTGTGGGCAACCAGGATGATAGGCGGAACGGCACTTCGCACCGCTCCCTCTATCAAGCCGGTCCAGTCTTCGCGTGAGGGGCGACACCACTCGCGCTGTTCGACCCGCCGGAAGTTGACGTTGGCCGCTTCCCAGATGGACTGCCAGTGCGCGGGGCCGGATCCGTTCCAGCCGGGGATGGTCAGGATTGTTCCGTTCTTAATCATCCTATTGTCTATAGATTTTATTATAATTAAATATTGACACGCAACTCAGGTCACAGCTCACATTTTGAGCATCCTCTTGACGGGCAACGTGAAGTACCCTGTAAACAGAAGCGATGCGGACGATTTCCAAGAAGACGCAGTATGGCCTCAAAGCGATGCAGGCTCTAGGCCGCCGCTACCGGGAAGGCCCGGTGCTCATCGGCACGCTTGCGCGGGAGGAGTCGATCCCCCTCAAGTTCCTGGAAGTCATTCTCCTGGATCTGAAGAGCCATGGGCTGTTGGAGAGCAAACTGGGGCGAAAGGGCGGCTACCGGCTTAGTAGGGCGCCGTCCACCGTCACGATAGGATCGATCATTCGGATCATGGAAGGGCCGCTCGCTCCGCTTCCGTGCGCCAGCGAGACCGCTTACAAGCCTTGCGCGGAATGCGCCGACGTGGAGAGCTGCGGAACGCGCATCATTATGCGAGAGGTTCGGGACGCGATCTCGGAAGTGCTCGACAGGACCACGCTTGCCGACCTGCTACGCCGAGTGGAGAGTCGCCGGCTGGAACGAGCCGTGAATCAGCCTCTCATGTACCACATTTGATGGGGCTTGCACGCCCGCGCCGAGTTCGCAGCATCTTTTTTTGCCTCCCATATTGACAGGTTTCGGAAAATCGTGATATTGTCTATAGAGTTACTAGGATAAGTATTTTAGATGCTGATATCTTCAAACGCGGGGCGCAGTCGCAGGGCGATGATTGCACCCTTCCCTTGGCCTTGCTCAAGCCCTGACCGCTGTTGTTGTCCCCGCTAATTTCGTCTCACAGGGCCCGGTTGCCCATCATCCAACTCCGCGAACCGCCAACTCCCCGTTGCTAGTTCCGCCACATGTGGCGTAGCCGACGCGGCTCGCTTATTAGAATTTCGAAAAAGGAAATCACGATGAACAAGCACAGGACGTCGAACCACAAACGGTTGCGGAGATCTCTTTCGTCTTTTGGGGCGTTGGCGCTGTGTCTGGGAGCGATGCTGGGCGCAGGCGCCTTGCCAACCAAGGCCCAGTCGGCCGCTACCGGCGCGGTGTCCGGCCAGGTGAAAGACCAGCAGGGCGGGGCCGTGGTAGGCGCTGAGGTTCAGTTGATCGACCTCGGAACCAACACTTCCCGAACTACCAGCACGAACGACGCGGGGCGGTACAGTTTCAACAGCATTCCACCGGGGACCTACGACCTCGCGGTGTCGAAGCCGAGCTTCACGCTCGCCAGGGTGAAGGAGCAGAAGGTTGAGGTGGGACTGGCGCTCACGCTGGACGTGGAGTTGGCGATTGGCGCAACCACCACGACCGTCGAAGTGACGGCGGCGGCGGGGGCCGAGCTGCAAACCATCAACGCCACGGTGGGATCGACGCTTTCCGGAGACTCGCTGCTGCTGCTGCCCAACCTGGGCCGCGACGCCACGTCGCTGGCCGTTTTGCAAGTGGGCGTGACGCCCAGCGGACAGGTGGCGGGAACGCAGGCGGACCAGGGCGCTTTTCATTTGGACGGCGGCAATAACAGCGACGACATGGCCGGGAACAATTCCACGTACACCACGAGCAACGGCGGCGGCCCTTCGGGCGTGGCGCCGACGCCGGTGGAGAGCGTGGAGGAGTTCAAGGTCGGCATCACCAATCAGACCGCCGATTTCAACGGCGCGGGCGGCAGCCAGGTTCAAATGGTGACCAAGCGCGGCACGACCGAATTCCACGGATCGCTCTACGATTACTTCTTCGCGACCAACGTGGGCGCCGCGAACTCTTGGAAAAACAACCACACCGCCTCGGGGGGCTTTGCCGACACTCCGCTACCGAAGACCCACCGCAACCGGTTCGGCGGAGCTTTAGGCGGCCCCGTGCTGCCGAAGCTTCTGGGCGGGAAGACCTTCTTCTTCTTCAATTACGAAGGCTACCGTTTCCCCAATGCCACCACCATCGAAAAGGACGTGCCCAGCGCGCTGCTCCGGGCGGGTGTGGTGCAGGCGCCGAACGCCGCGGGCGTATACCAAGCCTACAATCTGAATCCCAATCCGGTCACGGTGAATGGCGTAACGTACCAGCCGGCGACGTGCGCGGGCGGATCGGTATGCGATCCGCGCGGAATCGGGCTCAACCCTGTGGTGAACCAGGTATGGTCCAAGTTCATGCCGCTGGCGAACGACCCGCAGTTCGGAGACGAGTACAACACGGAGGGCTATCTGACCGGGGTGAAGCTGCCGACGAACTCCGACTTCGGAGTACTTCGCCTGGACCACGACATCGACAACCGCAACCACTTCTCGATCAGCGACCGCTATTACAGCTTCACGCAGTTGACTTCGAACCAGGTGGACATAGGCGGCGCATTGCCGGGCGACGTCTTAGGGCACGCCACGGCCACGGCTCCGCGTCCGCAAAAGGCCAACTATCTGGTGGCGGGGCTCACCACCATTCTGAAGCCGAACCTGACGAACGACTTTCGCTTCAATTACATTCGCAACTACTGGTCGTGGACGACGGATGGGGGCACGCCTCAGCTCCCCGGACTGGGAGGCGCAGTGGAAATCGGCGGTGAATCTTCCAACGCACTGATCCCGTATAACGTGGATACGTCGAGCACCCGGCAACGCGCATGGGATGGCCACGACCAGTTTTACCGCGACGATCTGACGTTGCTCCATAGCAACCACCTGCTGCAATTCGGCGGGTCGTATCAACGGAACTTCGATTTCTACACGCGCAACGACAACGGCATTGCCACGGACGCTTCCACGGTCTATCAGATTGGCAGCGGAACGGGGATCGCCATGCCCGCGGCCTATCTGCCCACGGGGCTGCCGTCCAGCCAGGTCTCGAACTGGTCGAACCTGTATGCCGAAGTGCTCGGCTTAGTGTCGCAATCGCAAGTGATGTACACGCGCGGTGGAGCGAATCTCAACCTGAATCCGGTAGGCGACCCGATCTCCATTCACGCGATCGTGCCGGGCTACAACGCCTATGTCAGCGATAGCTGGCACGTGAAGCTGTCGGTGACTCTGACTTACGGGCTGGGCTATGCGCTCGAAATGCCGCCCTACGAGCTGAACGGGAAGCAAGTACAACTCGTGGATTCGGCCGACGAACCCATCAGCCTGGGATCTTATCTGGCGGCAAAGCAGAAGGCAGCGTTGGTAGGGCAAGTTTACGATCCCACGGTCGGCTTCGCCACCACTCCCAACGTGGCGGGCGGTGGCAAGTATCCGTTCCATCCCTTCTACGGCGGATTCAGTCCGCGCGTCGCGGTGGCGTGGAGTCCGCGAGCCGATAGCGGCCTTTTGGGCAGCATCTTCGGCGATAACAAGACGGTTTTCCGCATAGGCTATAGCCGCATCTACGGCCGGCTCAATGGCGGACGCGTGGTGGGGAGTCCGGTGCTGGGCGCCGGGCTGGAGCAAGTGATTCAGTGCACTGGCGTCACCACCGGCGGACAGTGCCTCGGAACCGGCGGCGCCAATCCCGCGACCGCCTTTCGCATCGGAACCGATGGACTGGTTGCGCCCTTGACCCCTGTGACGCCGACGCTGGCACAGCCGTACCTGCCCGGAGTGAACGGAAATGCCGCGGCCGGCGATGGCGCGGGCGTCGACGTGAACTTCCGGCCCGACCAATCCGATGAGCTCAACTTCACCATCCAGCGGGAGCTGTCGCACAAGCTGGTGATCGAGGCCGGCTACATCGGACGGCTGATCCGCGACGAGTACAACCTGATCAATATCGACGCGGTTCCCACCATGACCACTCTCGACGGGCAGAGCTTCGCTAATGCCTTCGCCAATCTGTACGGCGAAATCTCCGCGGGCCAGCCGATTCAGGCTCAGCCGTTCTTCGAAGCGGCCCTGGGCGGAGCGGGTTCCAAGTATTGCGCCGGCTATGGCAGTTGCGCGGCGGCGGTGGCCGCGTTGCAAAAAACGAACATCGTGAACACCCAGGTGTACACGCTGTGGAGCGCATTGAACTCCCAGTCCTCATGGACGCTGGGACGCACGCTGCTGGCATCTCCAGCCGTCGCCGGGGGCTCGGTATCCACCCAGCTCAACTCGTACGAACTCGCCGCCAGTAACGGATGGGGCAATTACAACGCCGCATTTCTCTCCTTCACGGCGAAGAACTGGCACGGTCTGACGGCGCGCTCGAATTTCACCTGGAGCCGCGCTATGGGCACGGGGGATTCGGCGCAATCCAGCAGCTCTCAGACGGTAGTGGACCCGTGGGATCTGCACGTCGGCTACGGACCACAATCTTTCGATATCCGGTTCATCTACAACCTGAGCTTGGTCTACCAGATCCCATTTTTCCGAAGCCAGAGGGGATTCCTGGGCCATGTGTTGGGGGGCTGGGCGGTTACGCCTCTATTCACGGCCCAGAGCGGGTCTCCGCTGCAAGTCAGCATCGGGACCGGAAGTACGGAGAATGCGCAATCGTTCGGCGAAGAATATGGAAACAGCAACAGCGCCAGCGAGAACGCCGTGCTCATCGCTCCCTACACGGGAGGCAACTCGGCGCACTACAACATCAATGTGGCCAGCGGCGCGGGAATCAACGGCAACGCTTCCAAGGGCGGCTCGGGCATCAACATGTTCGCGAATCCCGGGGCCACCTTCGCGGAGTTCCGTCCGCTGATCCTCGGCCTGGACACAACCGCCGGCGGCGCGGGCGTGCTTCGCGGTTTCCCCACGTGGAACGTCGATGCGACGGCGTCCAAGGACTTTCACATTGCCGAAAAGGTGGGCGCTACGCTGATTCTCCAGGCCAACAACGTCTTAAACCACTTTCAACCCGCCGCCCCCAGCCTGGATATCGACAGCCCGCAAACCTGGGGCGTGATCAGCGGGCAGCAGAATACGCCGCGGCAGATGCAGTTCGGGCTGAGGATTCACTTTTAACGGACGCATTATTCGAGGTTCATTATGAAAACGAGAACTCTAAAACGGGGGGCCTTTCTCACGGCCCTGATTTTGGCCGCAAGCCTCGGCGCACGCGCCCAAACGACGATTACTCCGCCGGAAGTGGGTGGACACGCCGTTGGCGACGATTACTTTCTCGCCAACTACACCCAGTTGCTGGACTATTGGAACAAGCTCGCCAAGGAATCGGACCGGATCAAGCTGGTCGATATCGGCAAGACGGCCGAAAACCGGCCGATCACGATGGCGATCATCAGCTCGCCGGAAAATCTGAAGAATCTGGCGCACTACAAGGAGATTTCCCAGCGCCTGGGGCGCGCCGAAAACCTGACCGACGACCAGGCGCACGCGCTGGCGGCGGAAGGCAAGGCGGTGGTGTGGATCGATGGCGGCCTCCACGCCACGGAATGCATCAACGCGCAGGCGCTGTTCAACGAAGCGTACGACTTCTTGAGTAAGAACGATGCCGAAACGCTGCGCATCCTGAACGACGACATCCTGCTGCTGGTCCCCATCAATCCGGACGGCATGGAGCTGGTTTCGAACTGGTACATGAAGGAGGCGGACCCGAAGAAGCGCAATCTGTCCATTCCGCGCCTTTACCAGAAGTACGTAGGGCACGACGACAACCGCGATTCCTACATCGCGAACCAGCCGGAGACGGAGGCGGTGAGCCGGCAGATGTACATCGAGTGGATTCCGCAGATCATGTACAACCAGCACCAGAGCGGGCCGGCGGGCTCGGTGCTGTTCTTCTCGCCGTTCCGGGATCCGTTCAACTACAATCAGGACCCGCTGGTGCCGATCGGCATCGACCTGGTTTCGGCCGCGGTGCACGAGCGATTCCTGGCGGAAGGTAAGCCGGGCGCTGTGCTGCGCACGGGCGCGCCGTATTCGACATGGTTCAACGGCGGCGACCGGACGACCACAGGGTTCCACAATCAGATCGGGCTGCTCTCGGAGATTATCGGCAATCCGACGCCAATGAGTATTCCGCTGGTGCCCTCGAAGCTGCTGCCGGACGGGAACCAGCCGCTGCCGATCGGGCCGCGGCAGGAATGGCATCAGCGGCAGTCCATCGAGTATCTGCTCACGACGGACCGGGCGATTCTGGACATCGCTTCGAAGTTCCGCGAAGACTTCCTCTTCCGTATCTACCGGGCGGGGAAGAACTCGATTGAGCGGGGCAGCACGGACTACTGGACTTTGACGCCCAAGCGCGTGGCGGCTCTGGAAGCGGCGTACGCGAAGGACGGAGGCGGAGCCACGGCGGGACGCTCCGCGAGCGCAGCCGGTGGCGCCGGCGGCGACACGAGCGGCGAGAGGCTGGCCGGTTATTTCCAGAGCGGCGTCCCCGTGAAGTATTGGGACCAGTTGCATACGCCCGAGGCGCGCGATCCGCGGGGCTACGTTATTCCGTCGGACCAGCCGGACTTTTTGACGGCGACCAAGTTCGTCAACGCGCTGGCGAAAGCGGGGATCGTAATCCACCGCGCCACGGCCGATTTTCAGGTTGGCGGCAAGACTTACCCGGCGGGATCGTATGTGGTGAAGGCGGCCCAGGCATTCCGGCCGCACCTGCGCGATATGTTCGAGCCGCAGGATCATCCTAACGATCTGCAATACCCGGGAGGCCCGCCGCGCCCGCCTTACGATATCACGGGATACACGCTGGCCTTCCAGATGGGTGTGCAGTTCGACCGCGTTCTGGACGGCTTCGACGGTCCATTTCAGCGCATCGACGGGCTCGTGAAACTGCCCGCCGGAAAGGTGACGCAAGCCCAGGGCGCCACGGGATATCTGTTGAGCCATCAGGTGAAGGATTCGTTTGTAGGTACCACGCGCCTCCTCGCTGCCGGTGAAGAGGTGTACTGGCTGCAAAAGGAGTTCACCGCCAATGGCAAGACGTTCCCGGTGGGGACCATTTACATTCCGGCGAAGGCAAGCACCGCGGCTACGCTGGGAAAATTGGCTTCCGAGTTTGGACTGAGCTTCGACGCCACCAGTGTGAAGCCGCAAGGGCAGGCGCTCAAGCTGCGTCCTGTGCGCGTCGGTCTGTGGGACCGCTACGGAGGTTCGCAGGACTCCGGGCAGATCCGATGGCTGTTGGAGCAGGCGTTTCCGACGCCGTATGAGTTGGTTTACGCACCCGCGCTCGACGCCGGGGACCTGAAAAGCAAGTACGATGTGCTGATCTTCCCCGGAGGAGCCATTCCCGGACAGGAAGGCGGCGGGCGCGGAGGGCGCGGAGGCCGCGGCGGCGGGACGGAAGCGGCCGGCGGTCGGGCCGCTGGCGGAGGCGACGCGGCTGGCGCTGGCGCGGATGCGGCCGGTGCGCGTGGAGGCCGAGGGGGCCCCAACGCGGCGGACGTGCCGGACGAATACAAGAACCAGACTGCCAATATTACGGCCGCCAAGACGGAACCGCAGCTCCGCCGTTTTGTCGAGGAGGGTGGGACAGTACTGGCCATCGGCAGCTCGACTAGCTTCGGTTATTCCCTGGGCTTGCCGCTGACCAATGGGCTCACCGAAGCTGGACCGGACGGGACACAGCGGCGCCTGGCAACGGATAAGTTCTACGTTCCAGGGTCGATCCTGCAAGCAAGCGTGGATCAGACATTGCCGGTCACTTACGGGCTTTCGAGTAAGCTGGATGTCTTCTACGACAATAGCCCCGTGTTCCACTTACTGCCGGATTCCGCTTTGAAGGGAGTCCGCCCAATCCTGTGGTTTCCCAATGCCGAGCCGCTGCGCAGCGGATGGGCATGGGGCCAGCAATACCTGAACGGCACGGTGGCCGCCGTGGAAGCGAGCGTGGGCAAGGGTAAAGTGTATCTGTTCGGCCCGGAGATCACGTTTCGGGCGCAGCCTCACGGGACATTCCCGCTTCTGTTCAACGCGATTTATCTGTCCGGAGCCACGCAGGCGCAGTTGCACTAAAGGGATGGGGCCGGATGTATCCGGCCCCTACTTAGCGCGCCGACCTTATTCCGCAGGTTGTCCAGCCCCATGGCGACATAGCAGGTAGATGGCGAGACCGGCGGCTGCGGCGATGGTGGTATCGCGCCCTTCTCGCCACGTGCTCTGGCCGAGCAGTAACCCGATCAACAGGACGGCGCCGGCGGCCAGAGCCGGTCCGCCCGTCACGAGCATAGCGGTAAGCGCAATATCGCGACTGCTGGCCTATCTGGCCACGTGCGCGGCGCTGATCGTCTTTCGCTCCCGGAGGCAGGCGCCTCCGGCCCGAATGGCCGGCGGCTCAGTTCACGGAGTCCGCGGGAATCGGCCGGAATAGGGCAACACCGGCGCGTAGCGCCACATATCCGGGCGGGCGCGGGAGAGTTGATCGCGGTCCCAGTTTGCCCGGACGGCCCCGAGATCATAGCGAACATAAAGCGTTCCTCCGCAAGAGCAGAGGTTATGGATCTTCCCAGCCTGGTAACGCTGGCCACACAGGCTGCATTCAAGGTGCGTGATTTGCGCCATAAGAATTTACCCGCAGCGGCTTCCCGATCTATCTGGCCGGGGCCGACGCCGGAGTACTAGCGTCTGGGCTCTCTTACGCCCCTCGGTGACGCCGCGCCATCTGCAAACGCTGGAGCGCGGAGACCAGCGCGTCAATCTCTTCGCAAGTGTTGTAGAGCGCCAGCGACGCGCGGACCGTGCTCTCCACGCCGAACCGCCGGAGTATAGGTTGCGCGCAATGATGTCCGGCCCGCACGGCGATGCCTTCGCGGTTGAGGAACTCGCCGATCTCCTCGTTGCGGACGCCCTCCAGTACGAAGGACAGCACGCCGGCCTTGTCGGGGGCCGTGCCAATGATGCGGAGACCGGGGACGCCTTCGAGCGCATCGGTCCCATAGCGGAGAAGTTCGGCCTCGCGGCGGGTGACGTTTTCGATTCCGACGCGGTCGAGGTAGTCGATGGCCGCGCCCAGACCCACCGCGTCTGCGATGTTGCCGGTACCGGCCTCAAAACGCGCCGGCGGAACGTTATAGACGGTCTTTTCGAACGTCACGTCCTGAATCATGTTCCCGCCGCCCTGCCAGGGGCGCGTGACATCCAGGATTCCGGGTTTGCCATACACCGCGCCGATGCCAGTGGGCGCGAACACCTTGTGCCCCGAGAAAACGTAAAAATCGCAGTCCAGCGCCTGGACGTCGACGCGCATGTGCGACACGGCCTGCGCGCCGTCCACCAGCGCCTTCGCTCCGTACCGGTGCGCGGCGTGGATCATCTCCCCCACAGGCACGACAGTCCCTAGGGCGTTGGAGACCTGGGGTATGGCGACCAGCCGCGTTTTCGGACCGAGCAGTTTCTCGTATTCTTCGAGAATCACCTGGCCAGTGTCGTCCACCGGGACTACGCGGAGCCGCGCTTCCTTTTCCGAGCACAGCATCTGCCAAGGCACGATGTTGGCGTGATGTTCGAGCCATGTGATGACGATCTCGTCGTCCTTGCCGACATTCTGGCGCCCCCAGCTTTGCGCGACCAGATTGATCCCCTCGGTAGCGCCGCGCACAAAGACGATGTCGCGCGCCGCCGGGGCGTTGAGGAAGCGGCGAACTTTCTCTCGGGCCGATTCGTAAGCGTCCGTCGCCCTCGCCGCCAACTCATGCGCCGCGCGGTGGACGTTGGAATTCTCGTGGGCGTAGAAGTAGGCGAGACGGTCGATGACGCTCTGGGGCTTCTGGGTAGTCGCGGCGTTGTCCAGCCAGACCAGCGGGCGGCCGTTCACGATCTCCCGCAGGATCGGAAAGTCCCGCCGGACAGCTTCCACGTCGAAGAGTTCGGAGGACAGGTTCAAGTTCGCAGGTTCGGGCCGCGCGCCGGACGTGCCGGGTGCTGGGACGGGTCCCGCGGCCGAAGGCGGATACGAGAAAGCCGGCCGGGCCTCCTCCAGGAATGAGAAAACGGGAAACGCGGATTCCGCTCCCGCCGGAACGCCGGGAACCGCCGGCGCAGGTGGACCCACAGCCACTGCCTGCTTCGGAATCGCCGCTTGGTCCTGCGCTCCTGGATAGGCGCCGAAGAACTCACTGGCCATACGCGCCAGGACTTCCGGATCGGGCAGACCGGGGGGCAAGCCTGGCAGCCCCCATCCAGCGTCACTTGTACTCATGGTATTTGCTCACGTCCACGTCTTCAAGCACCGCGATGGCGTCGTCGGTCAGTACCGCGGTCGAGCAGTACAGCGAAATCAGGTACGATGCCAGGGCGTTGCTTCCGATGCCCATGAAACGGACCGAAAGGCCCGGACTTTGCTCGCCGGGAAGCCCCGACTGGAACAGTCCGATGCATCCCTGTTTTCGTTCTCCGACGCGCAATAGCAGGATTTTCGACTTGTTGTCGGAGTTCTTGACGCGAAGCTTGTCGGTGGGAATCAGGGGGAGACCGCGCCACGTCAGAAACGGGCTCCCGAACAGAGTGATAGTCGGGGGGGGAACGCCGCGGCGCGTGCATTCGCGTCCGAACGCGGCGATGGTACGCGGGTGGGCCAGAAAGAACGAGGGTTCCTTCCATACCTTCGTCAGCAATTCGTCCAGGTCGTCCGGCGTCGGAGCGCCGGTCCTGGTCTTCACGCGCTGCTGCGGGACGACGCGGTGCAGAAACCCGTAATCGGCATTGTTGACGAGTTCGCTCTCCTGCCGCTCCTTCACGTTCTCAATGATGAGGCGAAGTTGCTCCGCAGTCTGATCGTAAGGTTTGCCAAATTGATCGGATATGCGCGTATGAACGTTCAGCACCGCATTGATGGCGCTGAGCCTGTGTTCCTTCGGCTTCTCCTCGTACTGCACATAGGTCCCCGGCAAGGGCGTCTCCTCGACTTGGCCGCAGGTGACTTCGATGGCCTTGCCCTCGTCCACACGGTTGAGGCGAAATACTCCGGTCTCAAGCGGTTTCCAGTCCAGAAGTCGTACCAGCCAGCGCGGAGTGATCGCTCCGTACTGCGGGGCGGTCTTGTTGACATTGGCCAGTTGAAATGCAGCTTGTTCATTCAGAGCCTGATGTGGGACGGCGTTGTCAGCCACTGTTTTATCTCCTTAATTATCAAATATCTGCAAGACATCAGCAGGGTGGGGCGATCTGGTTTCCAAAGCCGGAGCGACCCGACTTTTCGAATATATCATGTTCTCGATAGACTTAATGGACATTTTGTGCGAGACTTACATTGTACGCCGCTTTCACCACGTGGTGAGGAGGCCAAAGCGAAATGGGCACATCCGCGATTCAGGTTGAAGAACTCAAGCAACGGCTCGACGCTGGTGAGAACCTGCTCCTGCTCGACGTCCGGGAGGAGTACGAATATGAGATTTCCAATATCGGTGGACAACTGATTCCGCTGGCCGAGTTGCCGGAGCGCGTTCAGGAACTCGATGCCAGCCGGGAAATCGTGGCCCTCTGCAAAATGGGAGCGCGCAGCGCGAAGGCCGCGCAGTTCCTTTCGAACGCCGGGTTCCCCCACGTGCGCAGCCTCACCGGCGGGATTCACGCCTGGTCGGATCGAGTGGATTCAAGGGTCCGGAAGTATTAGGCGCAGTTGCGCCGAAACCCAAAGGGGCAGGCCATGGTTGTCCGCGGCCTGCCCATCCTAGCGCGCCGAGGTGCGGAGAGTAGGCGCGCCGAGCCTATTACGGAGTTCGTTCAGCAGATCGATACCCTCCGCCCCTCCCTGAAACAGCCAGAAGTCCTCCAGTGCGTGCCTGCCCGCGTCCATTTGGAACAGACCCTGCGACTTGTGCTCGGCGATGACCCAATTCACCACGATCTGGTAGTTCAGCGCGTTGTGATAGCCGAAACGCTGGGTGCGGTCGAAGACCAATACCGGATCCGGGCTGACCGTCGCACTGAGCGGGTTGTCCCGGAGCCCGGCGAAACGAACGGGTGCTTCCATCTTGTCTTGAGCATCGGCGCCGAAGACCAAGGGCCGCCGGTTGGAGGGAAGGCGCGAAACGGCTTCAAGCGCCAGAAGCGTCGCCGCCCGGTGATGCCCGTGCGTCTGTTCGGTCGGCAACAACGTGAAGACTACGTCGTAGCGTTCACGACCAAGCAGATCGGTGAGAAACGCGAGCAGAGCGGGCCGGTCCCAATTGCTGGCATCGGCGGTGGCGGCGTCGGTGGCAAAACCCAGGTCTTTCTGGTCGAGGAAATAGTGGCGCCGGATGCCGAGCACCTTGCCTGCTCGCCTGGTTTCTTCCTGGCGGATCGCGGGCAGGCGGGCGCGGCCATCGGCCTCCGCTGTAAGCGGGACTCCATAGAACGCCTCGGCGAGCGTGGAGTACCGATATCCCGCCTCTCCATTGGTGATCACCACCTGATCGGCGGCCCACCCCTGCTCATGGATCAACCGGTAGAGAGTGCCCGCGAAGGCATACTCGTCGTCGGGGTGCGCGACCACCGCCAGCGCCTGACGCGTGACAGGCTCCACCCCCGTCTCGGCATGCGCCAGCGCCGCCGCGGCCATTGTGAGCAGGAAATCCTTTCGCGAAGGCAACGCGCCATCAAACCTCACGACGCACCCCCTCTTCGGAGAGGTATGACGCGCCCCGGTCGATTACTTCCAGGGCGACCTTTCTCATGGGCGTGCGCCGCCGCCGGCTGAGGTTGCGAATGCAGAAATAGGCTTGCTCCTCGGTCCAGCCCAAGCGCGCCTGGATCAGACCCTTGGCGCGTTCCAAGACTCCCCGGTCCTCCAGTTGCCGCGTCAGCTTTTCCACTTCGCGCTCCAGACCCAGTCTGGCTGCGACCGCGCCAATCAGCGCGCCGATGGGCCCGCCGAGGCCCAGCAGAAAAGACAGCTCTCGCGGTTACAGGGCAAACCGGCGCGAGCGACACACATTGAGCATGCCAACAACCTGTCCGGCATCGAGCAGTGAAGACGCTGGCTGAAGACTGCCGCTCAAATGTACGAAAAGTCGTCCCTTGCATAGGATTCCCAGGAAATGAAGTTCGGGCCGGTGGATTTAGAGGCGGCAACGACAATAGGTAGGGGCACGCCCGGAAACCGGGAGAGGCGATATGCGGAAGGGATTTGGGTAGCCCGCCATCAATTTCATACTATGTCTATAGAATTTATAGACAAATCGGCTTCATGTCAACAGATTGCTTTGAATATCATTGCCGCGGGACCAAAACGAGTCGAGTACTCCGGTAGGATCGAGTACGCGGTAAGGTCCGGCTGGTTTACTTCGTGAAGGCTACGGGCAGGGCGGGCGATTCGTTCACCACCAAACGAAATACGTCCGGCCGCGCGTAGTGCCCGCTCACATCCAGGTCGAATTTCCCTTCCGCGATGCGGCCGACGTCGATGTCCGCGGTGAGGATGCCCTCGCCGCCATAGTACGGTCCCGCCACCACTTCGCCGAGCGGGCCCATGATCGCGCTGCCGCCGCGGATGGACTCGGAGGGCGACGATCCGACCACGAATTGGCACGCCGACAACACGTAGCATCGGCCTTCGAGGGCAATGTGACGCATAGTCGGGATCCACGTTTCGCGGTCGTCCACCGTCGGCGCACAGTAGAGTTCAATCCCCTTCGCATAGAGCGCCGCGCGTAAGAGCGGCATGTAGTTCTCCCAGCAGATAGCCGCGCCGATCCGGCCGAAGCCGGTATCGATGACCGGCAGCGTCGAGCCATCGCCGCATCCCCAGATGATACGTTCCATGGCGGTCGGCACGAGCTTGCGATGGCGCCCCGCAAATGCTCCGTCCGGAGAGAAAAACAGCACGCTGCAATAGAGCGTTCCGCCGGCGCGTTCAATGGCGCCGATCACCACCCAGATGCCGTGTTCCCTGGCCGCCGCGCCCAGTCGCAGCGTCGCGGGCCCCGGCGCCTCGATCGCGCTTTCGAAGTAACGCCGAAACAACGCGCGTCCCTCCGCCGTTCGCGACCCCACCCGCACGCCGAAGTCCGCCCCCTTCGGATAGCCGCCGATAAACGCCTCCGGGAAAACCACCAACTGCACGCCAGTCGTGGCCGCCTCCCGGATCAGTCTTTCCGCCTTGTCTAAGGATGCCTCAGTGTCCATCAATATAGAACCGGCTTGGACAACCGCAACACGGGTGGTAAACATGGAGTCTAAAGTACCATGGTGTTCCGCCTTTCTATTCGGCTCATTGGGGGAATATGCCGAAGGAACTGCCAAACCAACTCTTCATGGCCAGCAAGCTTCGCCCGCTGGAGTTGGACACGCCTCACGGCAGATCAGCGCGCTTGGGCATTCGCACAACGCCGACGGCGCGATCAACTCTGTCCCGTCCTCGCCCAACAGATCGGAGGGGTGACCCCGATCTTTGTTACCCGTTGTTTGACGTAGAAAACTGGTTTTCCTACCCCGAGCGCTAACCGATCTTCGGAAGCATTTCCGAAACTCCCCCCTCTGGTTAGCACGCGGGAGAAAAGTTCCGTTTCTGTGTACCTCTTGGGGAGGCAAACCTAATGAAATCAATACTGGTGAAGCGACAAATGTACGGCCGGGCCAAATTCAATCTTCTGCATCGGCGTGTTCTGCCCTAATGGCGCTAGCGCAGTCAACCTCTCGCCCCAGGGCACCCCATGATCTGCACGGAAACTGCGGGAAAACCACATTCTTGGGTTTGGTAGCAGTTTGGTAGCAAAACCCCGAAAACGGAGGAAAAAGCCAGAGGCGGAAACAGGGGAAGGCTGATCGTTATGTCACTGGTTCTGTGGGAAATAGGAGCAAAGGGAGTTTTGGTTGCGGGGGCCTGCAACGCTCCGAACGTACTTCGGCTATCGTTCCGGGTTGCTTTGGCGGCAACTGCCTGACAAAGCGGCGCTTAATCGAACCGGAGTGGACGATGGATGCCGCCGCCAAGACACCCGCCCCGGCGCACAGGAAGCCACCAATTCCATCCGCACCAGCCGGGTGGACCCACATACCCCGGTGACCGCCCCGGCCTCCACAGCGCCCCTATTCGCCTGTTCCGCTTTTCCTGATCTTCGCCGCCGCCGCCCTCTTCTTAAAGGCTCCTTCACGATCCAAAACGGTGTCGGGCAGCAGCTTCGGATTCAGACCATTATCTGCCGAATAAATTCCACATCAAAAGCGGGGTACTTCGTTACGTCCCGCCGAATTTCGCACATGCTCCGGTAAGAGTGGCCATCAGAATCCTTGTACGTTATAGTCAGGGCAACCACCTGCGATTCCCATTTCTTCTCCCACAAGTTGCGCCAAATAAAGTCGAGTGAGCTTGTCGTCTCTGTGCCGCTCGTATGAAATGTAGCCCGCAGGAATCCATTCTTGTCGAGACACCGGATGCCATGGAAATGAACGGTCCAGTTGTCGCCTAACAGGATGGGTTCAACCCCAACATCGAAAGCGACTTCGCCATGATTGACGACGTGCAAGCCTTCGGATGTGATGCGTTCCGGCGACAGGCCATAACGATCCGGCAGAACCTTCGGGCGACTGCTCGGAAGCACTACCTTCTTTCGGTTGCGCCCCCATCGGGCGATATCCCAAATCACGGCCAGTACCAGCACCCCCGAAAGCGTGATTGCCGCCCGGAACACTATAACAGCGAGTGCCTTGTTTTCGTATCCACTCAGGCGTTGAGCAAGCATGAACATTGCTAGGACCACGCCGAAGCCTCCGACGAATCCCGCAACGTGTTTCCACATTCCGCTAGGATAGCATTTGCGACAGCGATATCTGTATATGGCTGTCGCAATTGATCGCTCCAGGCGAGTGTTTGTGTGGGACTTCCCGCTCTTTTCGCCCGGATAACGTACACACCCTTTTTTCCTTTTCGGGCGTATAGTACCAAACAGGTGCGGCGTTAACCGTCGCACTGGAGAAGAGAAGATGATGACCTACGACGTTCCTGGTGTCGAAGCATACGAAATTGCCCTCACAGTCGAAGCCCGTCTCGAAAACGGACAGGCATTTCGCCTTGAAGCTCTGAAGATTGAAAAGCCTTACGAGATTCACTACACAATCCGCTGTTACAACCGCCAAGGGCTTGCTACTCCGCTGCCGGAAGTGCGAGCGTCCACGCCCCAAGAGGCCATTCGGACAGCCTTGTGTCACCTTGTGGCCCAAAAGGAATAGCTAAAGGCTATTGCGAATTACGACATTCCATAAGAGAAAAGGGCTTGTTTCCGTTCAGCGTGGCCGTAGTGACAGCGATGTGCTCAGCCTTCATCCTGGCTGTGCGGAACTGGTGAAGCGCCGGTCAGGGTCACTGGGAGTTGCCGAGAAGCGCCATCGGAAGGCAGCGGTGCGCCCCGGTTAGCTCTTCTGCAAGCAGTACAAACGGGCTTCTGACCCCAGCAGCATGAGGCCAACTGGAAACGTGAGAATTATTAGCGTGATTCTCGCCCAATTCTTCTTCTTGACGAGCTTCACGTAGCACCAGTATACAACGGCCATCCAAGCAGCGGTCCAGACCAGCCGAATAACGTCACCTGATACCAAGAAGACCGCCGCTCCGATGACATTGCAGACAGCTACAAAGATCAGGTAGTTGCGGATCTCCTTCGGAAGCGGCTGGTTAAAGTATGGCCTTTCGATAGCTTTCGATTCAAAGTCGTACCCACAATCGCAACGGAGCGCAGTGTCGGGGTTGAGTAACTTGCAGCGTGGACATTTCATAAAATCGGCTTATTGACCGGCAGTTCCCGTTGCGCCCTGGGCAGCAGCCGGGGCCGTCTTCTTTGCCGCTCGAAAGTCAGCCAACACTCAAATGGGCCATGCTATTGCCACCAATATAGAAACTCCGCAGCCATAGAGCCGATTGCTCGTGCTGGACGTGCCTCTTCAAGCGTAGGCGCACGATGATAAAGGTTCCAAAGGACCCACATCCCAAGAGCATCTTGAAAGCGTTCTTGAAAGGCTTGTGATTCCCTCTTTAACGGAATGCCTTTCAAACTGTTTTCCACAAACTTTCCGCAGTCAGCAAGGCTGCGGAGACCATCTGGCCTCCATTCGTTGACCTTCTTGTCGATCATTGGACCCACATTGTCTATCCTTTTGTCAAGCGCCGCTCCGAAAACGGCAGCCTCCAGACAAGCCGCTGTCAGGAAAAAGTCCCAAGACTCCAGATCATTGGCGAAGACGGCGACGGCACGGGAAAACCGCTGATCCTTGAGAATTGAGGTGTAAGCCGTGATTGCCAACGCTTTTGCCGTTGGGACCAACTCTTCAAGGTCCGTCTGGAGCTTCGATTCATTGGAACCCAAACCGTCCTTTAGCCTCAAGCCGTGAATCACCGCCTTCAACTGCTTTATCGTGGAAACTTCGGCGGCGCACAATGTCAGCGGGCACGCCGCCGCCATCATCGGCAGCGTTAAGAAGGATCGGCGCCTCAGTGAAATGGTCATGCCGAAATCGGCTCCCAATGGGGATTCTACACCCCGGCGTGCTCGAAGCCAATCGTCTCAGAATGTGCTTTACTAAGCAGTGGCTTCCACCACTGCCGGTGCAGAAGCCGGGGCCGTCTTCTTCACCGCCGCTCTCTTGACCGGCGTTTTCTTGACAGCGGCCTTCTTTGCGGCGGCTTTCTCCTGGTGCGCCTTGGCCGCTCTTACCGCAGCCCATCGCTTCTTGGTGGCTGCGACGATCCTTGCCAAACCTTCTTTGCTGATGCGGCGCTTGGGCTTGGGCGTTTCTTCTGGCGCTGGCTCCGCTTCGCCCCGGATCTTGGCCCACCTTGCTTTTTGCGCTAGGGCCATCTTTCGCCTTGCGGCAGCGGAAACCTTGCGCTTCTTGGCGGGCGCTATCGGCGTGGTGGCGGTTTGTGCGGGGCCACCGGGCAGCATGGCACGGAGTTCTGCTATTTTGCCGTCGATTCGGGCCTTCTGGAACTCGCCAAGAAGACCCATCGTGGTCTTCAGGGACGTGCGCTTCAAGGTCTCCACACAGGTGGGCGCTGTTTCGGATACGAAAATGTTAGGGAAGGCGATTCCGTTCGCTACCAGATCAACGAAGCTGAAGCCACAGTTGTGCGCCGCATTTTTGAAATGGCCGCTGGTGGCGGTTCACTGAAGACCATTACGAAGAAGCTGAATTCGGAGCACGTTCCGCCACCACGCAAACGAGCCGGAAAGAATGATGCGACGTGGTGCCCCAATGCCATCCGGGAGATGTTGCGGAACGAACTATACATCGGGCGGCTGATTTGGAACCGCTCTCGCTACGTCAAGCAGCCGGGAACAAACAAGCGGCTGCGGAGAATGCGTCCCACATCAGAATGGATCACCGTGGAGAAGCCAGAACTCCGCATCATTGACCAAGAGCTTTGGGAAGGTGTTGAGCATCGGATCGAATGGGTGAACGAGAAGTACAACTATGGGAACCATCCCGGACTGCTACATCGTGCGGTCACAAGTCAAAATCTCCTGACCGGCTTCATGAAGTGCGGCTTGTGTGGAGCCAACCTCATCATCGTGACCGGACGTGGCAAGAACGGCCATCACCGTTACGGTTGCCCACGGAACTTCAACCGTGGCGCTTGCACAAACGGGCTGAAGGAACGTGCGGATGTTCTGGAAGAGCGCCTTTTCTCCGAACTCCAGAACGCCGTGTTGCGGCCTGAAGCCGTTGACCATGCCATCCAGGAATTCGAGCGGCAATTGCAGTCCTCATTGGCTGGCCTAGACAACAAGATCGGGCGTATGCGCCAGCGTGCAGAGCAAGTGCAACAGGAGCTTGGGAACCTCATTGCCCTTGCCGCCAAATGCGGCCATTCCCCAGCGCTGATCGAAGGGGTCAACCAGCGGGAGCAAGAACTGAAGGAAATCAGCCGCCAACTGCTAGGCTCCGAACCCAATTCGGTCTCGACGGAGATCGGGCGCATCCGCCAATTCGCTACCGGACGGCTTGGGGACATCCGGCAAATCCTAAAGATAGACGTGCAGAAGGCGAAGGCCGAACTAGAAAAGCACGTCAGCGAGATTCGCATGGTGCCGCAAGTCCAAGGAAAAACAGGGCACTACGTCGCAGAAGGCGAATGGAACCTGTTGGGTGGATACGGTGAGGACGCCGGGAACCCGGCAAACAAGCGCATTCGGATGGTTGCGGGGGCAGGATTTGAACCTGCGACCTTTGGGTTATGAGCCCAACGAGCTACCGGACTGCTCCACCCCGCACCCTAATACTAGCGCAGGGACCGGGCGCCGTCAATACTTACCAATCACGAGTGCCGGCCCATGTCCGCCAGCGGGCTATAATTCCCTTTGATACCCACAACCGCCTTTCTTTTCCCAGGACAAGGATCGCAGGCCGCCGGTATGGGCAAGGACCTTGCGGATGCCTATGCCGCCGCGCGCCGCGTCTTCGAGGAAGCCGACGAGGTTCTCGGCTTCGCCATCTCCCGCCTGTGCTTTGAAGGACCCGAAGAACAACTCAAGCTCACCGAGAATACACAACCGGCGCTGCTCACCGTATCCATTGCCGCCCTGGAAGTTCTTCAGGGCCGGGGTTGGTCGCCCGACTACGTAGCCGGCCACAGCCTGGGAGAATACTCCGCGCTGGTGGCTGCGGGTAGCCTGCGTTTCGCGGACGCCCTCCGCCTGGTCCGGAAACGCGGACGCTACATGCAGGAAGCCGTTCCGCCGGGAGTGGGCGCCATGGCCGCGCTCCTCACGCTGCCGGAAGGCGCGCTGGATTCGGTGCTGGAGCAAGCCGCGCAAGGGGAAGTGGTGGCCGCCGCCAATTTCAACTCGCCGGACCAGACGGTGATCGCCGGTCACGCCGGGGCGGTGAACCGCGCGATCGCACTGGCCAAGGCGGCAGGCGCCCGCCGCGCGGTACTGCTCCCGGTGAGCGCGCCTTTCCATTGCGCCCTGATGCGGCCGGCGCAGGAACGTTTGCGCGAGGATCTGGACGCCACCGAGTTCCGCGACCTGGAACGCCCTTTGGTCTGCAACTGGCAGGCCCGCGAACTCCGCACCGGCGCCGAGGCGCGCGAAGCCCTCTACCGGCAAGTGTCCAGTCCGGTTCGGTGGGTGGAATCCATCCGATTTCTGGCGGACCGGGGAGTCGCCCAAGCGGTGGAGGTGGGTCAGGGCAGCGTCCTCACCGGCCTGCTTCGCGGCATCGCGCCCTCCCTGACCGGGCTGAAATTCGGCGATCCGGCCGACATGGAAAAGTTACCCGGCTGAGGACTAGTTCCATTACCTCCCAGTACCTGGCCGAAGCTGACCAACTGCATCCCCTGTACCGAAACCTGCTACTCTACCCCCAGGAAAGCGCTAGTGGCTCCCGAGTTTCCCGAAATAGTCCGGTGCCCTCGATGTGGCGGCAGAGACATCCGCCAGTCTTTTCCCAAACCAATCCTTGACGGCATCATGGCGATGCTTCAGATGAAGCCGCTTCGCTGCCGCTCTTGCCGCCGCCGGTTTTACCGGCGGGTCTTCCCCGGACAAGAGGCCGGGATTCCCAGCGGGGCCGAATCCGGCCGGCAGAACTAAACCCGGCGAACGCGAACTTTGGCTTCCCCGAACAGCGTCTCCACCAGGCTGAAGTGCTCGTTATAGTATTCGCTGGAGTATTGCGCCATGCGCTCCGCCGAGATCACGACTTCCGTGATGCCCGCCTGCACAATGGCGCGGGCGCAATCCATACAGGGCATGATCTCGACGAAGATGGTGCAGGCTTCCGTGGCCGTTCCGGCCCGCGCCGCGTTGCAGATGGCGTTGCGCTCGGCGTGCTCGATCCAGAGGTATTTCGCGGGCCGCGCCAGGCGCTCCGGAACATCGTCGCGAATGCCGCGCGGAAAGGAGTTGTACCCCGTGGAACGGATTTCGTGGTTCGGTCCGATAATCACGCAGCCAAGCTGCGTGTTCGGATCCTTGCTGCGGCACGCCACCGCCTTGCAGATGTTGAGGTAGTACTGGTCCCAGCCCGGTATCGTTCGCATACGCTTTCAACAAATGTAACAAACCGGAGCGCCCTTTGCCGCGCGCAAATCCGGCGGAATTCCACCCTTCTTGCGCATTTTACGCGAATATGGGAGCATTTTCTAATCCAAGGATGAGCCTGGAGGAAAGCATAGGTTTGGCTCTGGTT
>OBLW0100000135.1_pt1 | contig 57942 bp, 48 predicted proteins | sample 1520161 | NCBI WGS metagenome assembly OBLW01 (sample SAMEA3539309, study PRJEB22396) | soil metagenome | biome: tundra; feature: field; material: soil | place: USA | collected 2010-05 | depth 0.15 m
CGGAAACGCACTTCCTGTGCGTTGAGCACGGCGAGCGTCGAGACGGGCCCGTTCCACGACGCTGGCGTTGGCTTTAGCTCAGCGCCAGCATCCGCTCGATGGGGAGCCTGGCTCGCTCCATGAGCTGCGGCGACATCTCGATGCGGGGGGTGAGATCGCGGAGCGAGGTGTAGACCTTCTCGAGCGAGTTCATTCGCATGAAGGGGCACTCGTTGCACGCGCAGTTCGCCACGGGTGGCGCGGCGATGAACGTCTTCCGAGGCGCTTGCTTCTGCATCTGGTGCAGGATGCCGGCCTCGGTCACCACGATGAACTCTTGCGCGGGGCTGGAGACGGCGTACTTGAGAAGCGCCGTCGTCGATCCCACGTAGTTGGCCATCGCCAGGATCGACTCCTCGCACTCAGGATGGGCGATGATCAGGGCCTCCGGGTTGCGCTCTTTCAGGCCGATGAGCTTTCGCTCGCTGAACGTCTCGTGAACGATGCAGCTGCCCTGCCAGAGGATCATCTTGCGGCCGACCTTCTTCTCGATGTACCGGCCAAGGTTCTTGTCGGGCGCGAAGAGGATCGTCTTGTCTTCGGGGATGCTCCGGACGATCTTTTCGGCGTTCGACGACGTCACGATGTAATCCGAGAGCGCTTTCACCTCGGCGGTGCAGTTGATGTAGCTGACGGCGACGGCGCCCGGGTGCTTCGCGACCCAAGCACCGAAGCGATCCGCGGGGCAACCGCTCGCGAGCGAGCAGCCGGCCTCGAGGTCAGGCAGAACGACGATGCGCCCCGGGTTCAAGATCTTCGCGGTCTCGGCCATGAAGTGCACGCCGGCGAAGCAGATCACGTCGGCCGTGGTCTTCGCGGCCGCCTGCGCGAGCTGGAGCGAGTCGCCGATGAAGTCGGCGACGTCCTGGACTTCACTGTCCTGGTAGTAGTGCGCGAGCAGCACGGCATTCCGCTCTTTCTTGAGGCGCAGGACTTCGTCTTCGAGGCCGACCAGAGGAACCGCTGCGGTCATACGCGAGAAGGTAGGTCCGCGGCTCGGATGGGTAAAGGTACGGTCCGCCTCGCTCTTGGCCTGCTTGGCCTGGCCAGCGCGCGGGGGGCCCGGCTCGGGGGCGTCAGCGGTTTCGGAGCAGCTTCGCCGTCACGTGACTCCCGAGCTTCTCGGACATGAGCTTGGCCACGAAATGTTCGAGCTGCCGCAGCTCTTCCGCGTCTGCGAACTTGAACCGGATGCCCATGCCGGCCGGGTGCTCTTCCGTGGCACCGACGTCATCGACGGTCCACATCACCTGCCCGAGTAGCTGCAACTGATCCGGCTGGCCTGGAATCGAAAGAACGAAGACGAACTCGGTGCCCGCTTCGAGCGGCTTGCTCGTGCGAATGAACGTGCCGCCTTTGGAGATGTTCTTCGCGTAGTCGGCGAAGAACGTGTTCATTCGCTTGTAGTCGACGCGGAGGGTGATCGCATGCCGGGGAAAACGCCGCCGATCGGCGCCGCTCGAGGCGCTTCCACCGGGCTCGACCTCTTCTACCGAGGAGAAGTCGTCGTCCTTGTTCGTCGGCATCACCGTCCTAAAAGTGTCCCCCAGAACGATATCACACACGAGCCCATTCTCGCACGTTACTATCCCGACAGATGGGCACGTCGCTCCCTGACAAGATCAAAGCTCTCGCCACACCTGACAGTTCCGGGCCGCTTTCGTCGTTCGCGGCGGCGGTCGCCGCCCGCGCCGCCGAGATTGCGCAGGTCCCCGACCGTGCACGCACCTTTGCTCGCGTCGCAACGCAGAGTGGGATGCTCTTCGATTTCAGCCTCGCGGGCCTGCGTTTCGGGCTCGAGGCGCTGTCGAAGGGCAGGCGCAACCCGTCGCTCATCTTCGCGCTCCATGCGGTCAACAACCCGAACAGGCCCGCGATCATCTGGCGAGACCGCACCCTCACCTACGTCGAGCTCGACGAGCGGATGAACCGCGCCGCGGCCGGCCTCCAGCACCGCGGGTTCCGGCGGAACACGAGCGTCGTCATCATGATGCGAAACCGGCCCGAGTTCCTCGAGGTGCAGGCCGGAGCCGGGCGCCTCGGGGCCGCCGCGGTCAGCGTGTCGTGGCGGTCCACTGCGGCGGAGCTCGTGTACCTCGCCCAGCACTGCGGCGCGAAGGCGATTGTCTTCGAGGCCGACCTCTGGCACGTGGTCGAGCAAGCCAAGAAGAGCCTCCCGCAGCTGGCTGCCCGTGACTTCATCGCCGTGGGCGGCGACCCGCCCGGCTGCAGCCGCTACGAAGAAGACTTCCTCGCACGCCCGGGCGCCGCGATCGCGCAGACCGACGGAAACGTCGAAGAGGACGCGTCCGTCGTCATCTACACCTCGGGCACCACGGGCAAGCCGAAGGGCGCGGTTCGCAAGTTTCCGAAGGACGCGCTGTACGCCAGCATGCAGTTCATCGGCGAGACGCCCATGCGCTTCGACGACGTGCACCTCGTGACCTGCCCGCTTTACCACTCCACGGCGTTCGGTTTTCTCGCGTGGAACGCCCTCCTCGGCGGTACCGCGGTGTTGATGGACGAGTTCAAGCCGGAGCTCTTTCTCGAGCTGGTCGAGCGCCACGCCGTGACCACGACGGCCGTCGTTCCGACGATCTTGCACCGCGTGATGGCGCTCGGCGCGGGCATCCTCGACAAGTACGACGTGCGCTCGGTGCGGGGCATCTTCACCGTCGGCGCCCCGCTCCCGGGGCCGCTGGGCTCGCAGCTCATGGACCGCTTCGGCGACGTGCTCTTCAACTGCTACGGGGCCACCGAGACGGGCCTGGTCACGATGGCCAAGCCGGCCGACCTTCGCGCCGCCCCCGGCTGCATCGGCAAGGCCCTCCCGGGCAACGAGGTCCGCCTGCTCGACGACCGCGGGGTCGAGGTCGGGCCCGGCGAGGTCGGCGAGCTCTATGCGCGAAACAAGATGCTCGTCGCAGACTACCACAACGACTCCGACGCCATCCGTCAGAGCATGAAAGACGGCTTCTTCAGCGTGGGCGATCTCGCGCGCCGCGACCGCGACGGGCGTTTCTTCATCGAGGGCCGCAAGCGCGACATGATCATCTCCGGCGGGGTGAACGTGTACCCCGCCGAAGTCGAGGGCGTTCTCGAGGCCAACCCCGAGGTCGCCGAAGTGGCGGTGGTCGGGGTCGAGGATCCGGAGTGGGGGGAGCGCGTGCGCGCGTTCGTCGTCAAGCGTCCGGGCAGCGCAGTCGACGACGGGGACCTGAAGCTCTGGTGCCGAGAGCGCCTGGGCGGAGCCAAAGTCCCCCGCGACTTCGTCTTCCTCGAGGCGCTGCCGCGCAATCCCACCGGCAAGGTCCTCAAGCGCGAGCTCCGCCTCGCCTCGCCGCCCTCCGCGGCGACGACCACCCATCCTCACTAGTCCTCGCTCGTCGCTCCGAGACAAGAGGACCCGCAAAGACGCGAAAACGCGGAGAGTCAGGGGTTTTCACGCCCCCCTGATCTCCGCGTCCTCTGTGCCTCAGCGGCCAGTCTCGTCTTACCGAGCGCCTTGGAGCGACCCGCGACTAGGTGTGAGCCTGCGCTTCGTGGGCGGCGCGGGCTCGGAGGTGGCTCGCGACCTGAGCGCGCTGAGCCGGCGTGAGGACCGGCACCGCGGCGGTCAGGAGGGCCTCCATACGCTCGCCACGCCCGCCCATCTGCGGCTGGTTGGCCGCCGAGGCGCTCGCGTTGAACGTGTCGCCACGGAACGACTCGACCCACGCCTTGCCCGCGCCGGGGTTGTGCGGAGCCCGAGCCGGCTCTGCCGCCCGTTCGGCCTTGAGGTTGGCGAAGATCTGCTGCTTCTGCTGGTCGGTCAGGCCGAGCTTCTTCGCGATCATGCCGAGGCGACCGTTGTGACCGTCGGCGCCGGGGCCCGCGTCGCCCTTGCCGGGGCCTTGACCCTGGAAGTGGGCCTCGATGCCGTCGACGAGCTGAGCGCGCTGGGCGGTCGTGAGCAGGTCGTGCAGCTTCTGCAGGGTGTCCAGGTCGACGTTGCGGGCAGCCGCCGCGGCGGCTTCTTTCGCGCCAACCGTGGGGGCCAGCGCCTGCTTGTTGATCGAAGCTTGCTCGACCTGTTGCGCGAGGACCGTGAGCACCTGTGCGTCGGCCTGACGCACGGGGACCTCGGCGGCCTTGCGCGTCTGCGCGAGTTGCTCGATCGCCGTGCGCTGCGCGGGCGTCAGCGAGTCGAGCTTGAGCGCGTCGCCGATGAGGCCCATGCGGTGTCCGTGATGGCCGTGGTGCGCTGCCGCGTCGGCGGGCGCGCCTTGCTGCGCGTAAGCGACCCCGGCGGGCACGAGCGCGACGGCGCCGGCGAGAGAGGCGAACGTGACGACCTTGGTAATCCAGCGGTTCATGACTTTTCCCTTTCGTATCGGTTCGCACTGATCGACGGCCCGCGCCTGCGAAATATCCCCGTCCGGGGGGTAAAGAAGCGTAAATGCTCGTTAACGTTCGTGACAAAGGACTGAAATGCCGACGGAAAGCCCGCTCTCGCGGCGGCGCTCGACGGCCGCACGAGGGGGCAGGGGGGACCGACCGACCGCCCGCTCGCGGAGGGCATCGCCGGCCGCGCGAATCAGCCCAGCACGTGCACGCGGATGCTGTTGGTGCTGCCGCTCACGCCCAGTGGCGACCCGAAGACGATGACGACGCGCTCGCCGGGAGACCCGTAGCCCGCGGCCAGCAGATCCCCGGTGCACCAGTCGACGAGCTGGTCGCTGTCGTGCATCGCGGGCATCTCGCGCGGGACCACGCCCCAGTAGAGCGCCATGCGCCTTCGCGTCTTGGCGTTGGGCGAGTACGCGATGATCGGCACGTCGGGCCGGGCGAGGCTCACCGTCATCGCGCTCGACCCACTCTCGGTGAACGCCACGATGTACTTTGCGCCGATCTCGCGGGCCGTGTTGCAGGCGCCGCGCGCGATCGCCTCCGCGACGCTCGTCGCTCGGGACAGGTACGGAGGCTGCTCGAAGAAGGGGCTCTCCTCGGCCTCGGTGGCGATGCGGCTCATCATCGAGCAGGCAAGCGTCGGGTGATCGCCCGTCGCGGTCTCGCCCGAGAGCATGAGGCAGTCGGTGCCCGAGTAGACGGCATTCGCGACGTCGCTCGCTTCGGCGCGCGTAGGCCGCGTCGAATTCGTCATCGACTGCAGCATCTCGGTCGCCACGATGACCGGCCTTCGCACCCGCCGGGCGACGCCGAGGATCTGCCGCTGGATGACGGGCACGCGCTCGGGCGGGAACTCGACCCCGAGGTCACCGCGCGCCACCATTACCCCGTCGCTCGCGGCGACGACGCTCTCGAGATTCTCGACCGCATCGGGCGTCTCGATCTTGGCGACGACCGGCGTCGGCGCGCCCCAAGCGTTGCAGATCTCGCGGATCTGCAGGATGTCTTCGGCGCGCCGCACGAAGCTCATCGCGATGTAGTCGACGCCGCTCGAGAGACCGAAGGCCAGGTCTTCCTTGTCTTTCTCGGTCAGCGCCGAGATGCGCATCGTCTTGCTGGGGAGGTGGACCCCGACGTTGTCACGCATGCCCCCGCCCTGCTCGACGCGCGCTTTCACCTTCTCGCCCTCGACGGTCACCACCAGGAGAACCAGGCGGCCGTCGTCGAAGAGGATGCGATCGCCCACGCGCACATCGGACGCGAGCCCCTCGTAGTGGATCGGGATGATCCGCTCGTCGGTCGAGGAGTCTCCCTCGATCAGCGTGACGTCGGCGCCCGTGGGCAGCTCGAACCGGCGAGGGAACGTTCCAGTCCGGATCTTGGGCCCGCAGAGGTCTTGCAGGACCGCGACGGACTTGCGCTCGAGCTCCGTGGCCTGCCGGAGCCGCGCGAGCCGCGCCCCCTGCTCCGCCTGCGTCCCGTGAGAAAAATTGAGGCGGGCCACGTCCATGCCGGCGACGATGAGGCTCCGCAGGCCTTCCAACGAGTCGCACGCAGGGCCGAGCGTGCAAACCACCTTCGCGCGTCGCAATCCAGACATGGGCACCCTGAGAATAGTCGCTCTTGCTCCTCTCGCACCATCGACGCTAGAGAAGGCCGACGGTTTCCGGGGAATTCCAAGACAAGCATGAGCATTTCGCGTGATTCGTCCGGTACTTTGCGGCTCGCCGGGGTCTCCCTTTCAGAGGTGACCGCCGTCACGGGCACGCCGGCCTACGCCTATGACCTCGGCGCCATGGCCGCCGGGGCGCGCTCGCTGAAGGACGCCTTCGACGGCCGGCCGCACCTCGTTGCCTATGCGCTCAAGGCGAACACGGCCGGGGCCGTCGTGCGGGCGTTCGCGGCAGAAGGGTGCGGGGCCGACGTGGTAAGTGGCGCGGAGCTGCTCGTCGCGCTGGCGTGCGGCATCGCGCCCGACCACGTCGTTTACAACGGCGTCGCGAAGCTCGACGGCGAGATCGACCAAGCGCTCTCGACCGGCCCGCGCGGTATCGGCGCCATCCTCATCGAGAGCGTCGAGGAGATCCCTCGCATCGAGGCACGTGCGCTCGCGGCGGGCCGGGTGGCGCGGGTCGGCGTGCGCCTCAACCCGAGCCTCGATCTCGTGGGCGCCACGCACGCGCACATCGCCACGGGCCACGATCGCGCGAAGTTCGGGGTCCCGAGGGCCGATGCCGCGCGCGCTGTGGAGCTCGTCGAGGCCTCGCCGCGTCTCGAGCTCGTGGGCATGACGGCGCACGTCGGGTCGCACTTCACGACGGCGCAGCCCTACGTCGACTCGGCGCGCGTGCTCTTCGGTCTGGTTCAGTCGCTGCGTACCGCGGGTCGCGCGCGTTCTCTCCGATTCGTCGACACCGGAGGCGGCTTCGGCGTCGACTACCGAGGCGGCGAGGGCAGCGAAGGGGCCAGCGCGGTGCCCCAGCCTGCCGACTTCGTGCGCGCTGCGCGAGCCGCGCAGCAGGAGTTCGGCCTCGACGACCTCGCGCTCTACGTCGAGCCGGGGCGCTGCCTCGTCGCCCCGCACGGCGTGCTCCTCGCGCGCGTCATCCAGACGAAGGTCACGGCGACGGGGCGATGGCTCATGATCGACGCGGGAATGAACGATCTCCTGCGGCCTGCGCTCTACCAGGCGCACCATCGGATCGTGGCTCTCGAGGGCGCCGTCGATCCGGCGACGGCGATCCCATGGCGCGTCGTTGGCCCCGTGTGCGAGAGCAGCGACGACTTCGGCGAGCACATGCTACCGCGGGAGCCACCGAGCCAGGTGGCGATCCTCGACGGCGGGGCCTACGGCTTCACGATGGCGAGTGAATACAACGGGCGCCAGCTCCCGGTCGAAGCGTTCTTGCGCGATGGACGCATCCTCGGCCAGACGCGCCGCGCTGCCGTGGCGTCGTGGGTCGAAGAGCGCGTGCGCGCCGGCGAGCGCTAGGATGCGCGTAGGCGCGGATGCGCTCTGGAAGCATTGATTTCACGACGGCGACCGTGGCAATCAACTGAACCCGTCGGCGCGCACGTCATTCGCAGGACACGGTTGCCGGCGCCGCGATGACTTGAACGCTGCCTCCGCCGCCTCCGCCACCGGAGCCGTCGGGAGGCGAGACCGTGGTGTGCGATCCGTTGGCTCCCGTCGCGGACGTGGCGCAGGTCGTCGCGGTCCCCGCGCACAGGCCGCCGGCGGCCCCCGGGGCGCCGCCGACGTCCGGAGCGGCGCCGCCCATGGCGGGCGTGTTCGTCGTCATCGAGCCGTTGCTCCCTTTGTTCGCGCTCGAGGAGAGCCCGCGCCCCGAGCTGGAGCCGCCTCCGTGCGCCCGTGCGACGCTGCCGCTGGCGAACGTCGCCGCCACGGGCGAGGCCAGCAAGATCCCCCCGCCGCTCCCCGCCCCGCCGCTGCCGTTGCTCTCGACGGAGGTCGAGGCGGTGGGCGAGTATCCCCCCGCCGCGCTCAGATAGGCCGCGCTCGTCGGGCCGACGCGGATGGTGCCCGAAGCGCTGATCTCGAAGGCGCCGCCTCCCGCGCCGCCTGGGTTGGCTGTGCTCCCACCTCCCGTGCCACCGGCGCAGCCGCCGCGTAGGGGCTCCAGGCCCAGGCTGGCGGCCACCGCGCCGGCCGCGCTCCCGTTGGCGCCGCTCGAGGTCGCGCCGTAGCCGCCGGCAGTGCCGAAGCTCCCTCCGCCCCCGCCCGTGGCCGTGTCGGTCGAGCTGGTCCCGGTGGACGCTCCGCAGGCGCTGCTGTCGCCGCCCGGCCCGGGAGTCGCTCCGTTCGCGCTCGCGTCGATCGTGCCGCCCGAGTCGACCGTGACGTCGCCCTTCACCAGGAAGGCGACCGGCTCGGTCCCCGCGAGCTCGATCCTGTGGCCACCCGTCACGGTCAAGCCGCTCAGGCGAATGACCAGCACGCTCGGGCCCCCCGTCGTCTGCACGAAGGCGTTGCTGATGTCGGCGAGCGTCGCCGAGCCGCCGCAATCGTCGCCAGTGAGCGAGGCACCGCTCGCGCTGGCCGTGACCGTCGTCGTGGCGCTGGTGGTGCAGTTCCAGGTCGGCGAGGCGGCGAAGTCCCACTGGGCTGCGTTGACGTTGATCGAGGGCGGCAGGTCGACGGCGGTGCAGCCCGCCTCCGGGTTGCCTGCGACGCAGACTCCGCCCTGGCACTGCTCGCCGGCAAGGCAGGCGATGCCGCTCGAGCAACCGCCGTCTGCCCTCGCCCCAGGGGAATCGTCACCCGAATCCGCGGCGCTCTCGCCTGAGTCTGCGCCGCCGCTGTCCTCTGCGGAGTTCTGCTCCGAGGCGTCGCTCGACTCCGCCGGGGCGTCCGGTGACGTGGCGTCACCGCCGGTTGCGCCGTACCGGCCGGAGCCGCCGCCGTCGGACGCGGCGACCCCCGTGGAGCTGTATTCGCTCAGACCGGAGATCTGGCCGCAAGCCCCCGCCGCGGCGGCGAGGACGCAAAATGGGAGCGCCGCCCGCGCGACGCGAATCGACCGACGGAGTGACTCCACCTTCATGTCCGTCCCCCGCCCCTTTCGTCATATCGCGAAATTCCGACGCAGGACCCGATTGGCCTCAAATGTACATCGATTGGCCTCGAAGGGGGGGGCGCCGTCGCTGCAACGACGATCAGGAGGCTGCGAGCACGCACGACGGCTGGCTTGGAGAGGAGGTCCTGAAAGATTGAGACGGCGACGCTCACGGCGCTTCATACGGGCCGTCGGTCGTAAGAAGGCCGTTTTGGGCACGGTTAGTAATAGGTCAAGAAATGACGGCATCCGAAACCCGCCGGACATTATCGCAGGCCCGCACCTAAACTAAGTTCACCCACGTTACACAGGAGCACCTATGAGCCAATCGAACAAAGACATCGTCATGGCCGTGTGGCGCGTCTTTTCGACACGCGACGCCGCGCCGATCGAGGCCTGTTTCACTGAAGACTTCATGTGGCTCGCGCCGCCGCGGAACGCGATCTGGCGATCGGTGACGGAACGAACCACATGAGCCGCAAACAAGTCGCCGACTTCATCGCCCACGATTGCGGGCGCTTCTTCGTGGCCGACGTGAACATCGAATTCACGGGCGTATATGGCGATGGCGACACGGTCGTCGTTGAAGAGCGCACGCGCCGAGCAATGCGGACTAACTAAACGCTCTGTACGATCGCGATCTAGGCTCCGCCTGCGCCGATCGCTTCGCGGACCACCTGCTCGGCCTCTGCGGGTCCCCGACCCGCGTCCACGCAACGCGCGGGCGCCGGTCTCCGCGTCTCGCCGTCATGGGGTGGGTTCGAGCTTGTACGCGCGCCGGGCGAGACTGTAGGCGAGGTCCACGGCCAGCTCGGCGGCCTCGTCTTCTTCCAGGCGGTGCTCGGCCACCCAGCGCGCGAGGAAGGCGCAGTCGACCCGGCGGGCGACGTCGTGACGGGCCGGGATGGAGAGAAAGGCGCGCGTGTCGTCGTTGAATCCTACGGTGTTGTAGAAGCCGGCCGTCTCGCTGACCTGCTCGCGGTAGCGCCGCATGCCCTCCGGGCTATCGAAGAACCACCACGCCGGACCGAGCTTCAACGCCGGGTAATGTCCGGCGAGCGGCGCCAGCTCGCGGGAGTACGTGGTCTCGTCGAGAGTGAAGACGATGAGCGACAGGCGTGGATCGTTGCCGAATCGGTCGAGCAGCGGCTTCAGCGCGCGCACGTATTCGGTGGGCGTGGGAATGTCGGCGCCCTTGTCGCGACCGAACCTGGCGAAGATCGTGGGATTGTGGTTCCGGCACGAGCCCGGGTGAATCTGCATGACGAGCCCGTCGTCGACGCTCATCCGCGCCATTTCCGTAAGCATCTGACCGCGGAACCGCTCCGCCTGAGCGGGCGAAGCGTCGGCCCTCAGGGCGGCGCGAAAGAGCGCCTCGCACTCGAGCCTGGGAAGGTCGAACGTGGCGGCCGAGGCGTGCCCGTGATCGGTCGACGTCGCGCCCAGCGACGCAAAGAACCTGCGCCGGCTGGCCAGCGCTTGCAGGTAGCCGGGCCAGGTCTGCGTGTCTTCGCCGGTGAGCTCCCCCAGCTTGGCCACGTTCGCCGCGAACCCCTCGTACTCCGGGTCGACCACCGGGTCCGGCCGAAAGGCCGTGATCACGCGCCCGCGCCAGCCCGACTGGCGGAGCGCACGGTGGTGCAGCAGCCCGTCGAGCGGCGATTCGGTGGTGGCCAGCACCTCGATGTTGAACTGCTCGAAGAGCGCGCGCGGAAAAAACTCGGGACGATGCAGGCAATCCGCAATGCGGTCGTACATCCGGTCAGCCGATTCGGGCGTCAGCCGCTCGTCCACGCCGAAGACCTCGCTCAGCGCATGCGTCAGCCACATCCGCGACGGGGTCCCGCGAAAGAGGTGCCAGTTCCGCGCCAGCAGTCGCCATATCTTGCGCGCGTCCTGTTCCACGGGAGCGCCGTCGACACGCGGTACCCCCAGCGACTCCAGCGGGACGCCCTGGCTGTAGAGCATCCGATAAATGTAGTGGTCCGGAATGACCAGCAAGGACGACGGATCGGCAAAGGGCTTGTTCTCCGCGAACCACGCCGGGTCGGTGTGACCGTGCGGGCTCACGATGGGGAGCGAGCGCACCTCGGCGTAAAGACGCCGCGCGATCCCTCGTACGGAGGGTTCCGGCGGGAACAGGCGGTCCTCGGAAAGCGGGTGAGCGTGCGTCATCTTCATCACCCGACGCGCGCCCGGCGCTTGCTCGCGGGCCCGGCGGAGGCGGCCCCTTCGCGCGGATTCGCCTGAGCGCGCTCCTTGAGGAGATCCCACCCGCGCTCGAACTCCCGATCGACGCGCTCCAGGTGTCCGCGCATGGCGGCGCGGGCTCCGCTTCCGTCGCGACCTTCGAGCGCCGTGAGGATGGCCCGATGCTCGCCGAGCGCGGCGGCCCGCATCTCCGGCGTCTGAAAGTGGCGCTCCATCCGCTTCCAGATGGCGCCACGCCCCTGGTCCCAAAGGTTGCGGACCACGGATACGAGCGCGCTGTTGTGCGTGGCCTTGGCCACTCCGAGGTGGAAGTCGCGATCGGCCAAGTCCGCGTTCCGTTGCTGGCGCTGAAGACGTTGCATCTCGGCCACCGCCGCGCGCACGACCACCAGATCCTCGGGGATGGCGTGCAGCGCCGCCTCCATCGCAATCTCCCCCTCCACCAGACGGCGTGCCCGGAGAAGCTCGAACGGCCCATGCCCCTCGCTGGTCGGATCGGCCACGACCGTCGGCCTTCGCGCGGCGACGAACACCCCCGCCCCCACCCGAACAGCCACCTTTCCGGCCAGTTCGAGGGCGATCAGCGCTTCGCGTACCGAGGGCCGCGAAACTCCGAGCTGCGCCGCAAGCTCGCGCTCGGACGGCAAGCGGGCACCTTCTGCAAACTCGCCCGACGCGATCAGCGCGGACAGTTGCTCCGCAATCTGGCGATAGAGTCGATTGGTTCCAATGATCTGTATGGGCATGTTGAGCTGCTCCGAGGGCCCGCGACGCTTCTCGATCCAGCCACGCAGGTCGCCGCTTGTTGAGTCGATGTCCCTATTCTCGCGCTGCCTATTCTCCGGTGGACACGTCGTTGAACTGCAGATGACCCTGGTGCCTCAATCCCCCACGAAGAGCGGCCGGATGTGCCTCTCGTAGAGGTTCTCCGTCACGCAGGTGCCCGCGATCTCGCGTGCGTCGTCGAGGGCATCGCGGAACTCGGCGCCCATTTCCGCCGCGACCTTGAAGGCCACGTGCATCAGCTGCCTTACGTCGACGCTGAAATCGGGACAGGCCGGGTCGTGACGGATTCGCCTCACGAACTGGTCTGCCGTCCAGGACTCCACATCTCCTGGCCTGGGGAGCCGGGGGCGATCGATCTCCACCACCGTAGCGTACGGCTTGCAGAGCTCGTCGAACCGCGCGTGAGCTCTCGAATAGATGTGCTTGGCGATTCCCAGACCTTTTTCACCCGACAGGGCGATACCGATGACCTCCTCCAACCACGTGGTCCCGGCAGTCTTCAGGTGAAGACCGACGTCGCGTCGCTCCAGGGGCCGCCGCATGGAAGGGTAGAGAGAGAACTTGTCGCTTCCCGTGTGAACACTGACCTTCAACGACGCAGGCAAGCCGAAGACACGTTTGGCATGCTCGATGACCAGCAAATCGGTGTCGAATTCTCGCTCGAACTTGAGGATGTCTCCGACGTAGTCGATGCCTTTGAGAAACTTGCCGGAGAATTTCGGGGCGATGGTCTGTGCCGGAACGCCCTCGTGCGCGAGAGCGCCGAGAATGAAGAACAGCTCGAGGGGAAGTTGCGGATCGGGCGCCTCGTCGGTCGACACCTCGACGACGAAGGCGTTTTCCCCCTTTGCCGCCAGGACGTGGCGATAGATACGTCCCGCCTCACTCACCGCATTCAGATATTGTCGGCCAATCTTCGTCAACACCTCGGACGTCACCTCGAAGGGTGCATCCATTCCGGGGATGCGCAAGACGCCGAGAAACGGAGCCATTTCGCGGACGAAGGATGCGACCACGCCATCCGGCGAGGAGACGCCGATGAAGTCGGCAACGTCGAGCGTGAAGAAGTCGCTTGCCTTCAGGAACCCGTCCACATTCTTGATGCCGACGTGGTCCGCATCGACGTAGTAGGCACGCTTCCATCCGGCTTCCCGTACGGCCTCGTTTGCCTCGGCGCGGACGTCGTCGGGCGTCGTGCCGATGAGCGAATGCTCGCGGAACGACTTGTTCCATACCGGCACGGGAGCTGCGCGGCTGCCGCTCGCCTTCTGGAGAGCCCGGAGCTGCGCAAGCCCTTCTTTTCCGAAGCGATCGCCGATTCCGATGGAGTATTTCTCGATATTCATGTCACGCCCCTTCGGACGCGGATCTTGCGGGACATTCAAACGAACCCACGAGGGAATCAACGTTGAATTCGAGCGGAGCCCCCCTCTGCCAAGGCCCTGACTTGCTGCACAGTGGCCATGGTGGTGTCACCCGGAAAGGTGGTCAAAAGGGCACCATGGGCCCAACCCAGATTGACGGCTGCCTCCGGCGTCTCGCCGGCGAGCAGACCATAGAAGAAGCCCGCGGCGAATCCATCGCCCCCGCCCACCCGGTCGAAGACTTCGAGCTCGCGGATGGGAGCGTTGCAAGTCTTGCCGTCGACCCATGCGACTGCGCTCCAGCCGTGTCGGTTGGCCGAGTGAACCTCGCGCAGCGTCGTCGCGACGCCCTTCACGTTCGGGTACCTGTCGCGAACGCGAGCGATCATGTCGAGGAAAGCGGCCGGATCGAGCTTCGACCGCGACGCCACCTCGGGACCTGAAATTCCGAGGCCGTTCTGCAGATCTTCTTCGTTTCCCACGAGAACGTCGACATGCTGCACGATGGTGTCGAGGACGCTGACGGCCTTGGCGCGGCCGCCCCACACGTTCCAGAGCTTTTCCCGGAAATTGAGATCGAAGCTTATCACCGCCCCCAAGGCCTTGGCCGCTTGGATGCCCTCCAGGATGAGCCGTCCGGTGGTCTCCGAGAGGGACGCGAAGATACCCCCGCTGTGAAACCAGCGGACCCCGCCGGCAAAGACGTGAGCCCAGTCGAAGTCGCCTGGTTTCAGACGAGAGGCTGCCTCGTTCGATCGATTGTAGAACACCACGGGCGGCCGACTGTCGAAGCCCCGGTCGCTGTAGACGGTGGCGAGGTTCGGACCATTGACCCCGTCGTGCGTGAAGTGCTTGTAAAAAGGCCGCACACCCATGGCGCGTACCCGCTCTGCCACGAGATCGCCGATGGGGTACTCCACCATCGCGCTCACGATACCCGTCTTCAAGCGAAAACAGTCGGCCAGGTTGGCCGCGACGTTGAACTCGCCACCGCTCACGTGGACGTCGAATCGGTTGGCCTTGCGAAACGGCACCACCCCCGGGTCCAGGCGATGGACCAGCGCCCCCAGACTCACGAAATCGAGGGCGCCCGTCGGGCGAATGGTCAGTGGCGCGGTCATCCGTACCCCCCGGTACCGAGGGGGAGACCACTCGATGGCTTCGCACGTCGAGGCGAGCCTTCCTTCAGTCGATACAAAGTCTCGCCGGCTTTTGGAACATACAGAACGCCGGGCTTCTTTTCGTTCTTCCAGCTGTCGAGGTCCATGGTTCGATAGTCCCGATAGCCGAGGTTGATGGCCTGGCATTCGGCCCGGCTGATCTGGGTCGCGAGCACGACGTTGATGCGCGGACGCTCGACTCCCCGCTCGTACGTGCCGACGCCCTTCACGTGCGTCGAGTGCGCCATGACTCCTCGCGGGACTCCTGCGAAGCGGTCGGGCTGCTTCACGAAGTAATCCCGCACGTGATAGCCGATGCGCCGAATGGCCTCGCCATGCACCGTCGAAATGCGCGAAAGGTGCGGCGCGTAGATGATGAGCTCACCGCCGTCGGCAACGACCGGTTCGAGCTTGTAGGCGCACTTGCCGCCGACCCAGAGCTCGTCGTACATCGCCGGAGCGCAGCTCAATACCGAATGAAACGGTTTCTCTTCGTGGATGACATGAACTTCGTTCGACAGGTCCGCGGCCGCCGACCATGCTTCCTCCGGCGAACCCGCGTAGAGTCCCACCAACTCGCCGCCCTGCACTACCAGGCTCACGCATTTGCGCGGCACCGGTACCATGGCCGCGGCGCGATCCACGACGTCCCGCACGGGCGTGTACTTCTTTCCAATGATCTCCGGATTGGTGATCAACGCGCCCAGCCAGTGAAACATGTCGATGATCTCTTTGCCCGAGACCCCCGGGAAAAGGTACTTGTTCCCTCCCGAGAATCCTGCCACTTCGTGCGGGAAGGTCGGCCCGACGATGAGAATCAGGTCGTAGTCGAGCACCAGCTTGTTGATGGTCACGTCGACCGCTTCGCGCATCAGGCCGTCCGAGATGGATTCGACCTCTGCCTCGGAAAGGGCGCCGATTGAAACGAGCTGCGCCGGGTCGTCCCAGCGGTGGTTCAGAAACCTCGTTTTGCCGTACCTATGGCTGCGCTGGTAAGTCGTCAGCTCGAAGCGAGCGTTGATGGCTTCTTCGCTCATGGGGGGGTGCGTCCCGAGCGCAATCAGAACGTCGAAGTTCGCCGCTTCCTTTGCTATCAGCTCGTGCAGGATTCGGAACATCATGCCCATCGGGGCGGTCCGCGTCCCGTCGGGCACCACCGCGAGAATCCGTTTCCCGGCCACGCTCCAGCGCGCTATCTCGGTCGCGCAGAGGTCACGAATGGCGGGTTCGCTCAACGCCGTGCCTTTGCTGCCCGCGCCGATCGTCATCGAAAGCATAACTCTACGCTGCGGTGGTCTTGTCGTCAAGGGGCCTTACCAGCCGAGACCCGTTCGCTCCCCCCTCTTCTCTTCTTCGGGCTCTTCTTCACTCACCTCGCGGTCACGGAAAAAAGGTCACCGAAAACGGAGACGATAACTCAGTAGGTGCGGTCGAGTGGATCACTGATTGACGCCGCTCGCCAGAAACCCCCCGTCCACCACCAGGACGGCGCCATTCACGTAGCTGGCCGCGTCCGATGCGAGAAATACCGCCGCTCCCGAAAGCTCCTCGATGCGTCCGAACCGCTTCATTGGAGAGCGCAGCAAGAGCTCGCGTCCCCGAGCGGTCCCGTCGAGCAACTCGGCGTTGAGCTCCGTTCGGAAGATGCCTGGCGCGATGGCGTTGACGCAAACGCCCCGTGCACCCCATTCCACAGCCAATGATCGTGTGAGCGCGGTCACCCCCGCCTTGCTCGCGCCATAAGCTGCTACCTCGTGAAGGGCCACGAACGAGTTGAGCGATGCAATGTTGACGATCCGACCGTACCCTCGCTGGAGCATGTGCCGCCCGAAGACCTGACAGCCCCGGAGAGTGCCCGTCAGGTTGGTGTCGATGATCTCGGTCCACTCTTTCTCGCCGAAGTCGAGCGTTGCGGCGCGCCGTATCCGGCCGGCACAGTTCACCAGGATATCGACGTGGCCCAGCGAGGAGAGAACTCCCTCGAGCAGGCGGTCGAGCGAGGCTCGATCGGTCACGTCCGAGGCCAGGCGCACGGTGCGCCGGCCGAGTCGTTCCAGCTCACCGGCGACTTCTTCGACTTGCTCGCGACGTCGGGCGGAGGCGACGACGTCTGCTCCGGCTTGCGCGAGGCCCAGGCTCAATGCCCTGCCGATTCCGGTAGTCCCACCGAGAACGACGGCGACGCGGCCTTCCAGAGAGAACGCCGGGAGCGTCATGATTCGACCTCGCAGCAAATCGATTCGGGGGGGGGTGCCCCGGGACACTGCATGCGCGCACGTCCCATTTTCGTCGAGTGCATTCGCTCCTCCATTTGGATGTGCCCCGGATGTTTCTGCCGGACTCCTAGCTTGAGATGCCGGGGCCTGTCCAACGTGATTGAAGGGGACACCCTCGGATCCCGCGCGACGAAGTCAGGCCCCCAGCCCGGATGATTCACGGCCGCAGGAGACATGGCGTGAGTCCGCGGCGATTTTCGGGCAGATCGTCGTTGAGCGCGCGCAGCAAAACTTGCCGTCTTGCGAGCACGATCGACGGCGAGATGCTCGGAAGTCGCAGCGGAATCGCGCCATGCTCGACAAGGCCGTGAATCATCCGGGCTAGCGCCTGCTCGCCATGCAAGGCGACCTGCCCATGCGAGGAGCGAAGACGTCAAAGCGTTCGAACCTTGCGGGGTGCCGCTCTAGGCGTGAGCCGCCGCCGAAATGACCACGATGGGACGACCTCACGGAGTCGCGTTCGACCTGGACGGGACGCTCATCGATTCGCGCCTCGACATCGTCGCGGCCTGCAATCACGTCCTCGTCGGCGCTGGACGAACGCCGCTCGCGCCGGAGGTCATCGCTACCTTCATCGGCGACGGCGTGCGCGCCCTCGTGGCAAAGGCGTTCGGGCTGCCGCCGGGTGCCGCCAGCGGGGTGGTCGCCCTGATTGGGGTGTCGCTCACCGCATCGAACGAGGGCCCAAATGCGGGCCCAAAAACGGGCGTCGTCACAAGAGTAAAGCGAGCAAAAGCGGTCCCGAAGAACGGTCCCGAAGAAATCGATCAGTCCACTTGACAGCATGGCCACCGGACATGTAGCCCTTGTACCGGGTCGAAGTGCGAGTCGACCCGGGGATCGTAGAAGATAGGAGCGGGGCCACCGCGAAGGAGTCTCCCGCGGTCGTTCCCGCTGTTGGTTCTCGCCGGGCGTGGATTGCGTATGGAGCTGACAGTCAGGCTGGAAGCTGTCGGCGCGCCCGATCCAAGCAGCAAGGAGGCCCAGCCGCCGACGCCAGATCCGCTGGGAATCCGGGGGGTCCAGCGAGCAAGCTCCGGAGGGCATCCACGCCCTTCTCGCCCCTCACTCGACCCCCGTGAACCTCCCATGCAAGATCAACGCGCTCGATTCGGATTCTGGAGATGCCTGTACAGCCTCGGTGTCCTCGCCAGCCTGGCGTCGACCGGATGCTCGAAGACTCCAACCCCGGGTAGCTCCCCGACCGACACACCGGCGCCCAAAGCGCCCGTCACCCTGAATGTCGTCGACGTCGCCGGTTCGCTCGCTCTTCTCCAGGACGCGATCTCGCTTTACGCCACGAAAAATCCCAACCTCGTCGACAAGGTGAACTTCACCAAGGCTCCCGCACCCGAGCTTCCGGGCAAGCTCAAAGCCATGCAGGCCGCGGGACGGAGTGACATCGATCTGGTGCTGGGCGGCACCGACATCCTGGCTGCCGGCGTCGAGCAAGGGCTCTGGACCCCGATGTTGCCCGACCACGCCGATGCGTTCCCCGGGGTCCTCGATGGATACCGCCCGCAGGCCCTGGAAATGCAGAAGCTCGCTCAAGGGCAGGCGCTGGCGGTCGTCTACATGCCGGCCGGTCCGCTCATCGAATACAACCCGGCCAAGGTGAGCATGCCGCCCCATACGCCGGCGGAGCTGCTGGCGTGGTGCAAGGCGCACCCGAAGCGCTTCATTTACGCGCGGCCCTCCAACTCGGGACCGGGTCGTACGTTTCTGATGGGTCTTCCGTATCTGTTGCACGACTCCGATCCCAAGGACCCCATCCACGGCTGGGACAAGAGCTGGGCGTTTCTCAAAGAGCTCAATTCCTGCATCGAGTACTATCCGACCGGCACGAGCGCGACGATGAAGGAGTTTGGCGAGGGATCACGCGACATGACCGTGACTGTCCCCGGCTGGGACATCAACCCGCGTGCGCTCGGGATCGTGCCGAAGGCGTACCAGGTGGCCGCCTTTCAGGGGATGACGTGGGTGGACGACACGCAATACCTCATGGTGCCCAAGGCGATTCCTGCCGACCGGCTCTCGGTCATCCTGGGTCTGATGAAGTTCTTGCTCGAACCTGCTCAGCAGGCGCTGACCTACGACAAGGGATATTTCTACCCCGGCCCCGCCGTCAAAGACGTCCCGCTTACGATGGCACCGCAGGCAAGTCAGGACGTTCTGCGCGAGTTTGGTCGCCCTGAATACGATCAGTGGATGCAGCAATTCCCGCATGTGCAGCCGCTCGAGGCCAAGATGTTGGTGGCAGCTTTCCAGCACTGGGACCAGGAAATCGGTGCCCAGAGAACCAAGTGAGGATGAACTTGGCGCTTTCGGAGGCCAACCCCGTTGCGATGAGGACGGGCGTCGTGCAGCGGCTGGGGTCCTGGTGGACGGGCATGAACTCGGTACGCTCCGCGGTGGGCGGCGACTTCGAGGAGTTGCGTCTGGTGGGGCTCAGCCGCCACTACGGAGGAGCTCTGGCAGGACGGGTGGCAGCGCTCGACCGGCTGACCATCACCGTTCGACGCGGCGAGTTCATCGCGCTGCTGGGCCCATCGGGCTGCGGAAAATCGACGGCCTTGAACCTGATCGCGGGCCTTCTGCAGCCCACCGGTGGCGGCATCTGGCTCGACGAAACACGGATCGACGTCCTTCCGCCCGAGCAGCGTGGCTTCGGGATGGTGTTCCAGAATTACGCTCTCTTCCCTCATCTGTCGGTCCGTCGGAACGTGGGGTTTGGATTGCTCATGCGCGGCGTTCGACGTTCCGAGGCCGATCGTCGCGTCGACCGCGCATTGGCTCTCGTCCAGCTGCACGGCCACGGCGACAAGCTTCCGGGTCAGCTATCGGGAGGACAACAGCAACGCGTCGCCATCGCCCGGGCGATCGTGGTCGAGCCACCCTTGGTCCTCATGGACGAGCCGCTGTCCAATCTCGACGCCAAGCTCCGCATCGAGACCCGCGCCGAGATCCGGCGCATTCACCGTGAACTCGGGCGTTCGACCATCTACGTGACCCACGATCAGGACGAGGCGCTATCACTGGCCGACCGCATCGTCGTCATGCGTGCCGGCGTGGCCCAGCAGATTGCTCCGCCGCATGAGGTCTACGCGCACCCGGCCAACCTCCACGTCGCACGCTTCATGGGGTATCGCAACGTGATTGAGTTCGCCAGCGCGCCAAGGGCCCTAGGCGATCAGGTCGTGCTCGCGCGCCCCGGCCTGACATTGACGGGCACCGTTCGTCAGGACATTCAGGGACCTCGCGCGTTCGCGGCCATTCGTCCCGACGAGCTCGTCGCCCGGCGGATGCCGTCGACCGGCTCGCTCGCCGGCATCGTGGAGGGCTTCGAATACTGCGGGCGCGATTCGCTCGTCGACCTGGCCGTTGCCGATGGGGTTCGCTTGCACGTGCGCACCGACCTCCCCGTGTCCGCCGGCGATCGCCTGTACGTGACCGCACCCCCCGAGCGCGTGCTCGTCTATCCGCCGGAAGCCTAGCGGGTGACGTGAGCATCTCGACCTCGGCTGACTCGTTGCCCGCTCGTTCGATGAAACGCTGGCGGATCGACCCGGTCGTGATGCTGGTCGCGCCGGCCACCGCGTTCCTCGTCCTCGTCTTCGCGTACCCGTTTCTTTACGGCCTCCTGCTGTCGTTTCGGCCGCTCGAGGGCGGTTGGAACGCCAACTACGTACGTTTCTTCTCCAGCGACCGTCTGTTCCCCACCATCGGGACGACTCTCGAGCTCGCGCTGCCGGCGACCGTCATCAACCTGCTCCTCGCGCTGCCCCTCGCGTATCGAATGCGTGTCACCTCCCGCTATCAGAAGTGGGTGGCGAGCCTTCTGGTGATCCCGATCTCGCTCGGCACCGTGATGATTGCCGATGGAATGTTGACGTACCTGGGTCCCAAGGGCTGGCTTTCCCAGGTGCTGCAGGCCCTGCACCTCTACGACGGACCGATTCACCTCACGCACAACTATGCGGGGGTGCTCCTCTCGCTCATCATCTCCGGATTTCCCTTCGTGTTTCTGCTGGTGCTGTCGTACGTGACAGGGATCGATCCCGTCCTGCCGAAGGCCGCGGCAACGCTGGGGGCCAATCCCTGGCAGCAATTTCGTCACGTGTACCTTCCGCTTCTTTCTCCGGGGCTGGCGATGGCCTTTTGCCTCGCCTTCGTGCAGGCGTTCTCGGTGTTTCCCTCGGCGGTTCTCCTGGGCGCTCCGGCGGGTCCGACGCGGGTCATCTCGATCGCAGCGTACGAGGCGGCTTTCGAGCAATACGACGACTCGATGGCGGCCTGCGCCGCCATGGTGATGGGCCTCGTGCAGCTCGCGGTGGTTTCCGCCGCGCTCTTCGCGAGACGGCTCTTTTACCGAGGCCCGGTCGTCGGAGGCAAGGGATGAGCGCAACACCTGCACCCACCCTCGTGGTCTCCAGCGGCTGGGCGATGCGCGCGTGGGGCTTCTTGCTGAACGTCATTCTCGCGTTCTTCATCGCCAACGTCGGTCTCATCGTTCTGGTGGTGGTGGTCAACTCGGTCGCGCAGCGCTGGCTCGGCACGTGGCTGCCGGAGGGGTGGACGACGGAGTGGTACACCTCCGCGTGGAAGGAGTTTCAGCTGGGGTCGGTCCTCACCGTCACGTTCGAAGTGGTGGTGATGGTGGTGGCGGTCTCCGTCGTCCTCGGAGTGCCCGCCGCCTACGCGCTGGCGAGGCGCGAATTTCCGGGCAAACGCGCGGTCATGCTCCTCTTCCTGCTGCCGCTGATGGTCCCGCCCATGACCTACGGCCTTCCGCTGGCCACGGTGATGTACAAAGTGGGATTGGCGGGGACCACGGCCGGAGTCGTCGTGGCAAATCTGATTCCGACGGTGCCGTTCGTCATACTCGTCATGACGCCGTTCATCGAACAGATCGACCCCAACCTGGAGTCGGCGGCACGCGTCTTCGGCGCGGGGACCGGGCGGGTGTTCCTCCATGTGCTCGTGCCGCTGCTGGCGCCGGGGATCCTGGCCGCGTCCCTTCTGGTGCTGGTACGCACCATGGCCATGTTCGAGCTCACCTTCCTCGTTGCCGGCTCGGGCTCGCAGACGCTGGTCGTCGCGCTCTACTATGCGGTCTTCGCAGCCGGAGTTCGCGCCCCGCAGTCGGTCGATGCCATGGCCGTGATTTACATGGTCCTCTCGCTCTTATGGCTGGGAACGGCCTTGCGCTTCGTGAATCCCACGCAGCTCGTCTCGCGCGTCAAAGAGCACAAGGCGACTTGATGCGGTGCGTGCAAGGGGCCCGCCGAGGAAGATAGTCGCCGCCCGGAGGCCGGCAGTACGTGCCGTTCGACCCGGGGCGGGTGCCCCGCCCCTCGGGGATGATGTAGTCCGACCAGCCCCGCTCCCAGCGAGGCGCCTGTTTTGTCTGCCAAGCGGCGGCCACCGCCTCTTTGTGTCCGCGAGCGTCGTGTCCTGAAACCACGTGGTTAGGCCACTTGACCCCCCCCGGCCACTTGCGGTACGGCTAGGGCGGATAAGGTTGTCGCGCGGGGCCCGGAGGGGGCGGGCGACGACTATCTCCCTGACAAAAGCATATTTTGCGCCTTGAAAAAGGAGTTTTGGCCATGTCCGTAAAGCTTTTGCGAATCCTGATGGTCGCCCCGGCGGTACTCGTTGCATCCGCCGCTCACGCGCAGTCGAGCGACAAACCGCCTGCGGAAACCACTGACAAGCTGGCCGCGGAGCCGCCTCCCGCGGAGCCTACGGACAAGCCGGCCGAGTCTCGCGCAGAGGAACGGTCCAAGGAACTGACTCCCCCCCTCACCCAGCCCGCGCGACTGACTACGCTTGCAGCTCCGGTGAACCCATGGTTCGTCCGACCCTCCTTCGTCCTCAGCGCCGGCGATGCCGCGCCTTGGAAGCTGACCATCTACGGCTTCGCCGAGGGCGACATGATGGGAGACTCCACCCGTAGCTTCAACGACGGATTGAACAGCAACGTCCTCGCTCACAACGGGACGCAAGCCGGCGACAACGCGCGCCTGCAGTTCACCGCCCGAAATAGCCGCGTCGGCTTCAAGGCGAACGCACCGGAAATCGGCGGCATCCGCTCGTCGGGGGTGCTCGAGTTCGACTTGTTCGGCAATCAGCCCACCATCAACGGCGCCGGGGGCGCGGGCAATACCACCGAGGCCGCGTACTTCAACAATGCGGCGTTCCGCGTGCGGCACGCGTACGTGAGGCTGGAGGATGACTACGTCGATGTCGTGGCCGGCCAGGCCTACCACCTGCTGGGGTGGCAAAATTATTTCTTCGGAGCCACCTGCGCGTTCCTCGGCCTGCCGAACGAGTTGTTCAATCGAACGATACAGCTTCGATTGAGCCACACCTTCGGATCGGATCCGGTCAACTTCGACGTGGCGGCCGCCGCGTTCCGTTCGGTCCAGCGCGATTCGGCGATCCCGGACTTCGAAGGCGGCCTGCGACTCGCCTTCAACAAATGGAAGGGAATCACCACTCCGGGAAGCGGCGGGACGGGCGCATTGCCGGCCGCCATCGGATTGTCGGCTCTGGCGCGCGCATTCAAGGTGAATCAATACAATGCCGCGGCGCAGGCCCCCGGTCTGACCGCCATGGGATGGGCGGCCGCAGGTGACGTTCTCATTCCCATCATTCCGGTGATGGATAGCACCGACCGCGGCAACGCGCTGACCCTGACGGGGGAGGGCGTGATCGGCCAGGGCGATGCGGATCAGTACACGGGCATGACCGCCGGCGCGAACGTGCCGGCGAACCTGCCGGCGCCTGCCGGCTCCGCCGCCGGTACCACCGGTGCGGCGTACACCCCGGATATCGACCCCGGACTCGTGGCATTCACCCCGAGCGGAGGCATCCAGCCCATCAAGTGGAAGTCGTTCCTCGTCGGCCTGCAGTACTACTTGCCCCCCACCGGCCGCGTCTTCGTCTCCGGGAACTTCAGCGAGGGCCACTCCGACAACATCGCGAGCCTCTTTCCGGGTTCGACGAAGGTGTTCCAGTCGTCGCTATACGCCGACGGGAATATCTTCTACGACATCACGCCGGCCGCTCGTGTTGGCGTGTCGTATCAATATGTCAAACAGACCTTCACCGACAACACCAGCGCGTACAACAATCGCTTCGAAATGACCTGGCTCTACTTCCTCTAGGCGGCGGCCACCAGCAACAACCTTCGCTACGGCTATCGCTGGGCGGAGCAGAACAGCTTCTACAACCACCGGGCAAGCGGGCGTGAGCAACATGCTGGCGTCGGCCCTTTGGGGCGTTCAGAACATGTTCCAGGAAGCCGAGAACGGGGCGGGCGGCTGCAACTTCCACGGCGGTGGCCAGAATCAGGACCGCAACACGTGCAACAACGGACCCTCGTCGTGCACGCTTCCCTTCCGTCTATTCCCCCATCGACGAGGTGAATAGCCAGGTCACTGCGGCGGCAGCCCTCTACTACGCGATGCTTCTGATGTCGCGTGCAGGCACCGGCACTCTCATGTCGACTTCCGTCTCCAGCGGTGGCCTGAACGTCTTCGCGCACTCACTGCAGCTCGCGGACGGATCCACCATCGTGATCATCGTGAACAACAACGCCAACACCGGCTTCGATGCCAAGATCAATGTCGGCACCACCGTCACTTCGGGTCTCGCCGTCTACCTGCGAGGCCCTTCCCTGGCGGCGACGACCGGAACGACGAGCGCGGCAGCCGCACCGACGTCCCGGCGCTCCAGCGACTGCGCGGCCCCCAGGGCATCGGCGAACATGGCGAGGACGGGTCATGGGCGCATATCTGTGCAAGCAAGGTTTTCAGTCGACCACCCCTTGTGTGTAGGTGGATCACCGTCAATGACGCGTCGACTCTCCGCTTCCGCTCTCGTCACCGCGTTTGTTCTCGGCAGCGTCGCCTGCGGCGGAGGCAACTCCGGTTCCACCGAGGCCACCGAATCGGGAGCGCCGAACGGGGGCGGCTCGGGCTCCGTGGCGGCCTTCGACGCGGCGTCCCCCACCATGGGCGATTCGAGCTCTCCCCCCGTGGACGATGACGCGGGCGGCTCCGGCAGCGGTACCGACGCGGCCAGCGGCAGCGGTACCGGGAGCGACGCGTCCAGTCCCCCCCCGGTCGGCGCGGGACTCTGGTCCAACGTGAGCAACAGTGGGCCTCCCGCCTTTTCCGGCTCGACCGTCAACGTGGACGTCACCGTGACTCCGGGGAACCCCGTCGGTCAGCTGGGCCAGGGCTTCGTCGGGCTCAGCTACGAAAAGTCCCACATGACGGACCAGTTTTTCACGGGAACCAACGCCCCGCTGATCGCGCTGTGCAAATTGCTCGGGCCAAGCGTGGTGCGCATCGGCGGCAACTCCGTCGACAGGACCACCTGGCAGCCGACGGCGCCTGCCGCCGCCGTGAGCGCTCTCTCCAGCAGCATCGGAACCGCCGACGTGGACGGGCTCGCGAGCTTCCTGCAGGCCAGCGGGTGGAAGGTCGTTTACGGCCTGAACTTGAAGACCTCGACGGCTCAGCTTGCCGCCGCAGAGGCCACCTACGCCGCGGCCCACATCGGCTCGAATGTCGAAGCCTTCGAGATTGGCAACGAGCCCGACCTGTACGGGACCACTTATGCGGCCTGGTCCGCCAAGTGGGATTCGTTCGGGAGCGCCATCCAGAGCTCCGTGCCGAAAGCGCCTCTGGCGGGACCTGCAACGGCCGGCGGCGGCGTCTCTGCGGCCGTGAACCTGGCGCACGACGAGGCGAGTCGCCTGACGCTCTTGACCCAGCACTACTACCGAGGGACCGGCAAGACGACGGCCGCGACCAGCGTGACCATGGCTTCGCTGGTGTCCCCCGATCCGGGATTGATCAGTGTGCTGAAGCAGCTCAGCGGGGCCGTGACCTCGAACAAGACTCCGGATGGGTTCCGGCTGGCCGAAGCGAATTCCTATTTTGCGCACGGCGCCCCCGGCGTAAGCGACGCGTTCGGGTCCGCGCTCTGGGCCATCGATTTTCTCTTCGACAACGCCGAGAACGGGTCGAGTGGAGTCAACTTTCACGGAGGCGGCGCGGGGCAGGACGGTTCGGGCCCGTTCATTTACACGCCGATCAACGAGGCCGCCGGAGTGGTCACGGGCGCCCAGCCCATCTTTTACGGGATGCTCCTGGTCACCAGCGCCGGCCCGGGGCCGGTGCTCGAGACGGCGGTCGGGAACACGAGCCTCAATTTCACTGCCTACGCGGTGAGCGTATCGGACGGCTCGACCAATGTGGTGCTCGTGAACAAGGACGGTACGAATGGCGTCAAGGCCAGCGTGAGTATGGGCAAATCCGCGTCGACCGCTGCCGCTGTATTCCTTGATGGCGCATCGCTCCTCGCAACTTCGGGCGTCACCTTCGCCGGCGCTCCGATCTCTCCGGCAGGCGCCTGGACGCCGACACCCGCGTGGACCGTCCCCGTCTCCGGCGAGGTGGTGTCGATCGTCGTTCCGCCGGCCAGTGCTGCCCTCGTTCATGTCGACTAGTGCACCGATTCTACGGGAGTGACGGGTAGAGACGGTGGAGCTTGATCAGGTGCGTCTGAAATTGGTCAATCAGGTCGGCTGCTTGTCACAGACCGTCCAGCGCCTCTCGAGCCGCTCGAGGGGCCCGCCGCGCTAGGAGTTCCTATGCTCCTTGGAGTTCCTACGCTCCACACCGTCCCTTGTGACACGTTGAGCGGCCTTTTGCGCCGTTTTGCGGGCGTCCAGCGCAAGGACCGCCCTTAAGGCGCCTCTAGGCGACGGAGGCACGGCGGGGCAGCCGCACCGTGAAGGTCGAGCCGCGTCCGGGGCCCTCGCTCTCGGCGCTGATCGCGCCGCCGTGGAGCTCGACGAGGTGCCGCGCGACTCCCAGGCCGACGCGCAGGCCGTTGGGGCGCGTCGCGGCCTGGCCGCCCACCTGGGTGAGGCGATCGAAGACGTGAGGGAGCGCCGCGGCCGTCATGCCGCGCCCGTTGTCTCGCACCGTGAACTCGATCTCGTTGTCGCGCCGGGCGAGCGCGACGGACACTCGGCCGCTCTCGTTCGTGAACTGGATGGCGTTCGATAGCAGGTTCGAGAAGACCTGCTGGATGCGGCGCGCGTCGGCATGACCGAGGCAGGGATCGCTCTCGATCGAGAGCCCGATCGTGATGTCTTTCGTCATCGCAGCGTTCGAGACGGCCTCGACCGCGGCTCGCAACACGAACGCGAGATCGACAGGCCCGAGGCGCAGGCGGAGCGTCCCGCCGACGACGCGGGAGGCGTCGGTCAGGTCGTCGAGCAGCTGATACTGGTCGTGCGCGCTGAGCTCGATCGCTTCGGCCGCTTCGAGCACGTCGATCGGCTGCGCCGACCGCAGGAGCGAGCTCCAGCTCACGATCGCCTTCAGCGGACGCCGGAGCTCCTGCGAAACAGCCGCGAGGAGCATGTCGCGCACGCGACTCGTGTGCTCGGCGCGCTGCTGCTCGCGCAGCGCCCTCTGGTAAGAACGCTCGAGGACCTCGTACTTCTTGGCCTCGCCCTTCAGAAACTGCGCGCGCTGCTGGAGCCGGGCGATCTCGCGCCTCAACTCGACCGGATCGTCGGTGGGAGCGGAGCTCTCGGCCGGAATGACCAGGTCGTGCTGCTCGCAGACCTCGTCGAAGCGCGCGCCATCTTCTTCGCACGCGAAGCCCGACATGGCGTAGCCGCAGAACACGGAGAGGTCGTGGATCTGAGCGACTCGATTCCAGAGCTTCTCGATCCGCACCGCGGCGTGATGGCGCCCGTCGCGGCACAAGACGTCGACCATCTCGCCGAAGGCGCGCACGCGCCCCCGCTGGTCCGCGGTCGTGCGCCGTGATTCGCCGGCCCGGACGCAGCGCTCGACGGCGCGCTCGACGGTGCGTTCGAATCGCGTCAAGTCGGGGACGCCATCGACGGTGATCTCCGAGAGCGTCTCGTTCGCGTCGAGCAGCATCGCGCGACCCGAGCTGACGGCCTCGCGAAGCGCGGACCCGCGGAATCGCGACGCGACCGCGTCGAGATGCGGGCGCGTCGCCACGAGGACGACGCCGTCGCCGGCGCGGAGCCCGTCGTCGGCGAAGCGCACGACCGCATCGATGAGGAATTCTTCGCCCTCATAGAACTGAGCAACGTGGCGACGCTTCGGCGCTTCGAGCCATTCGGCGAAGACGTTGGACATCGAGTTTCCCCCCTCTACACTCAGCCCCAATCCTCAGGCTGCGCGTGAACCGGGCCGGGCGTCAAGCCCGCGAAGCGCTCTCAGCCACAGGAACCCGCTCAAAGAGCGCTCCCGTTCCCCATCGACTCAGGACTTGTCGGCCTTCTGCGTGCCGCGTCCGGGCGTCAGGCGCGGGGGTGGGACCGACTTCGACGAGGGCGGCGGGAGCGTGCGCGCGCGCACGACCTGCCCGTCGACCAAGATCTCGACCCCGATCGTCCGACACCGACGCGCGAGGCGGTCGAGGTCGACGCCGGCGGTCACCAGCAAGCCGCCGGGAGGAGAGGGATCGACGAAGAGCTCCTGGGTCGCGCGCCGCGTGCGAAGCATCTCGCGAATGTTCGCGTCTTCGACCCAGAGGAGCCCCGATGCCGGCACCCACGCCGTCCTCCCGACGACGACGCTCGCCTGTGCGAGCGTTCGCGCGAGAGCCTCGGGCAGGGGAGCGATCGCTTCGATGCGCGCACGAAGCACGTCGGCCTCGAGGCCGGCCGAAAGCGCGCGCGCCAGGGTCTGCGGAGCGATGATGAGATCGAGGGTCTCGGCCGCCCGACCGATCTCGACGAACGACGCGATCGCCAGGATCGCGCCCACGCGCGCCTGCATGCCCACGCGGAGCACGTGCGTGTCGAGGAACTTCGAGGGCTCGCCATCCCCCGGGGGCGGCTTGTCGGCGAGGAGCGCGCGCCCCCGCGCCGTGAGGCGCAGAGCGACCGGGGGCCCTTCGCCGTCGACCGCGGGATCGTGGGGCAGGTCTTCGTCTTCGCCGAGGTCGACGATGCCGAGCGCGGGCAAGCTGTCATGCACGATGCGTCGCGCGACCTCGATGGGGTCGACCGGCTCGGCCCCCACGCGCTCGGCCCACCGGCGTAGGAGACGCGACAGGCCCGGCACCATATGATCGCTGCGCAGCCAGCCGGCCAGCGACGACCACGGCACCCAGCGGCCCTCGCCCAGTTCTTTCAACGCCTCGAGGACCATCTCGCGGACAACGCCGGCGGGGCTCGAGTCGCGCGACTCCGGCGCGAGCCTGAGCACCTCTGGTTCGGTGCGCGCTTCGTCCCACGCGCCGCCGCGGCGCCAAGTCACGAAGAGGAGGCGCGTCAGCTCTTGCAGCGTGGCGCTGCCCGGCGGCGCCGCGAGGTTCATTGCCATCGGCTCCCACAGGCCGGTCGCTCGAGATAGCGCGACGACGAGCGCCACGTGCGAAGGCTCGCGCCCGAAGCGCGCCGCCAGCTTCTGCACCAGCGACTTGGGCGTCCCGACACCGGGCCGCACGTCGGCGAAGGCTCCCGACTGGGTGCGCCCCTCGGGGTTGCGCGTCGAGGACTCGCGCGCGGCGACGGCGACGCTCATGGCGAGCGACGACGGGTCGAGCGAGAAGCGGGCACGCCGGGGCGCGTGATCGCCCGAAGCGACGAAGCTCTTCACCTCGGCGCGCTGCGCAGCCCTTTCGCTGTGGTGCGCCGCGCCGATGATCGCGCTCACCTCGGTGGGCACGACGTGACGGTTCGGGTGAACGGGAATGAGCAGCGCGCGTCGTTCGAGCGAGAACCCGACGCCGCGCCGCGACGGGGCGGCTCCCGTTGCAGTGCGCATGCGAAGCGGCTCGCGTTCGAGCTCGAGCAGCTCTTCGGTGTCGACCTCGCCCCCCTCGGCCTCGACCCCTTCGAGCACGCGCCGCTCGGTGGGCGAGAGCTTCGCGATCTCCTCGGCCAATTTCTGCGGATGGCCGAGCACGTCCCACGCCGACTCGAGGGACAGCGCGAGAGGCGGGGTAGCAGGGCGACCGAGGTAATGGGACGCGATCGCGCTCATGGTCTCGAATTGCGCTTGCGAGAGGAGCGCGCGCATGCCGCGCGGGTCTTCGCCCTCCCAGGCCTTGAGCTGCACCAGGTACGCGGCCGGCAAGATGAGCTCGACGCTGGTTCCGCTCGATCGAGCGAACATGAGTCCCCGCGCCAGGAGCGGCTCGAGGCCCGGGGGCACCGAGGCGACCAGGAGCGACCCGCGGGCTTCCGCGACGCGGTGCATGAGCTCCCCGCAGGCCGGATTGAGCCGCGAGGCGTCGCGTAGCTCGGGTAGCGAGACGAGGGCACGCGCCACCTGCGAGGGGACGTCGATCCGCTTGGCGGGATCGATCCGGATCGCCAGCCGATCGATGAGCCCATCGAGCTCACCCTGCGGCAAGGCGCGAAGGATATCGGTGAGCCTATTGGCCGCTTCCGGAATACGTGAGGTCGGCACGGGGAGGTATGACACTGGAGACTAGCTCTAGAAATGCGGAGATCCAAAAGGAGGGTGCGGTAAGTTGAACTCCCCCCGCGAGATGTTTCCCCCGTTCAGGCCGCCACCGACGCCCTTGCCGGCCGTGCACCCGCCACAATCGAGCATCGGTTCGCCGACGCCCACGACGGCGCGCTCGCTTTCGCCCCCGCCGGCGCCCTCGCCTTCTTCGCCCCCGCCAGTCTTTTCGCCCATGCCCTCGATTTCGCGCGCGGTGCCGGCGCGCCTTCGCCTCGACTGGCCCGGCCGCGACTGGGAGCCGGCTCGCGACCGGTTCGACAAGCCCGGAGACCTGCGCACCCCGCGCATCTCGGTGGCCGAAACGTTCGGCTCTGCCACGGCCGCGGCCGCCGGGGTAGACGCTCGGAGCGGCCGCCTCGTCGAGGGCGACGCGCTCGACGTGGCGCGGGCCCTCGCCGCCGAGGGGTTGCAGGCGAAGGTCGATCTCGTTTACGTCGATCCGCCCTTTGCCTCGCAAATGGCCTACGTGCACGAGGCCCGCCTCGACGGCCCGGCCGACGGTCGGGTCGTTCGCACGACCGCCTACGATGACCGCTGGGAGCGCGACGGCATCGGCAGCTATCTTGATATGCTGGCTCCCCGGCTCGAGGCCCTGGTGGGGCTCCTCGCCCCCGCCGGATCGCTCTGGGTGCACGTTGACTGGCGCGCCTCGTATCTCGTGCGGGTCCTCCTCGACGAGCTGATGGGGCGCGAGGCGTTCGTCAACGAGATTGTCTGGCGCCGGGCGCCGAACCTCGGGCGGCAAGCCGCGAGTCACCAGTTCGGTCGCACCCTCGACACGCTCGTCGTCTACGGAAAGCCGCGGGCGAAGCTCGTTCCTCCGACACGCCTCGAGCCCATCGATCGCGGGGCGGTTCGCTGGGACGACAAGGGCCGCCCCTTCACCACCGCCCCACGCGGCGACTACACCGACGAGTCGATCGCCCGGCTCGACGCCGAAGGTCGGGTCCACCGGACGGCGAGCGGCCGCGTCTACGTGAAATACTTCCTCGTCGAGAACGCCGACGGCACGCATGGCCGCGAGCGAAGGGTCGACGCCTTGTGGACCGACGTGCCTCCGCTTCGCCATTCGCGCTCCGGCGAGCGAACCGGATACCCCACGCAGAAGCCTCGGGCGCTCCTCGATCGGGTCATCGCGTCCGGCTCCCCGGCGGGCGGGCTGGTCGTGGATCTCTTCGGAGGGAGCGGCACGACGGGCGAAAGCGCGCACTCCCTAGGGCGCCGATTCGTGGTCGGCGACGCTTCGCCGCTCGCCATTGGAACGGCGCGTGCTCGCCTGTTGCGCGCTGGAGCCCCGTTCGTCGTAGAACGGTGTGGTCCGGCGCGACCCCGAGAGCGCGCCGACGCGGCGGCGGGCGCGCAAGTGAGCGTAGCCGCCGAGGGGGACCCCGTCAGGGTGGCCCTCGACGCGCCGCGAGAGCCTCTCGCGTGGGCCATCGATGTCGCGCACGATCCGGGTCGCCCCTTCTGCAGCGCATGGCACTCCGAGCGCACCCCCGGCGTCCGCGTTCGCGGGGTCGCCCGCGAGGCCACTGTCGGCCGCGGGGCCGGCCCGCTCGCCGTCCGCATCTGGTACGACGACGGCGGCATCGAGACGCTCGTGGTGCCGTCTTGATCCTGCGGGACCCGGTGCACGGCCTGGTCGCCTTCGAGGGCGACGAGGAGAGCATCGTCGAGCGCCTGCTCGACACCCCCGAGGTGCAGCGTTTGCGGCGCGTGCGCCAGCTCGGCGTGACGTCGCTGGTGTTCCCCGGCGCGGAGCAGACCCGGTTCGCGCACGCACTCGGTGCGGCGTTCGTGATGAAGCTCCTGCTCGCGCGTCTCCGCGCGATTCACGGGGTCCTGCCGGCCGCCCAGCGGGTCACGCCCGAGCGAGCGCGCGAGTCGCTCGCGGCGGCGCTCGTGCACGACCTCGGTCATGGTCCGCTCTCGCACCTCTTCGAGGACGCCATGCCCGGGGCGCCACCGCACGAGACGTGGACCGAGCGCATTGTCCTCGACCCGGCCACGGGCGTGAACGCGGTGCTCGCTTCGATCGATCGCGCGCTTCCCGGCCGGGTGGTCGATCTCGTGCACGGCAGGCACGAGCTCCCGTACCTCGCGCGGGCGGTGAGCGGCGAGCTCGACGTCGACCGGTGCGATTACCTCTTGCGCGACGCCCACGCGACCGGCGTTCGCTACGGCCTCTACGACCTCGACTGGCTGCTTCGCAGTCTGCGCTTCTCGCCGGCGCCTGCCGGCGAGAGCGGGGCCCCGGCGCTCGCCATCGACGGCTCCAAGGGCCTCCGTGCCATCGAGGCGTTCATCACCGCGCGCCTCTTCATGTTCCAGGAGGTGTACCTGCACAAGGCGGCGAGGGCCGCCGAGTGGATGATCCGCACTATTCTTGCGCGCGCCGTCCGGGTGCTGCGCGAGGGGGGCACGCTCGGCGCTGTGCCGGCGGCTGTCGCGTCGGTCGCGCGCGGCGAGCCCATCTCGCTCCACGACTACCTCGAACTCGACGACGGCGTTCTCTGGGGCGCCATGCACACCTGGGAGGCCGCGCCCGACAAGCCGCTCGCAGACCTCGCGAAGCGCATCCGAGCGCGGTCGCTCTTCAAGACGCTCGAGCTCTTCGGCGATCAGGCCGTGGGCACCGGAGCGGCGCGCGCGCTGGCCGTCGCGCGCGACGTGGCTGCGGCGCGGGGTTACGACCCGGAAGCTTACGTGGGTCTCGACGTCGCGGCCGACGAGCCCCTCGCGACCGTCGAATCTCCGCTCATGGTCGTGTACGCGAGGGGCCCGGCCCGGCCCCTTCATGAAGTGTCGTTCCTGCTCGGAAGGCTCGCCGGGCAAGTGCTCTCGCGAGTTCGCCTCGTTCTCGCGCCGGAGCTGCGCGAGCCGGTCACGCATGCGCTCGGTCTCTAGAACGACGGGATTTCGAGGAGCGCCTTCCGGCGTCCTCGCGCTCGCCGCGGTGCTGATCGGGACGGTTGCGCGCGCGGAGGGCGTCGAACCGAGCTACGGCCGGGTCGAGGGCGATGTCGCGGTCGTCGTCGGGGCCGGGGCCTCGTTCGCCTCGGGAGGCCCGCGCGCCGCAGCCGATCTGCGCGCGCGCTATCTCGAGACGGCCGGGCTCTTCGCGACCTACGAAGACGGCGTGCTCGCGGGCTCATCGGCCGACCCTCGCCGTATGATCGCGTTCGGACTCGAGCTGCGACCGTTGTTTCTTTACCGCTGGCTCGGCGGCCACGAGACGCATCGCGCCCGCTGGGACCTCTTGCTCGACTCGTTCGGCCTCGAGTTCGGCATGACCTGGCCGGCCTCCCCGCACGGCGACGGCTTCGCTGCCCATCCGGGCATCGAGACGGGCGTCGGCCTCGAGCTCCCGATCCTTCCCGACGCCACCGGTCTCTGGCTCGCCGTCCACGGCGGCGTTCGGTGGAGCGACGACGCCCTCGCCTCGGGCCCGGTGCACCCGAGCGACCGCGAAGCGTACCTCGCCGTCACCCTCGCATGGCACCAGGTCGTCTCGACTCACCTCGTCGACATCGGCGACCGACCCCCCCGGTAGGCGAGAGAGAAACCGCAAAGGCGCGAAGCCGCCAAGTATTGGGATTTGTGCCGGGCGACGTCGATGCCTGCGCTCGGTTAGCTGGGTACCCACCCAATACTTGGCGTCTTTGCGGTTCCTCTCCCTCTCGCCTTGCGTGACCGCAGCTAGTGAGCGCGAAGGGATGCGTCGACGAGGTTGGCCAGGGCGCAGTTGTTGGCCTGGCGCTGCAGGGCGTCTTTGGTTTCGTCGTCGCTGATGGCTCGCTCGCCGGCCTGGATGAACCGACCGCCGCCGGAGCGGCGCAAACGAACGAGGGGCTTGTTGTCTTTGAGCTCGAAGACGAAGACGCGCGCGGGGTGCGGCACGAGCTGCAACGCCGCCTCGGTCATCGGGCCGCCATCGACGAACTCCGCCGCTTCCGGCACGTCTTCGTCGAGCACAAGCAAGAAGAACTGCGCTCGCTTCACGACGTCGATGGCGATCGGGATCTCGTCGCGGATCGCCTTGTCGTACTGCTGTACGAACACCCGTAGGCGAAGGTCGTCATCGGCGTCCTTCACGTCGGTGACCCACTCGTCGGTCAGGATTCGCGTCGCCGCGTAAGCCTGGCCGAGGTTCCACGGCTGCTCGGCGAAGGCGCCGCCGTCGATCTCGCCCCGCAGCCCGCGCTCGTTGGTCTCCCGCAGCAGGCAGGCCGCGAAGCCGTCGCGCTTCGCGTCGGCCGCGATCGCGCGAATGCTCTTCGGGGTCGTTGCGTCGGCCAGGCGCATGCGGAGGTAGATCCCCGGCTGCGACCGAAAGTCGGACGTGCGAGCCGCCGGCGCGATGTCGTCGCCTGGGTAGTCGCCCTTGCCGTCGGCCCCGGCCGCGTCGAGCACGTCGTGCTCCAGGTTGTCACGCAGGGGAAGCCACTCGGTTCCCAACGTTGCCACGACGGCGCGTTGCTTCGAGAGCAGCGCTTGCCGGCCGGTGTTGAGCTCGTGCTCGCTGACGAACTTGTGCGCGATGAGCCCCGCGATGACCGCTCCGCCGGCGACGAGCCCCGCCTGCGCGGTCCACCGCGTCTCGCCTCGCGCCCGAGCGTCTCGAGCCTGGGCGATGCTCCCGAGGCCGCGAGGGCCTTTGCGTCTCAGATCAGCCATGAAGCCCGGCGCGCCCTTCGAGGCGAAGAGAGATTAGCCGCAGAGGCGCAGAGAACGCGGACGGGTTCGAGAGTCAGCCCCGGCGCCCCGGAGGCGCCAGACGGCCCCAAACGAAACCTCAGTGCGCCGCGCTCTTCGGAAGGTTGTTCACCATGAAGCTCACGTTCGGGAAGCCCGCGAACGCCGCCGTCTGGAACACGCTCTTCACGATGACGGCTTTGACTTCCTGGTCGATCTGCAAGAGCACCACGCCCGGAAAGTCCTTGGTCGGGTGGGTCTGCTTCCAGAGCTCGCGCTTGGCCTTCAGGAGATTGAAGAGCTCGTCGATGCGCTGCATCCGGTCCGACTCTTCGATCGGCCGGGTGTTCCCCGCCGGCCCGCCGTCGACCAGGATCTGGCTGCCCACGACCACGACGATGGGCGCGTCGATCATGTCGAGCGTGTTCTCGGCCTTGGGCATGTTGAGGCCCTTGGCAACGGGGGTCTCGCCGCTGGCGCTGAACGTCATCAGGAGAAAAACGACGGTCACGACGAGGAAGTCGATCATGCTCGTCAGCGACAGACCCGCCGCAAGCGGGCGCTTGCCGTGGCCCTGGATCTTCTTCTCTACGAACTCGAGCCCCACGTGATGCATGAGGCGACGGGTGGGCGCTGTAATGGCCATGGTCGTCTGCTCTCAGTTCACGGCGAAGGTGATGTTGAACGCGGGCAGCTTTTCGGTCTTGGGGCCGAGCTGTATGTCGCGGTGAGTGCCATACACCGCGTCGATGACGCCGATGATGTACTTGAACTCGGTCTTGTTGTCGGTGTGCAGGATCGCCTGATCGAGCTTGCGGTCGGTCGGATTCGAATGCTGGCCCTTGGCCTTCCACTCGCTCGCCACCTTGTCCGCCAGGTCGGGGAATCGCACGACTTCGACGGCGCCCTCTTGGGTCACCACGTCTTTGCGGGGCACGTCGATCGAGTCGACCGTGGTGCTCCCTTGCTTCCAGACGAGCACGAACTTCTCTTCCTCGCGCATCTCGATGTGGAGCTGCTTCTCGGGCTCGGTCTTCTCTTGTTCGACGTCAGGGCGCGGGGGACCTGGCACCTGCGCGTCGGCGTTGATGCGCGCCATGTGCGTCCAGACCGCCGTGATCAGCAGGAACGAGATGGTAACCATCAAGAGATCGATCATCGGGATCATGTTGATCTCCGAGTCGAGCGACTTTCGCTTGCCGCCACCGCCGCCGCCAACGTCAACGCCACCCATGTGCTGCTCCGTGTGTTCTCAACGTCGAGTCTTCACCGCCGCGGAGCTCGCACTCGTTGCGAGCCCCGCGACGTTTCTGATTGGAGGTCCTGGCCCTGCTCGAAGTTCCCTCAGCCGCCGATGCCGGCCATATTGACCTTCTGCCGGTTGGTGACGACCAGGTTGAGGACCTGGACGCTCGCCTCGTTGATGTCGTCTTCGAGCCCCTGCGTCTTGCCGTTGAGAACGGCGAAGGCGACGAGCGCGATGATGGCGACGATCAACCCGAAGGCCGTGCAGTTCATGGCCTCGGAGATGCCCTCGGCGAGGATTCTCGCCTTCTGGCTCGGGTCGACGCTCTCGCCGGAGACCGCGCCGAAGCTCGTAATCAGACCGGCCACGGTACCGAGGAGACCGCTGAGCATCGCTAGGTTCGCGAGCAAAGCGAGGTAACCCGTTCGCTTCGCGATCTTCGGGATCTCCCGAAGCGCTGCCTCATCCATGGCCGCCTGAACTTCTTCGTCCGGACGGTTCACCTTGACGAGACCTGCCTGAACGATCCGCGCGAGCGGCGCGTTCGCGGCCGAACACATCTTCACAGCCTTGGCGATGTCGCCCGCGAGAATGCACTTCTGCATCGTCGCGAGGAACACGTCCTTGTTAATCGAGGAGCCATACAAGTAGAGGGCACGCTCGACGATCACGCCGATCTCCATGATCGACCAGAAGAGGATGATGTACATCCCCCATCCGCCTTCTTTGAAATGCTTCCACGCAGCAGCCATCGAACCGTCCTCCGTCAGGTTTTTTCGTCGACCGACCCACGCCGCCCTCCGTTGTTCGGGGAGCGTTGATTTGCGAGAGGCGCCGGCGGTTTTGTGAGCTTGCGAGCAGCGAGCTGAAGACCTCGAGCGATGCCGTCCGGCAACGCGTTTGCGTCGCGCCTGTCGAGCGAGCCGCGGCGACACGTTATCTGAACGAATCCGTTCGAAGCAAGCGACTCACGTCAAGGGCTACGAACATCACGAGCGTGACAGGTGAGACCAAAGCCCGTCAAGCGAGTTTGGGGGTCGGACCCCGTCGGAGACGTTCTCGAGAGGTCACGAAAGAACACAAAATTCAATGTGTTAACGAATGTTCTTGTGATGGTGTAATCCTTAGGACCGGCATTCGCGGCCGCTCTCTTCACCAAGCGAACGTTGCCAAGGTCGCCGACGTCATACCAGCGCGCCAGGGTACGCTTGCTGGGTTCCGAACAGTTCTGAAGCATCTGAAGCAGGGGAGGCGCGAGAGCCTCGGCGTGTTCGAGGTCGGGGGCGCTTTCCTCGACGCATCGACGCAGCGCCGCGACGCCGCCGGATAGTGCGTGACCCGCGGGGCACGCATTCGGTTCCGGTCCCGCGCCCGCGTTTCGGGGTGATCCATTTCGGCGGCGGCCGCTACCGGTGAGTGGTGCCCGGTGCGCTTAGTGAGAGGCGGCCGGAGGGCGGATCGAGTCGATGGCCAAGGTAGACCGTAAGAAGGGTGGCGAGCGCGTTGCCGCGGCGAGCGGGGGGCGATTGTGGATCGTGGCTCGTGCTCGTGATCGTGATCATGCTCGGGCTCGTGATCGCGATTGCGACCACGAGCCTGCTCGGGCTCGCTCGCCGCAGTCGTTTTGGTGGAAAGAGACAATCGACACGGGTGGCGGTTTGTGGTGCAGTAGCCTGCTGCGGCGTGGCCTGTTTCGAGAGCTCGTCGCTCTCGGGAGGCTTCACGCTCCCCTCTTCAAAGTGCACGCGACCTTCACCGACGCCGAGGCCAGGTTGACCCGAAGTGGAGCCGAGCGCGGGCAACGGCAACGTGACCCGGACGGAACGGTGGGCGCGGCGCAACAGGGCTCGAAGAGCCGCCCGAGAGCGAATGTGAAGGCGAGCGCCAAGGCGAGCGCCAAGGCGAGCGCCAAGGCGAGCGCCAAGGCGACAGTGTGCGTGCCAACGAACGAAGTACGCGACCGATTTCCCTTTTTCAAAGCGCGTCCCGCTATACTGGCGCGCGGTCGATCGAGTTGAGCAGGTCGAGCGAGTCTGAGCGAGCGTCCCGCAACCTGAGCGGCGGCAGCGAGCGGTCAGCGGATCCAAAGAATTCAGAAAGGAGCGTCGGGGAATGTTGGTGGTCCTAGTTGCGGAGCAGGCGGCGCAGGCGGCGAGCGGGAGCTCGGGCCTGATGGGCGCCTTCAAAGAGCGCCCGACATTCCTGGTCGCCAACCTCGTGGTGAGCGCGGTCGTCGTCGCGATGATCGTCGAGCGCGTCGCGTTCCAGCTCTCGAAATACAGTGTCAACTCGAAAGAGTTCTTCGCGCAGATCAAGAAGCTCGTCACGGCCGGCAACATCGACCGCGCGATCAAGCTTTGCGACGCGGGCGACTATCCGACACTCCAGCTCGTGAAAGCCGGGCTGACCCACGCGAACAAGGGACCCGACGAGATCGACGCCGCCATGAGCGAGAAGATGGGCGAGCTCCGGCCGGCCGTCGAGAAGCGCGTCGGGTCGCTCTGGTCGCTCGCCAACATCGCGACCCTCATCGGTCTCATCGGAACGGTCGTCGGTTTGATCACGACCTTCAGCGCCGTGTCGGATCCGCGACTCTCGGCGGCGCAGCGCCAGGCGCAGCTGTCGCTCGGCATCTCGGAGGCCATGTACAACACGGCCTTCGGTCTCGGCATCGCCGTGACCTGCATGATCGCGCACCTCTTCTTGCACCAGCGCGCGAAGAACATTCAGCACGACCTGGACGCGACGCAGGAGCGTGTTTTCAACCTGCTCACGATCCAAACCCGTCCCGGCGGCTACTGATCGGGGACGGAGCCGCAGATGCCGGAGCCCGTCGAGAAGCTCAGCGCAGCGCAGCGAAGCAGGATCCGCCGCCTGTCGATGCCGAAGGAGCTCGCGCCCGATGAAGAGGGCGGCGAGCTCAACATCATCCCGTTCCTCGACATCATCACCAACGTGTTGATGTTCGTCCTCGCGACGATTTCGGTCACGTTCACCACGATGATCGACTCCGAGCCGCCGCGCGCCGGTGGTTCGAGCGCCCGGGCTCCCACGAAGCCGACCCTGTCGCTCAACATCATCGTCGTCGACAAGGGGTTCATCGTGTCGGCGTTCGGCCAGCGCATCGGCGAAGGCTGCACGGGGCCCGGGTCGGGAACCGCTGTCGGCCTCGTCTCTGGCAGCACCAACTACGACTTCCCCGCCCTCACCGCGTGCGCCAAGCGCCTGAAGAACCAGGTGCCCGAAGCGGCCGACGAGACCGCGGCGACGCTGACCGCCAACAAGGACATCCCCTACCAGGTCATCATCGGCACCATCGACGCGATCCGAAAGGGCGACGACGGGCAGGAGCTCTTCCCCGACATCAACTTCGGAGTTCCCAAGTGAACCAGCCGCCGGTCGATCAGCCGCCGACAGGTCCGGTCGGGCCGGCGCGCCCGCCGCAGAAGCCTGCGAGCATGGTGACTTACAAGCGCGAGCTCCGGAAGGCGATCGCGAAGAACAAGGTCGAGCCGGAGATCACGTTCCTCAACATCACCGCGATGATGGACATGATGACCATCATCCTGGTGTTCTTGCTCAAGAGCCTGAGCAACTCGCCGGCGTCGCTGCCGCAGTCGCAAGACCTGCAGCTGCCGAAGAGTATCCTGACCACGGAGCCGGACAGCGAGCCCGAGGGCCTCGCGGTCATCGTCTCGAAGTCGCAGCTCATCGTCGGCGAGACGGTCGTCTGCCCGGTGCCTCCCGACGCGGCGCAGTACGGCGTCGAGGCCAAGTACAAGCGCGGCTCCCGCAACGACTACTTCATCGTGCCCCTCGGCAGCTCGCTCCAGTCGTGGCGCGACTCGGACAAGCGAATCCGCATGGCCACGGGCAAGGACCCGACCCACAGCGAAGCCATAATCATCGCAGACTCGTTCACCCCCTACCGCCTCCTCACCGAGGTCATGTACACGCTGGGCCAGACCGAGTTCTCGAAGTTCCACATGATGGTCCTTCAGGGCGGCGGCAAGATGGGAACGCCGACTCCCTAGAGCCGGCGCCGGCTCTAGCCGAGCGCGTGCACCGGGTCCCCCCGGCGCTTCGGGATTGATCGAGGACGAGCATCGGTCTCGTCCGACGCTATGCGGCGTCTAGGGCTTCTCGTGCTCGTGCTCTCGGCCGCCGTCTCCGCGCTCGTGCTCGTGCTCTCGCTTCTCTCCACTGGCCCCCGTCGCCGCGGTTCCTTCTGCGGGGGCGGCGGTCGTCTCTGCGGGGACGGCGTCGTCCTTCTTGCTACACGCGGGCAGAAGGAGGAAGGCAGCGGCGAGCAGGGCGGTGCAGCGGGGGCCGATGAAAAAATTCTTCTCCATCTTGCCGGAGTACGAGAACGTCCCTGGCACCACAAGAACGCTCCGCTCCTATCCGACGAGCGGTCGCATCCCGCCGCCGAGCCGGCGATCGAGGCCGACCGATTGCCGCCTCGCATTGGCGCCTCGCGGGCGCAGTGGCACGCCGGCGCCTCACAATCCGAGCCGCTGCGTCGTGCGGCTCGGCGAGGCGTAGAAGCGGCGCATCGAGACGTTCATCACGAGGCCGACCCCCAGCAAGACAGTCATGACGCTCGACCCGCCGTACGAGAAGAGAGGCAGCGTCACGCCGACGATGGGCAAGAGGCCCGTGGCCATGCCCAGGTTGAACACGGCGTGCCAGAAGATGATGCTCCCGACGCCGACCGCGAGCACGGCACCGAACCGATCCTTCGCCATCGAGGCGACCCGGAGGCACCAGAGAACGAGCAGGCCGTAGAGGCCGACGAGCAGGAGGCTGCCCGCGAAGCCCCACTCTTCGGCGAAGACGGGGAAGGGGAAGTCGCTGTGCTGTTCGTGCAAGAACATGAACTGGTTCTGGGAGCCGCGCATGAAGCCCTGCCCGAACCAGCCGCCATTTCCGACGGCGATGCGCGCCTGGTGCGGGTCCCAGTTGAACCCGAGCACGTTCACGTTCGGGTTGAGCCACGCGTTGATGCGCTCGTTCTGGTAGCCGCGCAGGCCATAGCTCCAGAACACGGGCGCCAGGATCAGTCCGACGACGCCGAGCCAGATCAGGCTCCGCGTCTGCACGCGCGTGAGCGCGCAGATCGACAGGAACACGAGCACGAGGATCAGGCCCGTCCCGAGGTCGGGCTGGAGCATGACGAGCGCCGTCGGCACCGCCGCGATGACCGCGGGCACGGCGAGGTCCTTCAGCGTGCGCCCCTCGCTCTTCGGATCGTCGTGCAGGTACTTGGCCAGCGCGATCACGAGGAAGAGCTTCATGAACTCGCTCGGCTGAAAGCTGTACGAGCCGATGTAGATCCAGCGCGAGCTCCCGCGGATCTCGCGCCCGAGGATGAAGACGAGGAGCAAGAGCACGACGCCGACCGCGTAGACCGCGTAGCCGAGGCGCTCGTAATGGCGGTAGTCGATCACGGCGGCGACGGTGGCGAGGATGCCGCCGCCCACGAGCCAGTAGATCTGCTGGATGTAGTCCTCGGCGTGGGCGCCGCGGGCGACGCTCGTGGCCGAGTACAGGTTGATGACGCCGATGACGGCGAGGGTGGCGACCGTGATGAAGAGCAGCCAGTCGAAGTGCTCGCGCGCCCGCCCCAGCAGGCCGCCGCCGTCGTCGAGACGAAGGGTCATGGCCGCGGTCCCGGCCTTCCCGGCGGCGACTTGGCCGAAGGAGCGCGACCGGCGCGGACCGCCTGGAGGCGCTCGTACTCGTGCACGATCTGCATCGCGACCGGCACGGCGACCTCGGGACCGGAGCCGCCGTGCTGCACCAGGACCGTGACGGCAATCTCGGGGTTGTGCGCGGGCGCGAAGCTCGAAAACCAGGCGTGGTTCTGCGAGAGGAACCACGCCATCTTGGCGTCGTCTTCCTTCTTCACGACGTAGCCGGTCTGCGCCGTGCCGGTCTTGCCCGCGACGTCGAGCGTGGGGTCGCGGGCGGGGTAGGCGGTGCCGCTCGGGTCGTTGACCACGTCGTAGAGGGCATCGGTGACGCGCCGGAGGTTGTCGGGCGCGATCGGTACCTGCCGCCGGATGCGGGGCGGAAACTCTTGCACGACCGCGCCGTCGCTCGTCTCGACGGCGCGGACGACCTGGGGCTGGTATAGCGTTCCCCCGTTCGCGATCGCCGCGTACGCGGTCGCGAGCTGCAGCGGCGTGACGGTCACGTCGCCCTCGCCGATGGCCATGTTGAGCGTGAAGCCGACGCGGAACTGTCCGCGGTACCGGAGCGCGTACCACGAGCGCGTGGGGATGCGCCCCGGCGCCTCGGGGTTGATGCCCAGGCCGGTCTTGTCGCCGAGGCCGAAGGCCTGCGCCACGCGCGCGATCCGGTCCATGCCCACGGTCTCGGCGAGGTGGAAGAAATACACGTTACACGATCGCGCGATGGCATCGTGCAGGCGGACCTTGCCGTGCACGTGGCTGCAGCGGAAGACGCGCCGCCCGAAGACGACGTACCCCTCGCACTTCTCGGTGTGGTCCGGATCGATGACGTGGTCTTCGAGCCCGGCGAGCGCGCTGAAGGGCTTCATCGTCGAGCCGGGCTGGAAGGCGCCGCTCATCGTCTTGTCGAGCATCGGACGCAGCGGATCGGCGTACATCCGGTTGTACGCCTCGCGAACACGCGCGCGGCCCGCCCCGCCCGAAAGATCGTTGGGGTCGAAGTCGGGCTTCGAATAGAGGGCGAGCAGGCGCCCCGTACGCACATCGACGACCACGGCCGCGCCGGCCGCGTGGGGGCGCATCGCGCGCTCGATGGCCTGCTCGAGCTCGACGTCGATCGAGAGGCGTAGATCGCGCCCGGGGATCGGATCCATGCGCGGCGGCGCGTCGACCAGCTGCTCCGTCTCGGGGCCCGAGCGGTAGCGGCCTCGCGCGTCGACCACGCGCTTCTCCCAGCCGCGCTGGCCCCGGAGATACGACTCCCACGCGCGCTCGATGCCCGTGGCGCCGACGGTGTCGCCCGCCTCGTAGCCGAGCGGATTGGCGCGCTGCTGCTCCTCGCGCGCGAGGTCTTCGTAGCCCTTGGGCCGGTACTTGAGGAGCGTCTCGGAGTCGACCTCCGCGACGTACCCGAGCATGTGCGCCCCGAGGTCCTTGTAAGGATAGAACCGCACCGGGACGCCCACGACGTCGACCCCGGCGAGCTCGTCGTGGTGTTGTTTCAGCTCCGCCACGATGTCGCGTGAGACGTCTTCGCGTACGAGGATGGGCGTGTGCCAGCAGGGCGATTTGTCTTCGTCGCTCACGCAGGCGGCGCGCACGCGGGCCTCGAAGGTTCGCTTCTCCTCGGGGTTGAGCCGGAGGACCTCGGCGAGCTTCGGCCACGAGTCGGGATCGCGGGCGACGGGCAGGCCGTTTCGGTAGCGCACCGGCCGAGCGCTCGGCATGACGCGCCCGGGGACGATCTCGACGTCGTACGAAGGGCGGCTCGACGCGAGCACCTTGCCGTAGGCGTCGCGGATGACGCCGCGGGTGGTAGGGAGCACGACCCTGCGGATGATGTTCTCGTGAGCGATGGTCGCGTACTCGGCGCCGTCGAGGGCCTGGAGCTGAAACAGCCGGCCGACGATGACCACGAACGCGAGGAACGCGCCCAGGGCCATCCACTTGTAGCGCCGGCGAAACTCGCCCACGTCGGAGCGGGGGAGCAGCAGGTTGCTCATGACATCGCCCCGGCCTCGGCGCGCGGGCTGTTGCCGGTCGCCACGTGCAGCGCTTGCGCGAAGCGGAAGACGATGGGCGCGACGGCCGCGGTCGCGACCGCGTGCGGCAAGGTGAGCGGATAGAGCGAGCGGGGCACCCACGCGTCGCGCCCGAAGATCGCGAGGAGCACCAGCACCATCGTGCTCTGCAAGACGGCGAAGGCGCCCACGAGGAGCACCTGCATCCACGTGGTCTGGGCCGCGAGCCGCACGCCCGCCGCGCGCGCGAGCACGAACGTGGCCACGTACGTGAACGTGTAGAGGCCCACCGGGGCGATGCCGATGACGTCCGTGGCGTAGCCGAGGACGAAGGCCACCGCGGCGCCGCGGGCGAGCGAGTACTCGTGCACGCCCATGAAGAGGATGATCGGCAAGACCAGCGCCGGGATGGGTCGGCCGACCCGCGTATGCCCAAACGCCACGAGGAGCGTGTAGCCGAGGAGCACCGTCGCCGGCAGGACGAGATCGGGCCGGAAGGCGGCGATGGCGCCGGGGCGACCCGGAGCGCCCCGCATCTGACGGATCATGCTTGCGGCGTCGAGCCCGAGCGCGGCGATCCACACGGCGACGGCCACGGCGACGGGGATCCCGTCGAGCGCGCGGAACACGTTCGCCTGGAGCATGAGCAGCCCGAGGCCCAGCGCGAGGAACGCGACGTTGCGCATGTCACGGCCTGCTGCGGGGGCCGCCCGGAGCCTGGTTCCCTGCGGTGCTGGGGGATAACGACGATCCCTCGTCTCCGGGTGACGTCACGAGGACGAGGACGTCGTCGAGGCGCGAGAAGTCGACCGTCGGGGCGGCGTCGACGTCCTGGTCGCGCCCGAGCTCCCGCTTGACGACCCTGGTCACGCGCGCAACCGGGATGCCGCGCGGGAACCAGCGGCCCTTGCCGCTCGTCACGAGGAGATCGCCGATCTCGACGTCGTCGCGCGAGTCGACCATCTCGACTTTGCATCCGTAACGCGCAGGGTCGCCGGTTCCGCGAACGAAGCCGCGAGCGCGCGTACGCTGGTCTTCGACGTCGACGCCGAAGGCCGCGTCGACCGCGAGCTGCACGTCGACCGTGTCGCCCGAGACGTGCAGGACGGCCCCGACGACGCCGTCGGGCGCGATCACCGGCATGTGCGAGCGCACGTCCCGCGCGCCCTTGTCGAGCACCATGCGCGTCACGCGAAAGAACTCGGTGAAGTCTTTGCCGATGACCTGCGCGCTCACCGCGTCGCCGGGCGTCGAGTCTTTCAGCTGCAAGAGGCGCCGGAGCTGGCGGCTCTCCACCTGCGCTTGCTCGAGCGAGCGCACCTGCTCGCGGAGGCGCGCGTTGTCGTACGCCAGTCGCTCGTTGTCGTGCTTCACGTCGACCAGGTAGACGTAGTCGTCCCAGACGTCGCCGACGCCGCGCGCCACCATCGCGACCGCCACCTCGACGGGCGCCGAGATCCGCAAGATCGCCCGGTCCATCGCGCTCTGGTTCTCGAGCGACTTCATGTTCGCCTTGAGCACGAAGAACGGGACCGCGAGCAGAGCGACGACGATAGCGGCGTCTCGCGCGCGTTTGAGAGTGGGGGACACTGCGCTCTCTACCTCGTCCGCCGTCGCGAGGGCGGGTCGTCGAACGGCCGCGCTCGTCGAACGGCCGCGCTCAAGCGAACGTCACGCGATGGTCACTTCCTTGAGGAGCTCCATGTGATCGAGCGCCTTGCCGCTGCCGAGCACGACCGCGCTGATCGGATCGTCGCAGACCATCACCGGGAGGCCGGTTTCTTCCCGGAGGAGCACGTCGAGGTTCCTGAGGAGCGCGCCGCCGCCCGTCAAGACAATGCCCTTGTCGACGATGTCCGCCGCCAGCTCGGGCGGGGTCTTCTCGAGGGCGGTGAGCACCGCCTCGACGATGGCGTGAATGGGCTCGGTCAGCGCCTCGCGGATCTCGTCGCTGTTGACGAGGACCGTCTTGGGCACGCCGGCCACAAGGTCGCGCCCCTTCACCTCGGTGGTGAGCTGCTTCTCGAGCGGGTACGCGTTGCCGATCTGGATCTTGATGCGCTCGGCAGTCTGCTCGCCGATGGCCAGGTTGTACTTTCGCTTGAGGTACGCGGCGATCGCGTCGTCCATCTTGTCGCCGCCCACGCGGACGCTCTGCGAGTACACGATGCCGGCGAGCGAGATGACCGCGACCTCGGTCGTTCCGCCGCCGATGTCGACGATCATGTTGCCGCTCGGCTCGGTGATCGGAAGGCCCGCGCCGATCGCGGCGGCCATGGGCTCTTCGATCAGATAGACCTCGCGGGCCCCGGCGCTCTCGGCGCTCTCTTTGACCGCGCGCTTCTCGACCTCGGTGATCCCGAAGGGCACGCAGATGATTATGCGCGGCTTCACCAGCGTCCGGCGGCTGTGCGCCCGGGCGATGAAGTAGCGGAGCATCGCCTCGGTAATCTCGAAGTCGGCAATGACCCCGTCGCGGAGGGGCCGCACTGCGCGAATGTTCCCAGGCGTGCGCCCGAGCATCTCTTTGGCTTCACGGCCGACCGCGAGCACCTTGTTGCCGCCGCGCGAGTCCTTCTGGACGGCGACCACGGACGGCTCGCACGAGACGATTCCCTTGCCCTTGACGTAGATGAGGGTGTTTGCGGTTCCGAGATCGATCGCGAGGTCGTTCGAGAACAGGCCGTGAAGCCAGTCGAAGATCATGGCGCGCGAGCTCCTTGCCGCGGGGGGCAGTTGGGGGAGGAAGAAGCCGCGGGCCCCAGTGCCGCGCGGGAGTCGTGAACGCCGAAGCGATGTCCCTGAGAACGAAGGGATGTCGTTTCTACCACAGATGGCTACCCGACCTCAACCCAGGTGGCCGAGCCCGGTTCGGCGACCCATGAAGGGGCCCCGCCCGCGCGCCCGACTCGCCCGGCGCGCTGGCCGTGGCCAGAGGGGTCAATGCGAGCCGCATCGAAACGGGAAAGCCGAGCCCTCGGGGAAGGCCCGGCCCGGCGGCCGTCAGCCCTTCGAGATCTTGCCTTCTTTGTGCGGGAAGTGTTTTCGACAAACCGGGCAGAACTTCTTGATCTCGAACTTTTCGGACATGGTCCGCTTGTTCTTGGTCGTCGTATAGTTCGCGCGGCTGCAATTGCCGCAGGTCATTTTGATGAGGTCGCGCATGAAAAACCTGTCGTTCGCCCGTTGAGAGGGGGCGGAGATTTGCCCAGCTTAACCATTCCGTCAAGTGGCGCCCGCTCCAGGCCCGCTGGCGGAGCAAGAGGGGAATCAACAGGAAGGCGGCCGCCTTCCTGATCCTCCCTCTCTCTCGCTCTCTCGCTCTCGCTCTCTCTCTCTCTCTCGCGAGCGTGACGGGGACGTTACTTGTCGTCGTCGTCGCCGCCGCCGTAGTCGATGCGGTTATTGGCGCCGCCGCGAACTTCGCGCTCGCCGCGCTTGCCCTTGTTCTTGGGGCCGCCGCCGCCGTCTTCGAAGGTGCGCTTTCGGCGCTCTTCGTGGGCCGCGGGCTTTCGATGGGTGGGGCTGCTCGGGCCGCCGCCGCCGCCGAACGAGGGTTGGAACGGCGCGCCGCCGCCGCCGCCGCCCCCACCGCCACCCGCGTAGCCTCCGCCGCCTTCGCGCGGGGCCGGGCGTTCACCCTTCGGATGGGCCAGGTTGACGATGAGGCGGCGGCCTCGGATGTCGGCTTGCCGGAGCGCGTCGGCCGCGGTCTTCGCGGCCTCGGGGCTCGCCATCGTCACGAAGCCGAAGCCTCGCTTGCGGCCATCGGGGTCCATGGGCAGGTGCACCCGGACCACGCCGTCGGCCACGGCCGCGTTGACGAGCAGCTGCACCTCTTCTTGCGTCGTGTCGTAGGGCAAGTTGCCCACGTAGAGCGTGCGGTCGGGAGATTGCTGCGGGCCGCCAGGGCCGCGCGGTCCGGGCGGACTTGCCCCCATCGGTCGGGGACCCCCGAGCGCGTCGCGCTTCGGAGGCTCTGCCTGGAACGGGCGCACGGAGATCGACTTTCCTGCCTGCATCGAGCCATCGAGCGCGTCGCGCGCGGCCTGCGCCTCTTGGGGCGTAGCCAGCGTGACGAAACCAAACCCGCGTGGCCGGCCCGTCAGCCGATCTTTCGGCAGACTCACGCCGACGACTTTGCCGCCCGTTGCTTCGAAGAGCTGCTTGAGCACTTCTTCAGAGATGCTGTCGGGCAATCCCGCCACGAACAGCTTCGCTTCCTCATTCGCCATGCGAAAACTCACGCGCCTCCGTCTCCAAACCGCTTGCAGGGTCACCACGCAGGGGCCCGGTGGCGAGCACGAAGGCTTCACCCCGATGCATGACCTGCAAGTTATCGTCCACAATATCTAGCATGAATGCGCCGTCAACCGGCGCCGTTGAACCCTTCCGAGCGTCGCTTCCGCTGCTTGGAGCAGGACGGTCCCACCAGCCTCCCACCAGCTTCAGTCGACCGGGATGGAAATGGCGAAGGTCGAGCCCGGAGACCTGGGTGGGGCCTGCGCGGCCGCCGGCCCCTGGACGGCGACGGCGGCGTCGGCCCCGCGGTCGGGCCCGTCGCGTTCGACCCAGGCGCGGCCGCCGTGGCTCTCGGCGATGTGCTTCACGAGGGCGAGGCCGATGCCGCTGCCCCGCACGCGCCGGCCGTCGCCGCGCCCTTCGGCCGAGCTTCGTGACGTCGAGCCTCGAACGAAGCGCTCGAAGATGCGTTCGCGCTCGTCGGGCGGGACGCCGGGCCCACGGTCGATGACGCGAACGACTATGGATCCGTTCTCGCGCGTCGCGCGGACGGTGACGACGCCGGTACCGGGTGCGTACTTGAGCGCGTTGTCGACGAGGTTGATGACCGCGAGCTGGATCGCGCGCTCGTCGATGCGCGTGCGCGGAAGGTCGCGCTCGATCTCGGCGACGATGCCGATCCCTTCGGACTCGGCGCGGTGCCGGTAGACGCTGACGGCCTGCGAGACCGCGTCGCCCACGCTCCCTTCAGCGAGTTCGTAGGCCTGGCGGCCGCGCTCCACGCGCGCGAAGTCGAGGACGTTCTCGATGAGCGCCGAGAGGCGCTCGCTCTCGCTCATGATGATGTCGAGGTACTCCTGCCGCTTGGCCTCGCTCGCGACCCGGCCCGACTGGAGCATCTCGCCGAACATCCTCACGAGCGCCAGCGGCGTCTTGAGCTCGTGGCTGACGTTGGCGACGAACTCGCTCTTGAGCGCCGACGTGCGCCGCTCCCTCGCCGTGGCGATGAGGGTCGTCGCGACCCCGAGGACGATGATTCCGCACGACAGGACGACCATCACGAGCTCGAGGAGCGCACGATTGCGCACGCGGGCGGTGAGCTCGTCGCTGGCGCTCGGCGAGACCTGCAGGCGCCATCCGTAGAGCGTGGTGGGGAAGCGCACCCCCACCGTGAACTCGCCGCTCCGCAGGGGCGGGCCGAAGATGATGCGCCCGCCCTCGTCGACCACGTTGACCCGGCTCGGCGTCGCGGCCTCCGAGAAGAGCGACGGCATCGCTTCGCGGACGATGCGTCCGAGGTCGTACCAGGCCACGACGAGGTACCGGTGTGCCCGGGTGGTCTCTGCGACGTCGCTCGATTCGGGCGCTTCGCTTTCGGCGTTCGCGGGGCGCGGGGCGGGCGCGACGCGCTGCCAGTAGCTGACGAGGTAGCTCTGTCCTCGATACTCGTGGTGAAGGTGCCGGAGCTCGTCGGGGGGGAGCTTTCCGAGGTCCATGTCTCCGCACATGCGTTGCACGAGCAGCCTGCGGAAGGCCTCTTCTTCGGCGAACGCGCCGCCGGCGCGGGACGCGAAGGCGACGACCGTGTGGTTCTCGTCGAGAACGAGCACCGCGCGCACCGTCGGCGTCTCGCGCTGCGCCGTCGGCAGCCAGCGCTGCGTGAGCTCGGTCAGGCGTGAGGGATCGGCGATCGCGAAGATGACGTCGTCTTGCTCGATGATGCGCTGATCGAGGCGATCGGCCTTCTCGTTCGCGAGCCCGAGCGTCGCTTCGAGAACGGACTGCTGCCGCAGGCGCTCGACCTGGAGCGTCGTCCGCAACATGAAGTACGCGAGGATACCGACCGCCACGAGCACCGCCGGGAGGAGCACGATGCTCGCAAGCCTGTCGCGCCAACGCGCCATGGCACTAGCGCTGCGGGCGCGGGCCGATGCGCTCGGGGTCCGTCACCACCCCGCGGTCGGCGACGAACTCCGCCAGCTGCTCGGCGATGTAGCTGACGGCATTGCCGTCGGACTCGGTGAACGGCTCGCCGTCGACGGGGTTCACGAGCTCGATGGCGCCGAGGAAACGGCCGGCTTGCATGACGGGCGCGATGATGACGCTCCGCGCGCCGCCGATGGCTACGTAGCGCTCGTTGGTCGCCGCGTCGCCCTCCAGCGCGTTGCCGATGACGACCGCGCGCCGCTTGCGCATGGCCGCCGCGAGGAGGTTGTCGGTCTCGGGAAAGCGGCGAAGCAGGAGCTTGTCGGTGCCGTCGCCGCGCGTGTTCGTGACGAGGAACTCGCGGCGGTTGATGTCGTAGACCTGGACGATCCCCGCGAGGGAAGGGAGCTTCGCCATCGCCAGCGCCAGGCAGAAGTCGCCGCCTTCGACGGCGTCGCGCGAGAAGTGCAGGCCGTGCATCGACTCGAAGAGATCGGCGATGAGATCTTCGCCGTAGATGCGCTCCGATGGCCCGGCGGGGAGCGCGGGGGCGAACGGAACGGGCTGCACCCCGACCGGCGGACCGAAGGCGGGCGCGGGCGCGAAGGCCGGGGCCGCCGCCGGAGCGAAAGTCTGCGTGGTCGGCGAGGCTTGCGGGCCCGGGCCGAATACCGGAGGCGGAGAGAACGTCTGCTGCGGGGGCGCGAAGATGGGGTTCTGGGCCGAGAAGATCGCGGGCGGGGGCGCCGCTGCGAAAGGGTGCATCGGGGCAGGCGCGGGCGCGAAGGGGTTCGCCGGCGCGGGGACCGCCGCGGTCGCCGGAGCCGGGGCGGGCGCGCCAGCGGGGAGGAAAGGATTCGCGGGCGCTGGGGCCGCCGCGCCCGCGGCGACCCCGGCCGGGACGAACGGGTTCGTAGCGGCTCCAGGAAACACGGGGGCGGCCACCGGAGGCGGGGCCTGCGTGATCACGAGCGGCGCGAGGAATACGTTGGGAACGGAGGGCGTCAGGGCGGGAGTCGGCTGCGGTTGCGGCTGCGCAGCCGGCGCCGCGGTCGGGATCATCAGCGGCGCACGCCCCGGCTGGCGCGGGAACGAGACGAGAGCGACCCCGCGCCAGTCCTTCCACGCGAGCGTCGCGAGGGGAGGGACGGGCGGCCGGCCCTGGAACGTCACGTCGAACACGGCCAGGTTGACGAGTTTGCCGGGAGGCATGCGCTCGAGCGAATTGCGCACGAGCTCGAGCTGGGATTGGACGAGCGTCGCCGCGGCCATCTCGCTCGACCCCGGAGGGACGACGAAGACGTATTCGCGGTAGGTGAGGGGAAGCGCTTCGGTCGCGTTTTGCTCGCGCTTGAAGACGATCTGCGACGCCAGGCTCGAGGTGGCGGGTGGGATCGACGCGGGCGCGACCGGCGCGGCGGCGACCGGCGGGGGGGCCGGAGAGCCGATCATCATCGTGGCCGTGGCCGAGATCTGGGGGCGGGCCGGGAACTGTGATCGCCGGGGCGGCGGTTCGGGCGCCGCGGGAACGACCGGCGGTGCGGGCGCGACCGCGGGTGTCGGCGCGGGCGGATGGGCCTCGGCAGCGGGCGTCGCCCTCGGGACCGTCGCGACGGGGCGAATGGACGGGGCGCGCGCGTCGTCTGGGGCGCGATGCACTTCGTAACTGATGCGCGTCACCGGGTCGACGGCGCGGCATCCCTCCTCGAGGAGCTCGATCGAGAACCCCGTCATGGGCTCGGTCTCGCCCCGCAGGGTGCGTGCGACGGTGAGCGCCTTCTGCCAGCTGTCGGCATCGACGTAGAGCGAGTCCTTCTCGGTCCTGCCGAGCGACGTCACCTCTACGAGCCAGCGCATGCGACGCGTTCTGCCTTTCCGGAGCCCGGCACGTTGTCGTTCTTCACTTGTGCCTCGACGACATTTATCAGGGCCCCGTCCGGCCGGTCAACGCGACATCATTCGGCACGGAGACCATCCGCCGGCCGGAGCTTCGCGGCATACATCGCTGGAAAGATCGTCGCCACGAGGCAAATGGCGATCGCCACGGCCGCGGGAAGCACGAACTCGAGCGGGTGCATCGACACAGGAAGGCGGGAGATGAAGTACACTTTGGGGTCGAGCGGAAAGCTATAGACGAGCAAGAATCGGCAACAAAGCCACCCGATCGCGATGCCGAGGGCCGTCCCCACCAGGCCGATGATGCCGCCCTGGTAGAGGAAAATCATGAGGACTGCGTCGTTCGTGGCGCCGATGGCCTTCAGCACGGCAATCTCTTTCTTCTTCTCGAGCACCACCATGACGATCGTCGCGATGACGGTGCAGGCCGCGACCAGGATGATGAGCCCGAGCACGAAGCTCATCCCGATCTGCTGGATGAGCAGCGCGGTGAAGAGGCCGTGGTTCAGCTCTCGCCAGTCCATCGTGTGATAGATGCCGTTGTCGAGGAGCACGTCGATCTTCCTCGCGATGGCGTGCGCGTCGTCGATGTCGGCGACCTTCATCTCCACCCCCGTCACGCTGTCGCCATACTCGTAGAAGGCCTGGGCCTCGTAGAGATCGGTGTACACGAGCTTCGAGTCGTACTGGTCGAAGCCGGCTTCGAAGACCGAGATGACACGGAAGCTCTTGGCGATCGGCGCGCGCGTGCCCGACCCGAACGACATGCCGATCTGCGGCGACGTGACCAGGACGCAGTCGCCCAGTCCGACGGCCAGCTGCTTGGCAAGGGTGCGCCCGATGACGATGCCCGGCATCTTCGCGATCTGTTCGGGGCTCTTGCAGGGGTCGGGATCGACGGAGTCGGGGAGGTCGTCGTCGTCCGGCAGGCGGCTCTTGTAGCCGCCGCTCGGGGTCACCTCGCCCTGAACGGCGGGACGAGCCGCGCGCGCCGACATCGGATGGGGAGCGGGAGTTGCGGGCGCTGGCGGCCTTGCCGACGCCGACGCGACCGCCGCCGGCTCGTTCTGCTTTCGCATCTCGGCGTCGACCTCGCGACGCATCAACTTGAGGAGCGATTCGGTCCCTCCGTCGCGATCGCTGGAGCTGCCGGGCGTCCCGAGGTCGAGCTCTTCGCGAAGAGGATCGCGAAGCACCCCGCCGGGCCGCTCGGGGGGCTGCGCGTCAGGGCGACGTAGCCCGGCTAGGCTCCCCTCGACGATGTGCTCCGGCAGGTCGAGCACCTTGGGCATCAGCTCCGGGTCGACGCCCTTGAGAAGGACGCCGGTCGCCGTGCGCTCGGAGTGGGTGACCATCATCGGGTTGATGACGAAGGGAGCGACGCCGACGACGCCGGGGACGCCCTCGATCTTCTTCATCACGTCGCGGTACTCGCGAAAGTCGATCGAGTACTTGAGGACCAGGACGTGCGCGTTGACGCCCAGCACCTTCTCGCGAAACTGCTCCTGGAACCCGCCGGTTACGCTCATCACGATCGTGAGCGCGGCGACGCCGAGGAGGACGCCGCCGATCGCGAGCGCCGTGCTGATCGAGATCATGCTTCGCTTCTTCGAAGCGAGGTAACGGAGCGCGACGGTTAGCGGGTAGCCCATCGAAGATTCTGTGGCCGGCTCGCGCAGCGAGCGAGCGCGCTCGCCGCGCACACCGGAGCCTCGTACCATGAATGCCGAGCCGCGCGAGTCGCGCCTTACGGCTGGCTCGCGGCTCCGAGGCGCCGAGACGCCCGGCGATGAGCCCGCCGCGTCGGATACGGCCCGACCGTGAACGGCCCTTCCGGTTTGATGGGCGTCCCTGAAAAAGCTGCGGACCGCGGCGGGGGGCCTGGAGGGGGGGCCTGGAGCGGGGCTGGAGCGAGGCATGTGCGAGGCATGTGCGAGGCATGTGCGAGGGTGCGAGCGGCGACCTGCCCCGTGCACGCTCCGTGGAGGAGCTGCAGGAGCCGGATGCGGATGATGCGGATGATAAGGAGAGCGAGAGCGGCGAGGCCCAGGCCGAGCTACTCTGGTGTTCGTGGCACCTTTGTCGCATGTCGCACAATCTTCGCGCTGGGGCTCGCTTCTTGCACTATTGGCCTTGTGAGATCCCTACTCTCATCGTTCGATGAGGCTTCATGAGCGACGCCCCGAAGTCTGAGCGACCCACGAGCGTGGCCGACACGGCGTCCTTGCCCGTCACCATCGGTCTCGTTCCCACGCCGGTGCCGACGCCTCCGGCCGTGTCGCAGGGTCCCGTGCCCGCCGCCGGCGCGGCGGTTTCGACCACGGTGCCGCCCCCCCCGCCGAAGGTCGACCCCTACGTCGGCAAGACGATCGACGGTCGATACCTGATCGAGCGCGTGCTCGGCGAAGGGGGCATGGGCGTCGTTTACGCCGGGCGGCACAAGGTCATCGACAAGCGGGTCGCCATCAAGGTCCTTCGCGGCGAGATGGCGACCGACCAGGAGCTCCTCGAGCGATTCCTGCAGGAAGCGCGCGCGGCCAGCGCCATCGGCAACCTGCACATCGTCGACATCAGCGACTTCGGGCAGCTCCCCGACGGGTCCACGTACTTCGTGATGGAGTTCCTCGAAGGCAAGAGTCTCGGGGGGGTGCTGGCCGAGCTCAAGGGTCCGATGCCGGTTCCCCGGCTTTGCCACATCGTCAAGCAGATCGCGCAAGGCCTCCAGGCCGCGCACGCCGCGAGCATCGTTCACCGCGATCTCAAGCCCGACAACGTCATGGTCGTCACGCGCGGAAAAGAGCGCGACTTCGTGAAGATCCTCGACTTCGGGATCGCCAAGGTGGGCACGGGCACCAAGAAGATGACGCGCGCGGGGAGCGTCTTTGGAACGCCTCATTACATGAGCCCCGAGCAGGCGGCAGGGGCCGCCGTCGACCACCGCACGGACATCTACGCGCTCGGCGTCATTCTCTACGAGCTCGCCAGCGGCAAGGTCCCGTTCGACGCCGACAATTTCATGGGGATCTTGACCCAGCACATGTACAAGGCGCCCGTCCCCATCCGGGCGCTCGTGCCCGAGATCGACGTGCCGCCGGGCCTCGACGCGATCGTCCTCAAGTGCCTGAGCAAGAAGCCCGAGGGCCGTTACGGCGCGATGGACGAGCTCGTGACCGACCTCGAAAGGCTCGAACGCGGAACGCTTCCCGACGCGGTCGGCGAGATGATGGCGCGCACGGGCGGCTTCAACGTGCCGGCCGACTACTTCCGCGCGCACGGGATGCCAGCGCCCGTGCCGGCGACTCCCCATGAGCCGAAGAAGCGCTGGCCGCTCTACGCCACGATCGGAGCGGTAGGCACCCTCGTCGGCATCGTGGCCGTCGTTCTCGCGCGGAGCCCGAGCACACCAGCCCAGACGCCGCTCGCCGCGCCGGTGGCGCCCCCCGTCGTGACGGCAGCTCTCTCGGCGCCGGCGGCGCCCGTGCCGCTCGCGGCAGCCGCCGTCGTCGCCCCGGCGACGCACGAAATCCTCGTCAGCGTGACCCCGGCAGACGCGACAATCACCCGCAACGGGAAAGACCAGGGCCCGTCGCCGGTCGTCATGCAGATGACCGAAAACGAGAGCGCCACGCTCGTCGTCACGCGCAAGGGCTACAAGGCGAAGACGGCCAAGATCGACGCCTCGAGCGCCAGGCAAACGATCACCCTGGACCCCGCCTGGGGTCCCACCGCCAAGCCCACGACCCCGCCTGCTTCAGGCGGCGGCATAGACGACGTCGGCGACCCCTTCGCCAAGAAGCGCTGAACCGAGAATTCTCTCAGTCCCTGAGCGGGGCGAAGGCAGAGCCGTTCCAGCGGTAACGAACGTCGTGGATGCCTCCCCAGGGAAGGATGAGGGGCTCGATGTCGCCGCTGCCGGGCTGGTCTTGCGACCACGGATACGTCTTTTCGGTCCAGCCGGTCGCGCGGCCGGGCGCGGACAGCACGTCGAATTTCTTGTTGCCGGGGGCGGGGATGAACTGCACGAGCCCTTGCACGCGCTTGTTCCCGCGATCGCGGGCCGTCTCGATCCCGAAGACGCGCGTGATGGCGTCGCCGTTGACCTGGTAAACGAAGAGCACTTCGGAGTCGACGTTCCCTCCATCGGCGCCCACGTGCCGGACGCCACGTACGACGAGATCGGCCGCCCCGTCGCCGGTGAGGTCGCGCGCGGAGAGCTCGGTGACGTCGGCCGCGTCGGCGAACTGCGCGAGCGTCACGAAGCTGTACCCGGTGCCGCCCTTGAAGCCGGGACCGAAGACCACGATGTCGCGTCCCACGAGCACTACTCGTTCGGGTCGTGCATCGCCCGAGACTTGCACCCGTAGATCGGACTTGGGCGCGACGTCTCCGGCGCCGCGGTCCTTGCGGTACTGATCGAGCATCGCCTCCGAGAGGCTCCCGCCGCGCGCGACCTTCGGCGTGGGGGGTTCGAGGGGGCGGTCCGCGGCATGGGGCGACGGGTGGTCCCCGGTCACGCCCGCGGTGCCGCCGCCGGGCATCTCTTCGCGCCGCGTGACCTCGCTCGCCTTCTTGAAGTGCGAGCCGTCCCAGCGCCACGTCTCGGAGCGAACGCTGCCCCAGGGGAACAAGATCGACGCCACGTCGCTGGCGATCGGCTCCTGGTACGACTGCGCGTCCCACGTCGTCGACGGCTCGACGCTCACGTCGATCTCCCCGCGCGTCAGGCGGACCGCGTTGTCGATGTGCTTGTCGGACTGGCGCACCTCGATCTCGTGCGTGAACGTGACGCGAGGCTCGTCGGTGTTGCTCATCGCGCTCAGGACCTCGAGGTACTCGCGCGTCGACCCCCCCACCGTGGCGCGGCGGCGGACGACCACGTCCCCCTTGCCCCGACCGGTGGCGTCGCGCACGTCGAGTCGAACGAGGTCGCCGCCGAGGTCTCGGTAGAAGAAGCCGGTCCCCCCGAGATACGAGCTGCCGCAGATCGTGAGGAAGTGGTCGAAGACCGCGATGCGCTCGCGGATCCCGTCGCCGGTGAGGTCGGCGACGGCGTCGAACGAGGGTGCGGTCTTGGTCAGCCCCTTGGGCGCCAGAAACTGCTCGATCATCGAGAGCTCGGGCTCGCTCGGGATCCACGCCATGGCCGCCGGGTGTTGCGGATCCACGGGTCCGGTGGCTATCTCGGAGTCGCCGTCGACGTAACGCGCGACGCCGTGGATGCCGACCCGCGTCGTACGCGCGGCCGGCAGCGAGCTCCACGGGATGGACGCTTCGAGCGTGTAGCCGCCCGCCTCTGGAGCCTCGACGATCTTCGCGCCTGGCACGATGGCGCGGCTGCCGAAGCGGACGCTCCCTTCGCTATCGCCGGGTTTGCCGGCGAAGAGGCCGAGATCGTAGATCGCGTAGGTGCTGCTCGGGGTCGGGACCGCGAGCAGGAGCGACACGTGGTCGTGTCCGACGGCGAACGACGCGTCCTTGATCACGGCCGCGACGTAGAGCTTCGCGTCGTCGTACTGGAGGCCGACCATCATCTGCGACTGGGCCGGGCCGCGGATAGTGATCGTGGCCTTCGCGAATGGGGGCCACTCGGTCGGGACGCCGTCGAGCTTGATGGTCTTGTCCTTGTCGACCGACTCGAGCCGCAGCCCGTCGGCCGTCGCTTCGGGCGCGTCGCCGCCCCCGCCGTTGAGCGTTTGGATGCCATGCGACGCCGCATAGTCTGTGAAGCCGGGGTCGCCCTGCTCCGAGTCGCCGGCGGGAGCCTTTGCGCCGGGGTCGGTGCCGGCCGCCACGCCTCCGCACCCGGCCCCGAACGTGGCGAACGTGGCGAACGTGGCGAACGTGGCGAACGTGGCGAACGTGGCGAAC
>OBLW0100000137.1_pt1 | contig 57728 bp, 56 predicted proteins | sample 1520161 | NCBI WGS metagenome assembly OBLW01 (sample SAMEA3539309, study PRJEB22396) | soil metagenome | biome: tundra; feature: field; material: soil | place: USA | collected 2010-05 | depth 0.15 m
CGGTCGAGGAGTCGTAGAGATCGAGGCGGTTCTTGATCGCCTCCTCGGTGTCGTCCTCGCGCTGGACGACGTCACCTCCACAGAAGTCACAGGTCCAGTTCAGCTTGGGGGGCGTCGACGTCGAGTAGATCGCACCGCAGTCCTCGCACACCCGCCGGCTCACAAGGCGCGCCAGCACCAGCCCAGTCGGCACCACGAGGTTGAGCACCAGGTCGATGACTGCGGGCTTCAACAGCTCGTCGAAGCCGTCCGCCTGGGCCACCGTTCGCGGGAAGCCGTCGAGAAGGAAACCACGCGTCCTCGTGTCGTCCTGGTCGAGGCGGGCGGCCACCATGGCCAAGACGACCTCGTCGGGGATCAGGTCGCCCGCGTCGAGATATCGGCGCGCCTCGAGACCGAGTGGAGTACGGGCCTTCACCGCCGCCCGCAGCATGTCCCCGGTGGAGATGTGCGGGAGGACGTAGCGACGCGACAACCGCATGCACTGGGTGCCCTTCCCGGCTCCTTGCTTGCCGAGGACGATGAGCCTCGCGCCCGGTACCACTTACTGGAGGAACCCCTCGTAGTTACGCATCATCAACTGGCTGTCGATCTGCTTCATGGTCTCGAGCGCCACGCCGACGCTGATCAGGAGCGTCGTGCCCGCGAAGGGGATCGTGGTGATGTGCCAGAGCGAGAGCAGGATCGACGGCGTCAGCGCCACAGCCGCCAGGAACAAGCTCCCAGGGAGAGTGATCCTGTTCAGGATCCGTGCCAGGTAGTGCTCAGTCGGCGCCCCCGGTCTGAAGCCGGGGATGTAGCCACCCTGCTTGCGGATCGTGTCCGCCTGCTGGTAGGGGTCGAATGTCACATGGACGTAGAAGAACGTGAACAGGACGATAAACAGGCCGTAGAAGACGATGTACCAGCCGTCGGTCGGGTTCAACAGGTTGTGCTGAACCCAGTTGCGCAGCGACAACCAGGGCACGACGTTCGACAGCAGGACAGGGATGTAAAGCAGGGAGCTCGCGAAGATGATCGGGATGACACCGGCCTGATTGACCTTGAGCGGTATGTAGGTGCTCTGGCCGCCGTACATGCGCCGTCCCTGGACCCGTTTTGCGAAGGTGACCGGGATGCGCCGCTGGCCCTGCTCGACGAAGACGATGGCGACGAGGAGCGCTAGGACCACGAAGATGATCACCGCGAGCCCAAACCAGCCCTTGTCGGCCTTGACCTGCTCGCCATAGATCGGCATCGCCGCGACGACGTTGGAGAAGATCAGGATCGACATCCCGTTGCCGATGCCGCGCTGGGTGATGAGCTCGGCGAGCCACATCACAACGGCCGTGCCGGCGGTGAACACGAGAATGATGAACAACACCCGGGGAGCGGTGAAGTCCTTGATGAGGTCGATATTGCTGCCCGTGCCGAACAGCTCACCACTGTGGAACAAGAACACCAGGCCCGAGCTCTGCATGACGGCCAGCGCGACGGTGAGGTAACGGGTGGCCTGGGTGAGCTTGCGCTGGCCGACCGCTCCCTGCTCGCGCCACTGCTCGAACTTCGGGATCACCGTCTGAAGTAGCTGGACGATGATCGAGGACGTGATGTAGGGCATGATCCCGAGCCCGAAGATCGCGGCTCGGGCGAGCGCACCACCCGAGAACAGGTTCAGGAAGCCGAGCACGCCGCCGGACTTCTCGGCGGCGCTGATCGTCTGGATCTCGGTAAAATTGACACCGGGCACGACGATGTTCGCGCCCATCAGGTAGACGCCGATGATGAGCAGGGTGAACAGGACCTTGTTGCGGAGGTCCGGGACCTTGAACATGTTCCGCAGACTTGCGAGCATCAGATCCTTTCCTCACTCGGCGCGTCGAAAACCACGCGGCTGCCGGCGAAGCCTCGACGACGCCGAAGAACCCTAGCGGTTGGCGAGAGCATTTCCCTTGGCGGGCGGCCGCCGGTCACCGTAGGGAGGCGGGACGACGGTCACGGAGCCGCCCGCGGCCTCGATAGCCGCCACAGCCGATCGCGAGAACCCGTGAGCGGAGACCCTCACAGCCCGGTGCAGCTCGCCACGGCCGAGGATCTTCACAAGGCCCTTGTGGTGGACGATGCCCCCGGCCTCCAGGCTCTCGGGCGTCACCTCGTCGAGGCCCAGTTCGTCCAGGACGTCGAGGTTGACGACGTTGTACTCGACTCGAAACGGGTTCGCGAAGCCGCGCAGCTTCGGGATCCGCTGTGTCAGCGGCAGCTGACCGCCCTCGAACCCGGGCTTGATGTTGTTGCGGGCCTTCTGCCCTTTAGTCCCCCGGCCGGCGGTCTTGCCGCCCTTGCCACCTGTGCCCCTTCCGACGCGGCGCTTGGGGCGGTTCGAACCGGGCGAAGGCGCGAGTTCGTGCAGCTTCATGCGGTCTGCTCCTCGGAGACGGTGACGAGATGAGGAACGCGGGCGATCATCCCGCGAATCTCCGGCCGGTCAGGGAGATCGTTCGACTGGCCGATCCGGCCCAGCCCGAGTGCCCGCAAGGTCCCACGGTGCTTCGGCTTGGTGCCGATCCCGGACCGGACCTGTGTGACGACAAGCCGCCCTTCCACCTTGGCTGCAGGCTCGGAACCCTTGGTGCCGCGGGGAGCTGCCACGGTCAGCTCACTTCCCCGGAGGCACGCCCGAGGCGGCGCCGCTCCTCATAGGCGCGCAGCACGCCGGTCGGAGTGACCTCTTCGGCAGTCTTGCCACGAAGGCGCGCTACCTCGTCGGGACGGCGGAGGCTGCTCAAGCCGTTGATGGTCGCGTGCGCGACGTTGATCGCGTTCGAGGTGCCGAGCGACTTGGCCACGACGTCGCGGATGCCGGCCATCTCGAAGATGGCCCGCGCGGCCCCACCGGCGATGACGCCGGTGCCCGGAGCGGCCGGCTTCAGGATGATCCGGCCGGCACCGGCGTGGCCCAACACCGGATGGACGATCGTCGAGCCCGCGAGCGGGACGTCGAACATGTTCTTGCGCGCCTCTTCGATCCCTTTTTGGACGGCTAGGCCCGCCTCCTTGGCCTTGCCGTACCCGAGGCCGACTCGGCCGTTGCCGTCACCGATCACCATGAGCGCGGTGAACGAGAACCGCCGCCCGCCTTTCACGACCTTGGCGACGCGGTTGACCTTGATTGTGCGCTCTTCGTACTGCGACTCGACCATCAAAGCTCCAATCCGGCTTCACGTGCGGCCTCGGCGAGCGCCGCGACCCTACCGTGGTACCGGGACGAACCCCGGTCGAACACGACCTTCGTCACTCCCTGCGACAGAGCGCGGCTCGCCACGAGCTTGCCGATCTCCGTGGCAGCAGCGATGTTGCCTGTCGCGCCGCCGCGCTGACCCGCCTCGAGCGTGGAGGCGGCGACCAACGTACGGCCGGCGGAGTCGTCGATGATCTGGGCCACGATGTGCTTGTTCGAGCGGAACACCGTGAGACGCGGCCGCTCGGCAGTGCCGATCACATGCTTGCGGACGCGACGGTGACGTCGGGTCTGCAGCTCGTGGGTGCGCAGTGTCTTGCTCATGGCTACTTCGCCGCCTTCCCGGCCTTGCGTTGCACGACTTCGCCCGCGTACCTCACGCCTTTGCCCTTGTAGGGCTCGGGCTTGCGGACCCTGCGGATGTCGGCGGCGACCTGGCCGACAGCCTCCTTGTCGATGCCCTTCACGACGATGCGGAGCGGGGTGGGCACTTCGAACGAGACGCCCTCGGGCGCGTCGATGAAGACCGGGTGGCTGAACCCGAGCGCCAGCTCGAGCTGTTGTGGGCTCTTCAACGTCGCGCGGTAGCCGACGCCGACGATCTCGAGCTCCTTGGTGAAACCGGCCGTGACGCCGGTCACCATGTTCTGAATGAGACTCCGAGTCAGGCCGTGCAGAGCCCTGTTGCTCCGCTGGTCATCGGGCCGCTCGACGAGCAGCTGAGCGTCGGATCGACGGACGGTGATGCTCCCGGGCAGGTCCCGATGCAGAGTCCCCTGTGGGCCGGACACCGCCACGCTGCCGCCGTGCAACGTGACCTCGACGCCAGCGGGCACCTCGATCGGGCTCCTTCCGACTCGGGACATCAGCTCGTCACCTTTGGCTCACCAGACATAACAAAGCACCTCACCGCCGACACGCTGCTGGCGTGCCTCGCGATCGGTCATGAGACCCTTGCTCGTCGAGAGCACTGCCACGCCGAGCCCGCCTAGGACACGTGGCAACCCGTCGGCACGGCAGTAGATCCGCAGGCCGGGCTTGGAGACACGCTTGAGCCCGCCGATCACACGCGCGCGCTCGGCCGTGTACTTGAGCGAGATCTCGAGCACGTCACCGGGGTGGCCCTCTCGTGCGACCGTTGTGAAGCCCGCGATGTAGCCCTCGCGCTCCAAGATCACGGCAAGCGCTTCCTTGACCCTCGAGCTGGGCATACGGACCGTGTCGTGCATCGCCACGTTCGCGTTGCGAACGCGGGTCAGCATGTCCGCGATGGGGTCAGTCATGGTCATGAACGATCCCCTCCTCTCACCAGCTGGCCTTGGTCACGCCCGGCACCTCGCCGGCATGCACGAGCTCGCGCAGGCAGATACGGCAGAGCCCGAATTTGCGGTATACCGCTCTCGGGCGCCCGCACCGCCGGCACCTCGTGTAGCCACGCACCTTGAACTTGGGCTTGGCCTGTTGCTTCTCTATCAATGCCTTCTTGGCCATGGGTCGGCTCTACTGCCCTTCACGTCGGAACGGGAACCCGAAGGCGCCGAGCAGCGCTCGGCCTTCGGCATCGGTGCGGCCGGTGGTCACAATCGTGATGTCCATGCCGCGAGGGGTGTCGACCTTGTCGTAGTCGATCTCGGGGAAGATCAGCTGCTCGGTGACTCCGAAGGTGTAGTTGCCCCGACCGTCGAACGACTTCGGCGACAGGCCCCGGAAGTCACGGATGCGGGGGATCGCCAGGCTGATGAGGCGATCGAAGAACTCCCACATCCGATCGCCCCGCAGAGTCACCATGCAACCGATCGACATGCCCTCGCGGAGCTTGAAGGCGGCGATCGAGCGCCGCGCCTTGGTGATGACCGGCCGCTGGCCGGCGATCAGCTGGAGGTCACCGACAGCACCCTCGAGCAGCGACTGCTGCTGGGTGGCCTTGCCGACGCCCATGTTGATGACGATCTTGGAAAGGCGTGGCACCTCCATCACGTTGGAAAGGCCGAGCTCGGTGGCGAGCGCCGAGCGGATCTCGGTGTCGTAACGCTGGCGGAGACGCGGACGCTCCACGACGGCCGGGCTCACAGGTCACCTCCGCACTTGCGGCAGACGCGGATCTTGCGGCCCTGGTCGTCGACCCGGAACCCGACACGCGTGGGCCCGCACTCCGCGCAGACCACTGCCACAGTCGAGGCGTGCACCGGCATGTCCTTGTCGATGATGCCGCCCTGCATGGTTCCCCGCTTCGCCTTGGTGGAACGCTTGGCGACGTTGACGCCGTCGACGATCACGCGGTTGCGCGCGGGGATGACCCGCATGACCTCGCCGACCTTGCCCCGGTCCTTGCCCGTGAGCACCTTGACCCGGTCCCCTTTGCGAATACGCACCTAGATCACCTCCGGAGCCAACGAGACGATGCGCATGAAGCGCTTCTCCCGCAGCTCCCGTCCCACCGGGCCGAAGATCCGGGTGCCGCGTGGCTGCAGCTGGTCGTTGATCAGCACCGCCGCATTCTCGTCAAAACGGATATAGCTGCCGTCAGACCTGCGGTTCTCCTTCTTCGTCCGCACGACGACGCAGCGCACCACGTCGCCCTTCTTCACGGCCGCACCGGGCACGGCGTCCTTGACCGTGGCGATGAACACGTCACCGATCCCCGCGTACCTGCGGCGGGTCCCGCCGAGGACCTTGATGCAGAGCACCTCTTTCGCGCCGGAGTTGTCGGCGACGCGTAGGCGCGACTCTTGCTGGATCACCGCGCACGCTCCACGACTTCGACCAACCTCCAGCGCTTCAGCTTCGAGAACGGGCGCGTCTCGGCCACGCGGACACGGTCTCCGGTCGCGGCCTCGTTGTTCTCGTCGTGCACGTACAGATGCCGGGTCCGCTGGACGGTCTTGGCGTACTTGGCATGCCGGACGCGCTCTACGACCGCGACGACCGCGGTCTTGTCCATGCGGTTCTCGACGACAGTGCCCTCGCGGACCCTGCGCCGGTTGACGCGCACTTGCTCCTCAGTCGGCGGCGCACCGTTCGGGGTGCCTGCCCTGGCCTCGTTCTCGGCCATCACTGCTCCTTCGTCCCTGCGTCGGCACGGCCTACGACCGCCTCCGCCGACTCGGCGAGCTCGATCTCGTGCGCACGCTGCACGGTCATAAGTCGCGCGATTTCCCTGCGGACCTGCGTGACTCGCGAGTTGTTGTCCAATCTGCCCGTGGCCGCCTGGAACCGGAGGTTGAAGAGCTCCTTGCGGGCTTCGACGAGCTTGTTCTCGAGCTCGGTCTCGTCGAGCTCCCGCAACTCGGCTGCACTCGACATCAGACCAGCACCTCCGCGTTGGAACCGAGACCGGGCCGTGCGATGACGCGTGCCTTCATGGGCAGCTTCTGGATCGCACGTTCCAGGGCCGAATGGGCGAGCGCCTCGTCCACGCCCGCAAGCTCGAAGAGGATCCTCCCGGGACGGACCACGGCGACCCAGTGCTCGGGGTTGCCCTTGCCCGACCCCATGCGCGTCTCGGCAGGCTTCTGAGTGACCGGCTTGTCGGGGAACACCCGGATCCAGACCTTGCCGCCACGCTTGATGTGCCTGGTCATCGCGATTCGAGCGGCCTCGATCTGGCGCGCCGTGAGCCACGCCGGTTCGAGAGCTTGAATCCCGAAGTCGCCGAAGTTGATGGTCTCGCCACCCTTCGTCATTCCGGACATGCGCCCGCGCTGCTGCTTGCGGTGCTTGACCTTGCGAGGCATCAGCATGGTCAGTCGGCCTCCCTACGGAAATGTGGGACGTCGTGATGCTGCTCGCGAGTCCGGCGCTCGATCTCTTCTTCCTCCGCGAGAAGCTTCTCGAGCGGATCCTCTGTGGCGACCGGGGCCGCAGGCTCCGGCGTCTGATCGGGGGTAGGCACAGCCGCCACCTCGGCCTCCGCCTCAGGCTCGACCTCGGGCACCACTTCGGCCGCGACCGAACCCGGCTCGCCGAGCTCGGGCCTGCGCCGGCCGCCGCCAGCGGTGACGATGCGCTTGGGGCGTGCCTGGCCGGACGTCTCTCCCACCGCCATGGCCGCCTCACGCGAGATCTTCTCTTCCGCGGACGTCTTGTAGGGCAGGATGTCGCCCTTGTAGATCCAGACCTTGATCCCGATCCGACCGGTCGACGTCTTCGCCTCGCGGAAGCCGTAGTCGATATCTGCACGCAGAGTGTGCAGCGGGACCCGGCCTTCGCGGTAGGACTCCTTGCGTGCCATCTCGGAACCGCCCAAGCGACCGGAGCACTGCACGCGCACTCCCTGGGCGCCCGCCTTCTGGACCGTCTGAATCGCACGCTTCATGGCGCGACGGAAGCTGATCCGTCGCTGGAGCTGGTCGACAATGCCCTGAGCGATCAAGGCTGCGTCCAGTTCGGGTTGCTTGATCTCCTGGATGTTGAGCTGCACGTTGGCGTTGTGGGTGATGCGCGCCAGCTGACGTCGTAGCCGGTCGGCTTCGGCGCCGCGGCGGCCGATCACGATGCCGGGCCGCGCGGTGTGCACGTCGATGCGGAGGCGGTCCCGGGTGCGCTCGATCTCGATCCGGCTCACGGCGGCAGCTTCGAGCTGGGTCATGAGGTAGTCGCGGACCTTCCAGTCCTCGACAACCGAGTCCTGATAGTTCCGGTCGTCGAACCAGCGTGACTTCCAGTCGGTCGTGACACCGAGGCGGAAGCCGTATGGATTGACCTTCTGGCCCATCAGTCGCTCGTTTCCTCGTCGCCGGCGGCGTCGTCGTCGCTCTCGGCTTGCTCGTCCTCGTCGCCGACGGTGTCGTCGCTCTCGGCTTGCTCGTCCTCGCTGCCGGCGAGCGCATGCTCGACCGCTGCGTCGAGATCAGTCGCTTCTCCGGTGTCGCCCGCCGCCACGATCCCGAGAACCTGCTCGTCGACTGCGGGCGCCTCGGACGTCCCGGCCTTGGCGGCTGCGCTCGCGCGTCCCTGACGGCGCGCCCCGGCCACCCGGCGCGCCCGGCGGTCGGCTTGCTCGGCGGCAACGCGGGCACGTCGCCGGTTCAGCTCTTCGTCCGGCATGCGCGAAACGATGACCGTGACATGACAGGTCCGTTTCCGGATTCGTGTGGCACGCCCTCGAGCGCGCGGGCGCCACCGCTTCAGCGTCGTGCCCTCATCTGCGTAGCAGGCCGACACGAACAGCTCTTCGGCTTCGATGCCGTCGTTGTGGAACGCGTTCGCGGCTGCCGAGTGCAGGACCTTGCCGATCACCGTCGCCACTTCCCGGTCGCAGTACTCGAGGATCTCCGAGGCCCGCTGATAATCCTTGCCGCGGATAAGGTCGAGCACTTCGCGCGCCTTGTAGGCCGACACGCCCGAATTCTTGAGGACGGCGCGGATCCCGGGCCGCTCGTTGGTCTTCACACCGGTCACGTCAGCGCCTCACTGCCCGTTCTTGGCCGGCGTGGTAACGGAACGTCCGGGTGGGGGCGAACTCTCCGAGCTTGTGGCCGACCATCGACTCGGTCACATATACCGGCACGTGCTTGCGGCCGTCGTGAACCGCGATCGTGTGGCCGACCATGTCCGGGATGACCGTCGAGCGACGCGACCAGGTCTTGATGACGCGCTTCTCATTCGAGGCGTTGAGCGTGTCGACCTTGCGAAGCAGGTGATCGTCGACAAAAGGTCCCTTTTTCAGGCTACGAGGCATGATGGCTCCGCTCGGCGGTCAACGGCGGGCGCCGCGGGTGCGGCGACGACGGATGATGAGCTGGTCAGACCGCTTGTGGCGCGGACGTGTCCGACCCTCGGCTTGACCCCACGGCGACACCGGGTGGCGGCCACCCGAGGTCTTCCCCTCGCCACCGCCGAGAGGGTGGTCGACCGGGTTCATAGCGACCCCGCGGGTCTGGGGCCGGATGCCCTTCCAGCGGTTACGTCCCGCTTTGCCGATGGAGATGAGCTCGGCCTCTGAGTTGCCGACCTCGCCGAGCGTCCCACGGCAGTCGATCGGGACCCGCCTCATCTCGGTCGACGGCAGCCGCAAGGTCGCGAACATCCCCTCCTTCGCGACGAGCTGCACGCTCATGCCGGCGCCTCGGGCGAGCTTGCCTCCACCGCCGGGACGGAGCTCCACGTTGTGGATCACCGAGCCCACCGGGATGTATCGCAGCGGGAGGGCATTGCCCGGGCGAATCTCGGCGCCGGGCCCGGACTGGAGCATGTCGCCGACCGCGACACGGGCCGGCGCGAGGATGTAGCGCTTCTCGCCGTCGAGGTAGTGCAAGAGGGCGATACGGGCGTTGCGGTTGGGGTCGTACTCGATCGCCGCGACCTTGGCGGGAATAGCGTCCTTGTCCCGGCGGAAGTCGACCAAGCGGTACTGCTGCTTGTGACCGGCGCCGCGGTGACGGGCGGTCTTGCGGCCGTGGTTGTTCCGGCCGCCCGTACCCGGCAGGGGTGCGAGGAGCGTCTTCTCGGGAGTCGTCTTCGTGATCTCGGAGAAGTCCGAGACCGATTGGAATCGCCGTCCCGGGCTGGTCGGCTTGCGCTTGCGGAGTGCCATGACGATGTCCCTCAGCCCTCGAACAGCTCGATACGGTCGTCGCCGACAAGTCGCACGATCGCCCGCTTTGTGTCCGGTCGTTTCCCGAAGGTGGAAGCGCGTCTTTGTCGCTTGCGCTTTCCCTTGCGCACCAGGGTGTTCACGCTGGAGACGCGTACCCCGAAAGCATCTTCCACCGCGGCGCGGATCTCGACCTTGCTCGCCCGCGGATCGACGACGAACACGTAGGTGTGCTCGTCCATGAGCGCGTAGGACTTCTCGGAGATGACGGGGCGCAACAGGATCGAACGGCCGGCGTTCACTTGTCCTCTTCCTCATCGTCGGTCTCGGCGGCCTCGCCAACGTCCTCGGTCTCGTCGGCCTCCGGTCCGCTGTCCTCTTCGACCTCGGCGGTCCGGTCGGTCTCGCCGGTCTCTCCGACGACCTCAAGAGCGACGGGCCTCGAGGAGTTCAACACGACAGAACCCTCCGGTGCGTCGCTGACCTCGCCCGGCACCGTCTCGTCAGTGAAGACGACCCAGTCGGACACGACCACGTCATAAGCCGTGAGCTGGCCTGCCTCGACGATGTTGACGTTCGGCAAGTTCCCGAACGAGCGCTCCGCGACCACGTCCTGGCCGCCTATCACCACGAGCACGTTGCCGTCGACGCCAAGGGCCCGAAGCGACCCGGCAGCCTCCTTGGTCTTCGGTACCTCGAAGGACCAGCGGTCGACGAGGCAGACACGACCTTCCATTGCCCGGTCCGAAAGAGCTGCCCGCAACGCCTGGCGGACCATCTTGCGAGGCGTGCTCTGGGCGTAGTCACGGGGCTTGGGACCAAAGGCGATGCCTCCGCCTGCGAATTGCGGCGCCCGGGTGGTGCCCTGTCGGGCACGGCCGGTGCCCTTCTGGCGATAAGGCTTGGCACCGCCACCGGCGACCTCGGCACGCGTCTTGGTGCTGTGGGTGCCCGAGCGCTTGGCTGCGAGTTGTGCGGTCACGACCTGGTGCAAGAGAGGCACGTTGACCAGAGCACCGAAGTACTCCGGGTCGAGCTGGACGACTCCGAGGAGATCGCCCGAGTCGTTGCACCGTTCCACGAGAACCGACGGCAGGACTTCGACCATGGTGTCCCCCATCACTTCCCACCCTTCACGGCGTCGCGGATGAAGACCAGCCCGCCCCGCGGTCCCGGTACGGCGCCCTTCACCAGAATGAGCTCGCGCTCGGGGTCTGCCATCACGACCTCGAGGTTCAGCGTTGTCACGCGCTCGGAGCCCATGTGGCCTGCCATTCGGGTCCCCTTGAACACTCGGGCCGGTGTGGCGCAGGCACCGACCGAGCCCGGGGCCCGGTGCTTCTTGTGGGTGCCGTGCGCGGCTCCCTGGCCTTTGAAGTTGTGGCGCTTCATCCCGCCAGCGAACCCCTTGCCCTTGCTCACGGCAGTGACGTCGATCTTGTCCCCTGGCGCCAGGATGCCTGCATTGATCTCCTGGCCGACCGAGTAGCCGCTCGTGTCGTCGAGTCGCAGCTCGACGAGGCGCACGCCCGGCTCTACGCCGGCTTTCGCGTAGTGACCGGCATCCGGCTTGTTGAGCTTGCTCGCGGCGCGTACGCCGTAGGTGACCTGAAGGGCGGAGTAGCCCTCCTGCTCAGGGGTCTTCACACGCACCACTCGAAGAGCCGCGACTTTGACCATGGTCACGGGTACGACGCGCTGCGCTTCGTCCCAGATCTGCGTCATGCCGACCTTTTCGCCGACGATCGCCTTGGTGGCCATGCTCTCTTTGCCTCTGCTCGTGATCGCGCCGGGGCTCGCGGGCAGAACGGATGGCGTCACCCGTTGTCGCCGTTCGCGCCCGACCGACTGTGGATGACAGTCCCTTGTCGTGCGGACGCTCCGCCCGGACATCCGGAGCGGAGCGCACATCATGTCTCGCCGAAAGGTCCCCCAGAGCCTGCCTTGGGGCGCTCCCGGACGTCGTGCTCGTGGACGCGACGGACAACGTGCCCGCCGAGTTCGAAAGCATAGCACTCGCTCGCCTGCCGGCCCAAGGCCGTGTGGCAGGCGGTCGGGCTAAGCCGTCTGGATCTTGATCTCGATGTCGACCCCGGCGGGAAGATCGAGCCGTTGAAGCGAGTCCACCGTCTTCGGCGTGTGCTCGACGATGTCGACGAGGCGCTTGTGAATGCGCATCTCGAAATGCTCACGGCTGTCCTTGTGCTTGTGAGGCGAGCGGATGACCGTGTAGCGGTGCATCTCGGTAGGAAGCGGGACGGGACCGCGCACCTTTGCCTGGGTGCGGAGCACCGTCTCGACGATCTTCTTCGTCGACTGGTCGATGATCTCGTGGTCGTATGCCTTCAGACGGATGCGGATCCGCTGCCGGGGGCCCTCTGCCATATCGCCTCTCTTACTTGAGAATCTTTGTCACGGCGCCCGCACCGACCGTGCGCCCGCCCTCGCGGATCGCGAAACGGAGCCCCTCGTCCATCGCGATCGGCTTGCCCAGCTCGACTGTCATGACGGTGTTGTCACCGGGCATGACCATCTCGGTGCCCTCGGCGAGCTCGATCGTCCCGGTCACATCCGTCGTGCGGAAGTAGAACTGCGGGCGGTAGTTGCTGAAGAACGGCTTGTGCCGTCCTCCCTCCGCCTTGGTGAGCACGTAGACGTTGGCCTCGAAGTTGGCGTGAGGCGTGATCGAGCCCGGCTTGCAGACAACCTGGCCGCGCTCCACGTCTTCCTTCTTCGTGCCACGGAGCAGCAGGCCGACGTTGTCGCCCGCCTGGCCCTGGTCGAGAAGCTTGTGGAACATCTCGACGCCGGTGCACACGGTCTTCTGCGTCGGGCGCAGCCCAACGACCTCGACGTCGTCGCCGACCTTCACGACGCCCTGCTCGATGCGGCCCGTCACGACGGTGCCACGACCGGTGATGGTCATCACGTCCTCGACCGACATGAGGAATGGCCTGTCTATTTCACGGGCCGGCTCGGGGATGAAGTCGTCAACTGCTTCAATGAGCTGCAAGATCCCCGGCACGGCCGATTCGTCACCTTCGAGCGCGTTCAGCGCGCTGATGCGCACGACCGGCGTGTCATCGCCTGGGAAGCCGTATTCGTTGAGGAGCTCACGCACCTCCAGCTCGACGAGGTCCAACAGCTCCTCGTCGTCGACCATGTCTACCTTGTTGAGAGCGACCACTATCGACGGCACACCGACCTGGCGGGCCAACAACACGTGCTCACGGGTCTGGGGCATGGGTCCGTCCGCAGCGGATACGACCAGGATCGCGCCGTCCACCTGTGCGGCACCGGTGATCATGTTCTTGATGTAGTCGGCGTGCCCGGGCATGTCGACGTGCGCGTAATGGCGCTTGTCGGTCTCGTACTCGACGTGGGCAATCGCGATGGTGATGCCGCGCGCCTTCTCCTCGGGGGCCTTGTCGATCTGGTCGAACGCCGTAAAGGCGACGTTCGGGTTCCTCTCGTGTAGAACCTTGGTCATCGCCGCGGTGAGGGTCGTCTTACCGTGGTCGATGTGCCCCATCGTTCCGACGTTGACGTGGGGCTTCGTCCGCTCGAACTTCTTCTTGGCCATTGTTGCCGACCGCTCCGTTTGGTCTGGGCTGCGCCCCTTGGGCGCCTCCATGTTGGTGGACTGCGTTCTCGATTGTGTCTCGTACTGTTCCCGTGGGGCCACCGGCCCGGGTCTTCCCGGTCCGACGGCTCCGATCAGTGGAGCACCTGGCGATTCAGCTCGCTTCGGTGTTGACCCCTGGGCCGTTCACTCGCCGGTCACACGGGCGATGATCTCCCGGGAGACCGACTCCGGAACCTCCTGATAGGAGTCGAACTGCATCGTGTACGTCGCGCGGCCCTGGGTGCGGGAACGCAGGTCGGTAGCGTAGCCGAACATATCGGACAGTGGGACCTGAGCCCGCACGACGTGGCTTGCGCCCCGCTGCTCCATGCCCTCGATCCGGCCGCGACGAGACGACAAGTCGCCGATGACGTCGCCGAGATTGTCCTCGGGCGTAACCACCTCGACCTCCATGATGGGCTCGAGAAGAACGGGACGGGCTGCCCGCACCGCCTTCTTGAACGCCATCGAGCCTGCGATCTTGAAGGCCATCTCCGACGAGTCGACCTCGTGGTACGACCCGTAGACGAGGGTGACCCGGACGTCGACGATCGGGAAGCCGGCCAGTACGCCGGAGTTCATGGCCTCTTGGATGCCGGCGTCGACCGCCGGGATGTACTCCTTCGGTATCACGCCACCGGTGACCTTGTCGACGAATTCGAATCCTCCGCCGGGGCCCGTCGGCTCGAGGTCGATCACCACGTGGCCGTACTGGCCACGCCCGCCGGTCTGGCGGATGTAACGCTCCTCGATCTTGTGGACCGAGTCGCGGATCGTCTCCCGGTAGGCGACCTGCGGCTTGCCGACGTTCGCATCGACCTTGAACTCCCGCAGCATCCGGTCGACGAGGACCTCCAAGTGGAGCTCGCCCATGCCGGAGATGACCGTCTGGCCGGTCTCCTGGTCCGAGCGGACCCGGAAGGTCGGGTCCTCCTCGCTGAGGGCGAACAGCGCCCGCGACAGCTTGTCCTGGTCGGCCTTCGTCTTGGGCTCGACCGCGACGTGGATGACTGGCTCGGGGAACTCGAGCGACTCGAGCACGATCGGGTGCGCGATGTTGCAAAGGGTGTCGCCGGTGGTCGTCGCCTTGAGGCCAACCACCGCGACGATGTCGCCGGTGTAGACCGCGTCGCGGTCCTCCCGGTGGTTCGCGTGCATCTGGAGGATCCGGCCGATGCGCTCCTTGCGGTCCCGGCTCGAGTTGAGAACCGTGGTGCCCTTCTCGAGGGTGCCGGAATAGACCCTCAGGTACGTGAGCTTGCCGACGAACGGGTCGCTCATGATCTTGAACGCCAGTGACGAGAACGGCTCGTCGTCGCGATGGTGCCGCTCGATCTCGTTTCCGGTCCGGGGCTCGATGCCCATGGTGGGTGGTACGTCGACCGGGCTCGGCAGGTAGTCGACGACCGCGTCGAGCATGGGTTGGACAGCCTTGTTCTTGAAGGCCGAGCCGCACAGCACCGGGACCAGCTCGCTCGCGATGGTCGCGGTGCGAATCCCCTTGCGGAGATCCTCAGGGGTGATCTCCTGCTCGGCGACGTAACGCTCCATCACGTTGTCGTCGAAGTTCGAGACGACGTCGATCAGGGCGTGGCGAGCTTCCTCGGCCGCACCCGCGAGATGCGCGGGTATCTCACGGGTCTCCCAGGTCTCGCCCATGCCCTCGCCCCACACGAGAGCCTTCATCTTCAAAAGGTCGATCACGCCCTCGAACGAGCCCTCTGCTCCGATCGGGAGCTGAACCACCGCGGGCGTCGCCTCGAGCCGATCGCGGATCATCGCGACGGTACGGTCGAAATCAGCGCCAACCCTGTCCATCTTGTTGACAAAGCACATGCGAGGCACGCGGTACTTGTTGGCCTGGCGCCACACCGTCTCGGTCTGGGGCTCGACGCCGGCGACGGCGTCGAAGACGGCGACTGCTCCGTCGAGGACGCGAAGGGACCGCTCGACCTCGACGGTGAAGTCGACGTGGCCGGGAGTGTCGATGATGTTGATCCAGGTGTCGCGCCAACGACAGGTGGTCGCAGCAGACGTGATGGTGATCCCGCGCTCTTGCTCCTGGATCATCCAGTCCATGACGGTGCCACCCTCGTGGACCTCACCGATCTTGTAGGTGCGACCCGTGTAGTACAAGATGCGCTCGGTCGTCGTCGTCTTGCCCGCGTCGATGTGGGCCATGATCCCGATGTTGCGGGTCTTGGCCAGCGGGAACTCTCGGATGGATGATGGATTGGCCATCGCCTTGCTTCGTTTCTCTAGTCGGTCGTGGGCTGCGGTGTCGTCTTCTTCGTGTTCACCGGCAGAGGCAAAATGCGCTTTCGCTCCGCGGGCGCGCCATTACGCTACGCCGGGCGCGTGGACATCCGGTTGACACCGGGACAACACCTGGCGTTCCGCAGGCTATTACCAGCGGTAATGAGCGAATGCCTTGTTCGACTCCGCCATCTTGTGGAGGTCCTCCTTGCGCTTGACCGTGGCGCCGACGCCATTTGAGGCGTCGAGGATCTCGTTGGCCAGCCTGAGCGCCATCGTGCGCTCCCGGCGCTGGCGCGAGTAGCCGACGAGCCACCTGATCGACAGCGTCGTCGCCCGGCGCGGACGGAGCTCGACAGGGACCTGGTAGGTCGCTCCACCGACGCGGCGGCTGCGCACCTCGAGCTCGGGTCGGGCGTTGTCCAGCGCTCGCTTCAGCAGCTGCAGCGGGTCGCCACTCGTCTTCTCGCGTACGACGTCGAGGGCGTCGTAGACGATGCGCTCGGCCAGCGAGCGCTTTCCCCGAGAAAGGACCTTGTTGCACAGCTGGGTCACGAGCACCGACCGGTACACCGGGTCGGGGACTAGCTCGCGGCGGGGTGGGGGGCCTTTGCGGGGCAACTCAGGACTCCTTCTTGGCGCCGTAGCGGCTACGAGCCTGGGCACGGTCGCGCACGCCGGAGGTGTCCAGAGTGCCACGCACGATCTTGTAACGAACACCCGGGAGGTCCTTCACCCTGCCGCCGCGCACCAGAACGATCGAGTGCTCCTGCAGGTTGTGGCCGACTCCAGGAATGTACGCAGTGACCTCCGAGCCGCTGGTCAGCCGCACGCGCGCAACCTTGCGGAGCGCTGAGTTCGGCTTTTTCGGAGTCGTCGTGTAGACGCGCGTGCATACCCCCCGACGCTGCGGCGCCCCCTTCAACGCGGGGGTCTTCGTCTTCGACCGCTTCGATGACCGACCCTTGCGGACGAGCTGGGCGATAGTGGGCACGCGAAACCTCTCTGGGATTCCTTGTTGAAGAACCGTGGGCGCAAGCACGCGCCGACACGACGAGCTGATGATAGGAGCGGACACCGCTCCCCGGCAACATTGGCAACATTGTAGGCCGCGATCAGGCGGAGCCTTCCTCGGCCGGCCCGAGATCGCTGAGCGGGTCCTCCTCGGCCACGACAAGATCATCGGTCGGCCCGAAGCTCGCGTAGGCGCTGCCGGCGGTCACGTACGGGTCCTCCGGTTCGTAGGGAGTGGCGAACGCGGACCGTCCGACATCTCGCAGCCACGAAGCCAGGTTGTCCGTATTGGCCTCGCCCGCATCGCCGACCTCGAGGTCCGAGGACCAGAAGGACATGCGCTCGGCGTCGGGTGTCGCCACCTCCACGCTGCGATAGTGCGTCATGCCGGTGCCGGCGGGGATGAGCTTGCCGATGATGATGTTCTCCTTGAGGCCGAACAACTGGTCGGACTTGCTCTCGATCGCAGCCTCGGTGAGCACCCGGGTGGTTTCCTGGAAGGAAGCCGCCGACAGCCAAGAGTCCGTAGCGAGTGACGCCTTGGTGATGCCCATCAGCTCGGGGCGCCCTTCCGCGGCGCGCTTTCCGGCCTGCACGAGCTCGCGGTTGACCGCGGCGTAACGCTGGTTGTCCACGCGCTCGCCTGGCAGGAACGGCGCGTCACCCGGCTCGGCGACCAGCACCCTGCGGAGCATCTGGCGCACTATGAGCTCGATGTGCTTGTCGTGGATCGACACGCCCTGGTCCCGGTAGACCTTCTGCACCTCTTCGACGAGGTACTGCTGCGTCTCCCGGATGCCCTTGATCTCGAGCAGCTCCTTGGGGTCCTTCGGCCCGTCCACGAGCGCGTCGCCCGGGCTCACTTCCTGGCCTGCGACGACCTCGAGGTGAGCCCTCGCCGACACTGGGACGGCATCCTCGCCGCCGTCGTCTCCGACGACCACGACGCGCCGACCGGTGTCGTCCTCGTCGATTCGGATCACCCCAGAGGTGCGCGCCAGCACGGCAGCGCCTTTCGGCGTCCGGGCTTCGAACAGCTCGACGACGCGGGGAAGACCGTGGGTGATGTCCTCGCCGACAATGCCTCCGGTGTGGAACGTGCGCATCGTGAGCTGGGTTCCCGGCTCGCCGATGGACTGGGCGGCGATCACGCCGACCGCCTCGCCGAGCTCGATGCTGCGACCCGTCGCGAGCGACTGCCCGTAGCACGCGGCACAGACGCCGTGGTTGGCCTCACACGTGAGCACCGACCGGGTACGCACACGGTCGATCGCAGGGTCGGCGGACAACTGCTGGACCTCGAGGTCCCGAACGACGCGGCCGGCCTCGAGGACGCCGCCGTCGGAGAGCTTGACGGGCTCGATCAGCACTCGCCCGTAGAGACGGGTCTCGAGGTAGCTCCGCTTGCCCGCCTGGTCCTGGTGGATTCCCTCGATCCAGATACCGCGGGTGCTGCCGCAATCGGGTTCGCGGATGATGAGCTCCTGGGCCACGTCGACAAGGCGGCGCGTCAGATACCCGGAGTCCGCCGTGCGAAGGGCCGTGTCTGCGAGGCCCTTGCGGGCGCCGTGGGTGGAGATGAAGTACTCCAGCACTGACAACCCCTCGCGGAACGAGGACTTGATCGGCCTGGGGATCATCTCGCCGCGCGGGTTGGACACGAGCCCCTTCATGCCGGCGATCTGACGGACCTGCTGCGGGTTGCCCCTTGCACCTGAGTCCACCATCATGTCGAGCGGGTTGAAGGCGATCGTCGCGAGCGTCTTCTCCATCGCACGCCCGACCTCTGAGTTAGCCGAAGTCCAGATCTCGATCTCCTTCTGGCGGCGCTCATCGTCGGTGATGATCCCGCGGCGGAACTGGTTCTCGGCCTTTTCCGCTTCCTTCTCGTAGCGATCGAGGATCTGCTGCTTGTCCGGTGGCGTCTTCACGTCGTCGATCGAGATCGTGAGCCCGGACCGTGTCGCGAACCGGAAGCCGAGGTCCTTGATCCGGTCGAGGCTCTCCGCCACGAGAACCTTCGAGTAGTGGGCCGCGATCTGCTCCACGATTGTCGCGATCGAGGTGGCGCGCTTTCCGATGACGTCGTTCACGTACCCGAAACCAACGGGGAGAGCCTGGTTGAAGAAGAGGCGCCCGGGCGTCGTTTCGAGCTCGTCGGGCTCCTCGGTCACAGGCGCGTCGCCATGGCGGACTCCCCGGAGGGGGAACTCGAAGCCATCTGGGCCGCGGCGAAGCCGGATCTTGGCGTGAAGGGCGACGTCTCCGTTTTCCCAGGCCTGTTCCACGTCGTACAGGTGACGGAAGACGCGGCCTTCACCCTTCGCCCCGTCGACCATGAGCGTCAGGTAATAGACGCCGAACACCATGTCCTGACCAGGCACTGTGATCGGGCGGCCGGTCGCCGGCGAAAGGATGTTGTTGGACGACAACATGAGCACGCGGGCTTCGGCCTGAGCTTCGGCCGATAGCGGTAGATGCACGGCCATCTGGTCGCCGTCGAAGTCAGCGTTGAACGCGGTGCAGACAAGCGGGTGGATCTGGATCGCCTTGCCCTCGACGAGAATCGGCTCGAAGGCCTGGATCCCGAGGCGGTGCAAGGTGGGTGCCCTGTTCAAGAAGACCGGGTGCTCCTTGATGACCTCGTCGAGCACGTCCCAGACCTGAATCCGCCGGCGCTCGACCATCCGCTTGGCGGACTTGATGTTCTGGGCGATCTCGGTGTCGACGAGCCGCTTCATCACGAACGGCTTGAAGAGCTCGAGCGCCATCAGCTTGGGCAGGCCGCACTGATGGAGCTTGAGGGTGGGGCCGACGACGATGACCGAGCGACCCGAGTAGTCGACTCGCTTGCCCAGAAGGTTCTGGCGGAAGCGGCCCTGCTTACCTTTCAACATGTCGGACAGGCTCTTGAGCGGCCTGTTGCCGGGGCCCGTCACCGGGCGGCCACGCCGTCCGTTGTCGAAGAGGGCGTCCACTGCCTCCTGGAGCATCCGCTTCTCGTTGTTGATGATGATCTCGGGCGCACCGAGGTCGAGCAGGCGCTTCAGACGGTTGTTCCGGTTGATGACGCGCCGGTAGAGGTCGTTGAGGTCCGAAGTCGCGAAGCGTCCGCCGTCCAGCTGCACCATCGGCCTCAGATCCGGCGGGATCACCGGCACGGCATCGAGGATCATCGCCCGGGGGTCGTTGACGCGCCGGCCGGACTCGTCGCGGCGGTTGAACGCGGAGACGATCTTCAAGCGCTTGATGGCCTTCTGCTTGCGCTGGGCCGACAACGGACGCCGGCCGTCTGTGGGTTCGATGTTCTCGCGAAGCTTGAGCTCCTCCTCGTCGAGGTCGAGGCGGTCGATCAGCCGGGCGATCGACTCGGCTCCCATCCCGCCCTCGAAGTAATCGCCGTACCGGCTGTGGAGCTCCCTCCACAGGAGCTCGTCCTCGATGATCTTGCGCCCGTGAAGACCTGAGATCTCGTCGAAGGCACGACGGGCCAGCGCGATGTCATCGTTCGCCCGCTCGCGGACGCCAGTGATCTCCTTCTCGGCAGCCTTCTGGCGTGCGCGGATCTCCGAGTCCTTGGCACCTGAGCTCTCGAGCTCTGCGAGCTCACGCTCCAGATCGGCCAGGCGGCGCTCGGCTTCGAGGTCGCGGGCCCGCTCGATCTCGCCGATCTCGGCGTTGAGCTCGGCCTCCAGATTCGGCAGATCTGCATGGCGACGCTCCTCGTCGACATGGGTGACAAGGTACGCGGCAAAGTAGATGACCTTCTCGAGCTGCTTCGCCTTGAGCTCCTCACGGGCCTCGGTGCCCATGAGGAGGTAAGCGAGCCAGGATCGGGTGCCACGGAGGTACCAGATGTGCACGACCGAGGCGGCGAGCTCGATGTGGCCCATCCGCTCGCGGCGCACCTTCGAGCGCGTGACCTCGACGCCGCAACGCTCGCAGATGATGCCGCGGAACCGCACGCGCTTGTACTTACCGCAGTAGCACTCCCAGTCCTTGGTCGGCCCGAAGATCTTCTCGCAGAACAAGCCGTCCTTCTCCGGGCGCAGGGTCCGGTAGTTGATCGTCTCGGGCTTGCGGACCTCTCCGTGCGACCACGTCCGGATGTCGTCCGCAGTGGCGAGCCCGATTCGAAGCTGATCGAAATCGTTGACGTCGAGCACCTAGAAGCTCCTCTCCGCAGCGCGGCGCGCGTCCTCCTCGTCGGACCCCCGCTCCGGGCGACTGATGTCGATCCCGAGCTCCTCGGCAGTCCGGTAAACGTCCTCGTCCAACTCGCGCATCTCGATCTCCTCGCCGGTGGTCGAGAGCACCTCGACGTCCAGGCAGAGGGATTGCATCTCCTTGATGAGCACCTTGAAGCTCTCAGGGATGCCGGGCTCGGGGATGTTCTCGCCCTTCACAATTGCCTCGTAGACCTTCACACGACCGAGCACGTCGTCCGACTTGATGGTGAGCAGCTCCTGCAATGCGTACGCTGCTCCGTAAGCCTCGAGCGCCCAGACCTCCATCTCACCGAAGCGCTGTCCCCCGAACTGCGCCTTACCGCCGAGGGGCTGCTGGGTGATCATGGAGTACGGGCCTGTCGACCGGGCGTGGATCTTGTCATCGACGAGGTGGGCAAGCTTCAGTATGTAGACGTAGCCCACGCACACTGTGTTGTCGTAGGCCTCGCCCGTGCGCCCGTTGTACAAGGTCACCTTGCCGTCTGTGCCGATCATCTTGGTCGAGGAATCGACGGAGTCGGGGAGCAACTTCCCGAACAGCTCCTGGATCGTGGAGTGCCGGCCAGCCTCTTCCTTCTCGTCCCAGTGCGCACCGTCGAAGACCGGTGTCGACACCCAGATGGCCGGGTCCGTGCTCGGCCGCGTCTTGGTCTCGGTGCCACGCACTATGTGGTCGGAGAGCACGCGCTTGTCGGCGCCTTGCCAACCCCACCTCGCGGCGTAGCCGAGGTGCGCCTCCAACACCTGGCCGACGTTCATCCGGCTCGGGACACCGAGCGGGTTCAAGATGATGTCGACCGGTGTGCCGTCGGCGAGGTGCGGCATGTCCGCGATCGGCAGGATCTTGGAGATGACGCCCTTGTTGCCGTGGCGGCCGGCGAGCTTGTCGCCTTCGGAGATCTTGCGCTTCTGGGCCACGTAGACCCGCACGAGCTGGTTCACTCCCGGCGGCAGCTCGTGGGTGTCGTCGCGCGAGAACACCCGCACGTCGATGACCTTGCCGGACTCACCGTGGGGAACCTTGAGGCTCGTGTCGCGCACGTCGCGCGCCTTCTCGCCGAAGATCGCCCGCAACAGTCTCTCCTCGGGTGTGAGCTCGGTCTCGCCCTTGGGGGTGACCTTGCCTACGAGGATGTCACCCGCGTCGACCTCTGCGCCGATGCGGATGATCCCGCGCTCGTCGAGGTCGGCCAGGATGTCGTCGGAGAGATTCGGGATGTCGCGCGTGATCTCCTCGGCGCCCAGCTTGGTGTCGCGCGCGTCGACCTCGTGCTCTTCGATGTGGATCGAGGTCAGGACGTCGTCTCGCACCAACCGCTCGGACAAGATGATGGCGTCTTCGTAGTTGTAGCCCTCCCACGGCATGAAGGCCACGAGAAGGTTCTTCCCGAGCGCCAGCTCGCCATTGTGGGTCGAGGGACCGTCTGCCAGCACGTCGCCGGCGCGGACCTCTTGGCCCTCGGAAACCACAGGCTTCTGGTTCACGCAGGTGTTCTGGTTCGAACGCTGGAACTTCGCGACTGGATAGATCTTCCTGCCAAGCTCCTGATGTGTACGGTCCTTCTCGCCGGGCTTGTACTCAACGGTGACGAAGTCACCGGCGACCTCGACGACCTTGCCAGAGCCCTGGGCGAGGACGACTTCCCCTGCGTCGCGCGCGGCTCGGGCCTCGACACCGGTACCGATGTAAGGCGCCTCGGGCACGAGCAACGGAACCGCCTGCTTTTGCATGTTGGCTCCCATGAGCGCGCGGTTGGCGTCGTCGTGCTCGACGAATGGGATGAGGGCCGTCGAAACCGAGAGGATCTGCTTAGGAGAAACGTCCATAAGGTCGACTTCCGACGGTGGGACGTAGTCGACCTCGCTCGCCGTGCCGTAGGAGGTGGACGTCGCGCCCACCCGCACACCGGCACCTTGCGGGCCGCGGCGCACAAGCACCCGGTCACCGACAAAATGCCCGGACGCGTCAAGCGCCGCGGACGCCTGGGCGATGACGTACTCCTCTTCCTCGTCGGCGGCGTAGTAGACGATCTCGTCGGTGACCCTGCTGTCGACGACCTTCCTGTAGGGCGTCTCTATGAACCCGTGGTCGTTGACCCGCGCGTAGCTGGCCAGGTGGCCGATGAGACCGATGTTCGGCCCTTCGGGTGTCTCGATCGGGCACATCCGGCCGTAATGGGACGTGTGGACGTCCCGGACCTCGAAGCCGGCGCGCTCGCGCGACAGGCCGCCGGGGCCCAGCGCGGAGAGCCGGCGCTTGTGAGCCAATCCCGACAAGGGATTGTGCTGGTCCATGAACTGCGACAGCTGGCTCGTGCCGAAGAACTCCTTGATGGCGGCTACGACCGGGCGGATGTTGATCAGAGTCTGGGGCGTGATCGCCTCGACATCCTGGGTGGTCATGCGCTCGCGCACGACACGCTCCATACGCGACAGGCCGATGCGGACCTGGTTCTGGATGAGCTCGCCGACCGAACGGATACGTCGGTTGGCGAAGTGGTCCTGGTCGTCGAGGCGGTAGCCCGCCTCGCCGTTGGCAAGGTGGAGCATGTAGGTCGACGCCGCGAGCACTTCGCTCGGGCTGAGCACGCCGGAGTGCTCGTCTGGGCGCTCGAGCGGGATGTCCAGCAGTTGGGAGATGCGCTCGATCTCCGGGCCGAGCTTGCGGTTCAGCTTGTAGCGACCGACCCGGGTGAGGTCGTAGCGACGCGGGTTGAAAAACGCGTTCTCGAAGTAGACGCGGGCAGCATCGAGCGAAAGCGGCTCGCCCGGGCGTGCACGCTTGTAGATCTCGAGCAGTGCTTCGTCCCGTGTCGGGATGAGCTCGCGCTCGCGCTCCCACTGGGCCTCGAGGAAGTCGAAATGACGCACGAAGCGGCTCAAGAACGCCTCGTCCTCGTAGCCGAGGGCGCGCAACACCACGAAGAGCGACAGGCGTCGCTTGCGGGCGACGCGCGCACCGGCGCTCACGTCGCGGTTCGGCTTCGCCTCTACGTCGAACTCGATCCACTCGCCTCGGTAAGGGTGGATCGTCCCGGTGACGATCGTCTTCTGGTCCCGACCGGGCTGGAAGATCACACCTGGCGAACGGACGAGCTGGCTCACCACAACGCGCTCGGTCCCGTTGATGATGAAGGTCCCGCGGCTTGTCATCATGGGAAAGTCCCCCATGAAGACGGTCTGCTCCTTGATCTCACCAGTCGAGCGGTTCATGAACGACGCCCGGACGAAGATCGGAGCGGCGTAGGTGATGTCCTTCGCCTTGCACTCGTCAATCGAGAACTTGGGCGGTGGCCGTAGGTCCGGGTCGGTCGGATCGAAATCGAGCTTCAGGCTCAGCTGGTCGGTGAAGTCCGCGATCGGACTGATGTCACCGAACGTCTCGGCAAGGCCACGATCGAGAAACCACTCGAAGGAGTCGCGCTGGACGGCAATAAGGTCAGGAAGCGGCAGGACCTCGTCAATGTTGGCGAACGAGTAACGCTCCGGAGTGCGGGGACGTAAGGGCAAGGGTCTACTCCTCGCGAGTGCTGATCGACCGGAAAACAGGGATAAGCGGTGCGTGGGCGCGCGTCAAGGAACTTGAAGTGGAAAGGTCACTTGACGGGAGGGCACGGCAACCGTTCATGTTACACGCGCGGGGACGCGCGAGCAAGCGGCACACAGTTGTCGCCTCGCGAAGGGTACGGGAACCGTGCTCCCAGGTCAAGGTGTCTTTGGCACTGTCACCCAACAGTGGCCCTGCACAACCCCCTGGGCATGACAGCCCAGCAGGGGCACTACTTGAGCTCGACTGACGCGCCAGCCTCCTCCAGCTGGGTCTTGGCCTTCTCGGCATCCTCCTTCGACACCTTCTCGAGCACAGCCTTCGGGGCGCTGTCCACGAGGTCCTTCGCCTCTTTCAGCCCCAGGCTGGTGAGAGAGCGCACCTCCTTGATCACCTGAATCTTCTTCTCGCCCGCAGCGAGCAGGATGACGTCGAACTCGTCCTGCTCCTCCTCTGCCGGCGCCGCCTCGCCACCCCCGTTCGAAGCGACGGCCGCCACGGCCACCGGAGCTGCCGCAGTCACGCCGAACTTCTCCTCGAACGCCTTCAATAGCTCGCTCAGCTCGAGCACCGTCATGCTCGCGATGCCGTCGAGGATCTCTTCCTTGGTTGCCATGTTTCCTCCTGTTGTGCGAATGGTTGTCGATAGTGCCTAGAGCCGGTTTGCCCTGAGCCCGCCCCCGAGTCAGCCCTCGGCGGGCTCGGCCGTGTCGCCCGCTTCGGCTGCCGCGGCGGGCTCGGCCGTTTCGGTGACCTCGGCCGTTTCGGTGACCTCGGCCGTTTCGGTGACCTCGGCCGTGTGGCCCGCTTCAGCTGCCGCGGCGGGCTCGGCCGTGTCGGTGACCTCGGCCGTGTCGCTCGCCACGGCTGCCTCGGCTACGCCGCCTCGCTTGTCGATCAACGCAGACAGCCCGTAGGCGAGGCTTCTCGGAAGCGCTTGAAGCAAACCGGCAAACTGCCGCATCGGGGCAGCGATCGCGCCGGCGAGCTGGGCGAGCAGCACGGCACGAGAAGGAAGGTCCGCGAGGGCGCTCGCACCATTGGCATCGAGCAGCTGGGTGCCGAGAAGCCCGCCCTTCACGACGAGCTGCGGGTGCACTCGACCGAAGTCTCGAAGCACCTTCGCGACCGGCCCGATATCGTCACGGACGAAGACGATCGCGGTCGGTCCCTTCAAATACGCATCCAGAGCTGCCTGGTTGGTATCCGCGGTCGCGCGGCGCACCAGGGTGTTCTTGAAGATCTTGTAGTCCGCACCCGCGGTGCGCAGCTGGCGGCGCAAGGTTGCCAGGTCGCCCACCTTGAGGCCGCGGTACTCGGTGAGGATCGCCGCGCTCGAGCTGGCGAGGTGCTCGCGCACCTCCTCCACGACGGCGACCTTCTCAGGTCTCGGTCCTGCCATGAGCGCTCCTTTGATCACATGCCCCGGGGCGACCCCGGGGATAAGACTCCGGAAGGATCGCGACGCGCAGGACGTGGGAAGCGCTTGGCACTTCGCCTCGTCAGGCGGGTCGGAAACCCTTTCAGCGCCCTTCGGCGCACCGGAGATCTACGGCGAGTTGTTCAACTGGTAGATGAAGCGTAGCCGACCGCTGCGGACGGGTCATCCAGCAAGCGACGTTCGCTCTTCTCAGGCTGACGCCGCCAGCACCTCGTCGATGATCCGCGCCTTGGCCGGATCAATCCTCACGCCTGGGCCCATCGTCGAGCTCACGGTGACGGACCGCAGGTAGCGACCCTTGGCAGCCGCGGGCTTAGCTCGGATGAGCTCGTCGATGGCCGACCGGTAGTTCTCGACCAGCTGAGCGCGATCGAAAGACGCCTTGCCGATCGGGACGTGCACGTTGCCGACCCGATCGGTCCGGTACTCCACCCGGCCGGCCTTGAACTCGGCGACCGCTTTCGCAATATCCGTGGTCACGGTCCCGGTCTTGGGGTTTGGCATCAGGCCGCGGGGCCCGAGCACGCGCCCGAGCCGTCCGACCTGAGCCATCAGATCCGGCGTGGCGATGGCGACGTCGAATGCAAGAAAACCCTCTTTCTCGATCCGGAGCACGAGGTCGTCTGTTCCCACAATGTCGGCGCCCGCGGCACGCGCCGCGGCGGCCTGCTCGCCGGCGGCGAAGACAGCGACGCGTACGAGTCGCCCGGTGCCCGCTGGCAGCGAGAGCGAGCCGCGGACAATCTGGTCGGCGCGCCGTGGATCGACGCCGAGTCGCGTGGCCAGCTCGATGGTCTCGTCGAACCGGGCCTTTGCGAGGCTCTTGACCAGTTCCAGCGCCTCGACAGGCGGATACAGACGATCGCGGTCATATCCCTTCACCGCTTCGGCGTAGCGCTTTCCCTTGTTCACTTGCAGAGCTCCCTTCGAACTGACGCGCCGCTCGACTGCGAGACGGTCGTCACTTGCTGACCGCGACGCCCATGGAGCGAGCGGTGCCCGCCACCTGGTGCTTTGCAGCCTCGAGATCGTTGGCATTGAGATCCGGCATCTTCTTTGACGCAATCTCCGCGACCTGGTCGTCGGTGATCGAGCCGGCGGACTCGCGCCCGGCGAGGTTGCTCCCCTTCTCGAGACCGGCCGCCTCCCGGATGAGGAACGTAGTGGGCGGTGTCTTCAACACGAACGTGAACGAGCGATCCTCGTAGATCGTTATCTCGACCGGGACTATCGTGCCTCGCTGGTTCTCGGTCGCGGCGTTGTACTGCTTGCAGAACTCCATCGTCTGCACACCATGTGGACCGAGGGCCGTCCCGACCGGGGGTGCCGGAGTGGCTGCTCCCGCGGGCAGTTGGATCTTTACGATGGCGGCGACGCGACGACGTGCCATGAAGGTTCTTCCTCTTTCTTTCGCTGCCAGGCGCTCAGAGCTTGGCGACCTGGCTGAATTCGAGCTCGACCGGAGTCTCGCGACCGAAGATGTTAACGAGCACCTTGAGCTTCAGTTGGTCCTCGTTGATCTCCGCGATCTGGCCGGAGAAGTCGGCGAACGGACCTTCCTTGACCCGAACCGTGTCACCGACCTGGTGCTCGAGGCGCGGCTTGGAGCGGTGCTTCTGGCCCTCAATCCCCTCTGGCCGCACCTGGAGGATCGCCTCGACCTCGGCCCGTGGCAAGGGTGTCGGCTTGGTGCCAGGACCGACGAAGCCCGTGACACCGGGCGTCTGACGGATGACCGACCAGGAATCGTCGTCGAGGTCGCAACGACACAGGAGGTAGCCCGGAAAGACCTTCCGCTGCACGAATACCCGCTTGCCGCCCTTGATCTCGGCGACTTCCTCCATCGGGATCACGACCTCGAAGATCCGGTCCTCCATGTTCATCGATGAGATTCGGCTCTCGAGGTTCGACTTCACCTTGTTCTCGTAGCCGGCATAAGTGTGCACGACGTACCAGAGACCCGGCCGGTCGTACGGGCTGGGCTCGCCGGCCGCGACCTCGTCATCGCCTCCTTGCGAGGGCAGCTCGTACTCGAGCAGGTCGAAGCCGGCCGACTTCGGACCGGCCTCGATCGGTTCTTCGGGGAGCCGCGGCTCTGCGGACAAGGTGTCCTCGGCCTTCGCTTCTGGATTGATCGCGCTCACGTCGTCGTCTCCGGGGTTGTCTTCGTCGCTCACGAGCCGAAGAGAAAGAGCACGCCCTTGGCGAACCCGTAGTCGAGGCCGAAGACGAGGCCGACCATGAACACGAGGGTCACGAACACGACGAGGGTGTACTTGACAACCTCTGGGCGGTTCGGCCAGGCAACCTTAGCGAGTTCGTTGCGAACCTCGCGCGCGAACTCGACGATCCTCGCGGGAAGCCCCGGTCGATCGGGGGTGGGGGGCCGCCGTTGCGCGCTGGGAGGTGGCCGACGGCCAACGGCCGGCGCGCCTTCCTCGTCAATCTGGCCCTGCTTCTGCAGGAGACGCTTCGTTTGTCGGTTCACGCAACAATCCTCGGCTCGAAAGAGCAGTGAGCAGGGCAGGAGGGACTCGAACCCCCAACCGCCGGTTTTGGAGACCGGTGCTCTACCAATTGAGCTACTGCCCTCCGGGCCGGGGTCTTGGCCCGCCAATGACTGAGCACCCGGTCGCCCCGGGTCGGCATCACGATAGCACCACGGGCCGGAGCCTCCGCAGGCGGCCGCGATGCACGGCGGTCACGGCGATCATCGCCGCGGCAGGAGCAGCAAAAGCACCGACGTAGACGAGCCGGCGCCCGGTGAGAACAGAGCGGATGACGCGCCGCTGAGCCGCCGCCTCGAGCGCGCAGAGCACGTCGGCCACTGCTCCAGGTGGTGGTTCGACCCTGTAGGACCGCAACTGGTTGAGCAGTCGAAGCAGCTTGCGATACCTGGCGAGCTCGGATTGGCAACGGAGACAAGCCCCAACGTGCTCGACGACGACCTCGTCAGCCGAGGAGCCTCCGTCGAGGATCGATGGCAGAACGAGGGCGACCTCTGCGCACGAGACGCTGGCGCACGGGACGCTGGCCCGGGCGACCCGGCCGCGCGTGACCCGGGCGCGAGAAGCGCCCAACGCCGCGCTCCCTGCGAAAAACACCTGTTCAAACCGCGGCTGCACGGCGGGTCGCCTCTTCGGTCTGGAGCTCGGCGCCGATCGTCACGTCGGCTCTAAAGCCAACCTCGGAGCGAGCGCGAGCGCGAGCCCCGTCCCCGACTCCGGCGGGGGCCCGCGGACGCTCCCTCGTGCGGCTCAGCCCGCCCGCGGCGCCGGCCGGTGCGAACAACTGCTCACGCAGACGGCGGCGTGCCCGGTGGAGGCGCACCTTGGCCGCGGTCTGGCTGATGCCCAGCTCGCGAGCAATCTCCTCGTGCGCCAGGTCGTAGACGTCCCTGAGCACGACTACCATCCGCATCTGGTCTGGAAGATCCGAGAGGGCCTCCACGAGACGCTCCCGATCATCGGCCGTCCCAGCTGCGGTCTCCGGATCGCGTTCGGAGCGCGTCTCGAGAACCTCGAGATCGTCGTCGAGCTCGACGTGGGAGGTTCGCCGGCGCTTGGCCACGAGAGTGGCCGAGCAATTCGCAGTAATGCGATACAGCCATGTCCCGAAAGCAGAGTCGCCCCGGAACTTGCCCAGCTTGCGGAAGGCCCGCAGATAGGTCTCCTGCAGCACGTCGCGCGCATCGTGCTCATTGCCCACAAGACGCAGTGCCAAGGCGTAACAGTCAGTCGAGGTGGCGCGTACCAGGTGCTCGAAGGCCGTCCTGTCCCCGTGCCTGGCGAGCTCGACGAGGTAGGCGAGGTCGTCGGCCTCGCGGTTCAGCGCGTCTCCTTGTGAACTGTGTGCTGCCGATCGAACTGGCAGTACTTCTTCATCTCGATTCGCTCGCGGTCGTTCTGCTTGTTCTTCATGGTGATGTAGTTCCTGCGCTTGCACACTTCGCAAGCGAGGGTCACCTTGACTCGCTTCTCGTTCTTGGCCACTTTGCTGCTCCTCTGCTCCACTCCCGGTAGCGGCGGCCGGACTCGAACCGGCGACCCCACGATTATGAGCCGTGTGCTCTAACCAACTGAGCTACGCCGCCACGGGCGAGCCCCCTGTCGGAATCGAACCGACGACACCAGCCTTACCATGGCTGTGCTCTGCCGACTGAGCTAAGGGGGCGGTGCCAGTCACCATCGGCTGGCGCTGCCGCGACCGCCGATCATATCCGCGACGAGCAGGAGAACCCAGCAGGCGCGTCATTACGATGCTCCGCGTGGACATTCGCCGAGCGAACCTGGCCGACGCCGAGGCCATCCGTCAGATCTACAACATCGAAGTGACCGGTTCGACCGCCACGCTTGATCTCGTCCCGCGCACACCCGAAGAGCAGGCAAGCTGGATGGTCGCTCACTCGGGCGTCTACCCGGTCATCGTCGCCGACGAGGGCGGCCAGGTGGTCGGATTTGCGTCGCTTTCCCCGTATCGGCCGCGCCCGGGCTACGCGACAGCCGTAGAGGACTCGATCTATGTCGCGGCACAACATCGAGGCAAGGGGGTTGGCCGCCAGCTGCTCAGTGAAGCCGTCGTCATGGCCCGGACCCACGGTTTTCATTCCATCGTCGCTCGCGTCAGTGCCACCCAGCAGGCGTCGGTGGCACTGCATGAAGCCTGCGGCTTCGACCTCATCGGCGTCGAGCGAGAGATCGGCCGCAAGTTCGGCCGCTGGGTGGACGTTGCTCTCCTGCAGCGCCTCCTTTGATCAACCAGCCGGCTACCGGGGCGCGGCACCAGCCGGGAAGTTGACAGGGCTGTGGTTGCAGGCCCTGCCGTCTCGGCGAGGCGGTCGTGTCGCCCGGCGTCGCGATCGGCGCCTCAACCCCCTGGTACCGCTGGCAAGCGCGTGTCCTCGGTCGCGCTCAGTGCCCTTCGGACTCTCATCACGAGCGGGATGGCGAGGAGGAGGAGGAGGGCGACCGAGGCGAGGGCGATGAGGATCGGATTGGCCTCGCCGAACTGAAGGACGAGCGCTCCGGCTCCTGGGAGGCCGAGGAAGCAAGCCACAGTCGAGAGCACGATCACCAAGACCCTGAGGCGGTGTTCCGCGATCGTCGCGAGAACCACCATCGACCACGCGACATACCACGGTTGCACCGCCGGTCCGAGAAAGACGACCGCCAGGAGCGTCAGGCCCATGGCCCGCATGGCCGTGGCTTCCCTGGCCCGCCACAAGAGACGCAGCGCGATGGCCGCTGCGAATAGCAACCCGATGTCTTTCGCCCCGCTCAGGAGCACTTGCTGATGGTCCCCGAGCCCGAGCAGCTCCAAGACCTTCGCCGCTAACGAGCCTGCGATCGTCGGGGGGTCGCTCCAGGACCTGACCGTTGCGCTGTTACCCAGCGCTGTCACCCAACCCCAGCCGAGCCCGACCATTTGCGAGACCGCCGCCATTATGACGAGGGCAAGCCCAGTCGACGTGATGGTCGGCCTGAGGCGGGACCGCCACGGCGCGTCGTCGCCCAGCCAGCTCCATCCGATGTACACGACGCCGACAAAGGCTGGGATCTTGATCATCGCCCCGATCGTGCAAAGCAGCACCCCGACGACTGGCCGGCCCTCACGTGCGAACCAGAGCCCGGCCAGGAGGAAACCGAGCATCAACGCGTCATTGTGTGCGCCCGCTATCAGGTGTAACAGCACAAGGGGATTCAGCACCGCGAGCACGAAGGCGACAGAGGGATCCCGGCCGTACGAGCGGGCCAGCCGTGGCACGAAGATCCCGATCATCACAACGCCGACGAGCGCGAGCAGACGGAAGCCGACGACTGCCAGCAGCTCGTCGTGGCGGACCACGGTGGCGTTCACCCCTGCCATCCAGAGGAACAAGGGCCCGTACGGCGAGGTCACGTCGGCCCAAAGCTTGTCGACCAGCCCGGAGAAGGCGTTCACCCCGAGCACCGCCGGCCCGAACAAGTACGGGCTGATCCCGCGGCTCATCATCTCGCCCTGGGCCGCGTAGCTGTAGGAGTCCCGGCTGAACAGCGGCGCGACGACGAGAAGGGGGGCCGTCCAGGCGGCGAACACAGCCACGAAGGATCTGAGGGGCAGACCCCGGTGGCGGCGCGCAATTCGGATCAGGGCGATCCAGGCCTGCAACATGAGCACCATGCCGCCGTAGACGGCAACGAGACCGATGAAGAGGTCCTTGTTCGCGGGCAACGGTGCGCCGGCCACCACCGGCGGCGCGGGGATGCCGAAGAACCACGGGTGGCACACGGTGACCGAGCCCGACACGATGCCTGAGCAGGACTTCCAAGTAAAAGGGGAACTCGGGAGCGAAGCGCCCCCGGCGATGGCGACGGCGCTTGCGAACCCGATGATCGCCGGCACCGCCAGCAACCGCGCGACCCGCGTCTCGCCCCGCACATACGGCCGTACATTGCCGAGCGGCGTACGCATCCGGGCAAGGAACCCAACCCCCCGATCGATCTGCCCGCGGGCACGATCGACCAGCCCGTTCAGCCAGCCGAAGAAAGGCCAGGCGTGCTCAGGCCCAGAACTTCCTGCCTGGGGGTCACGCTCCAAGGTCCTCGACGCGTCCTCTCGGTCTTCTTATGCGGAGCGATCCTACCCAAGGGTCCCTATGGGGGACGGCGCTCGTGTGAAGCTGCACGACACGAGCACACGAGTGGAAATTGGCTACGGTCGGACAGTGCTTCAAGTGGCGGTTTCGGTGGCGAGGAGCTCGTCACGCCGAAACCTGCCCGAGCAACGGTGACCCGCCCTCGGAAGATCCGCTGGCTCGACCGGCGGGACGTCGTCGCCGTCTCGGTACTGCTCGGCATCCCGACGCTCGCGCTTTCCATTGCCGCGCTCGCGGGCTATCCGCTGCTCACCGGCGACGACTTGACGCAGAACTACCCGCTCTCGGTGCTATCGGGCCAGCTCATCGCTCACGGCCGGCTTCCGGTCTATGACCCGTATCTCTGGTCGGGAACCCCTCTTCTCGCGGGGGCGAGCGCGCACGCACTGCTCCCGAGCACGCTGCTGTTCGCCTTCCTACCTCACCTCACCGCATGGGTCCTGGCAGAGGCGCTAACGCTGGCAGCCGGAGCCATCGGTGGATTCGTGCTCCTACGGCGCAACAGGTGCCAGAGCCTGGCAGCCGCTCTCGGCGGCGCCACTTTCGGGCTCGGCGGCTTCGTTTCGTCACAGATCGTCCACATCGATTTCGTGTCGGCCTCGGCGTCACTCATCTGGTGCCTCGTCGCCCTGGACGGGATCGCCCGCGACGAGCCCAGGCGCCGAGCGCTCTGGGCGTTGGTCTTGGCAGTCGCCATCGGGTGCATCGGCCTGTCGGGCAGCCCTGACATAGTGATCGACACGGTCGTGGCCGTCGTCGTCTACGGCGGCCACCTGCTGATCGCCGAACGTGGGCGCCGGCTCGCGTGTCTCGGCTGGGCTGCTGCCGGCGGCGTCACTGGTCTCTTGGTCAGTGCCGTCCAGTGGATCCCGACCGCTGAGTTCCTCTCAGTCACAGAGCGCGCCCACGCAAGCTACGTGTTTGCGGCTTCGGGCTCGGTCTCGGCTGCCGAGCTGCTCGTCTCGCTCGTGCCGCACCTCTTGGGTGGCGGTCCGATCGGTCTCGAGACCTACACAGGGCCGTACAACCTTGCCGAGCTGGACGCCTACTGCGGCATCCTCTCTCTGGTCGCAATCGTGGCGCTCGTGCCCAGATGGCGCTCCGAGCACGCTAGGCACTGGCGCGTGTGGTACCTCGTCGGCGGCATCGGCCTGCTGTTGGCCCTCGGAGCCAATACTCCACTCGAGCGCCTGCTCCTCCACCTCCCCGTCGTGGGCGAGCAGCGGCTCCCGAGTCGTGCGCTCGTTCTCTTCTCGCTCGCGTCGTCGATGCTCCTCGGTCATTGGATCGAGGATCAGCTCGCTACAAGGCCTGGGCGCGCGAATCCGGCGGCCGTGGCAGCGGGGATGGTCGCGCCCGTCGTCGTGCTGGGTCTCGTCGCTGCCACGGCCTTGTCCGCCAAGCCCTATGGGGGACTCCTCCACGCGCTCGCGGGCTCGGGCTGGTCTTTGCGGGCCGTCGCCCCCTACCTCGTCGTAACCGCCGCCACCGCGCTGGCCGCAGGAGCCATCGTGATCATCGGTCCCTCCTGGCCGCGCCGGCGGGTCGCGTCGGCGATCGCGGCGCTCGTCATAGTCGACCTCCTCGTGTTCACTGCGAACCAGTCTTCGCTCGCGCCCGTGTACGCCCGCGCACTCGGTACCGCCAACTCGCTACAAGCCCAACTTGCCGCGAGGCTCGGCCCCAGTGGGCGCTACCTCATCGTCGACCCGGCGCGCTCGGCTGGCATCGCTCTGAATCAGATCGGAGCACCTGATTCCAATGTGATGTCCGGCCTCGCCAGTGCCCAGGGGTACGGCTCGCTCACCTGGGCGCCTTATGCGTCGGCGACCGGGACCCATACCCAAGACGACCTCGACCCGGCAGCATTGACGACAGGAGTCTTCGACTCCCTCGACGTCCGGGTGCTGCTCACGGTTCCCGACGAGCTTTCCATTCCCCGAGCGCACTCTGAGGTGTTCCAGCCCGTCACCAACACCCTGCCGGGCCTCGCCGCTCCCACGATCGCCGGTGTGGGGCCCGTCCCGTCGCCGATCGACCTCCGAGCCGGCCAGAGCGCAAGCCGATGGTTCGGACGGGAACTTGTGCCACGGACGGTGACCCTGGAGCTCTCCGGGACCCGTCTCTCCCCGACAGCCTTGGCCGAGCTCGGGCGCGATGTTCGTCTCGTGCCGACGACCGGTGTAGGTGGGGCCCCCAGGACAGCGCGAGTCGCGATCGACAGAGCGGGCTCGCAGGAGGTCGTCGTCGGTTTCGGGGCTTCGCACGCATCGGTCGGCCTGGTGACAGAGAACCGGCTCGGTGTCTCGGTGCGTATCACCTCGGTCGTAGTCACGGCCCTCTCCGGCAGTTCCTACGGCCTAGATGGGCCCCTCTCCGCAGACTTGACGGCCCCGCACTGGGTGGCTGCCGGGACAATCGGGCCATTCGTGGTGTATTCGAACCAGAGGGCACACGGCTCGTTCTGGCTCACAGGACGGACCGGCGACTCATATGGTGACCTTCAAGTTCACGTCGTCAGGTCCTCGCCTTGGACACCGACCGAGACGGTTGCCATAACCTCGGCAGCACCTGCCACGATCGTCAGGTCCGTCGCGGACGTTCCCGGTTGGAGCGCGACCGGCGATCACGATGGGCGGGCCAAGGTGATCGCCCTGCATCGCGACGGCCTGGTGCAGTCCTTCTCAGTACCCAAAGGGACGACGCTCATCACCTTCACTTACGCGCCCCCAGGACTTGGAGCCGGACTCGCGGCATCGGGCTTGGGCATCGTGGCGATCCTGCTCCTCGCCCTCGCCGCCATCGCCTTGTCCCGGCGCCCGTACCTGGAGACGAAGGCCGGCGGCCTGAAGGAGCTTTGCGGAGCCGGCTGAGAAAAGACGCGAGCGGCGCGTTCTTGTGCCAGGCGACGGTGGGCCGGGAAGGATTCGAACCTTCGAAGGCTGAGCCAGCAGATTTACAGTCTGCCCCCGTTGGCCACTTGGGTACCGACCCGTCGGCGGACACGATAGTGGCCCGCGCGGGCTCGCTTCGCAAGGCGAAGGCGCGACCAGCCTTGCTAGCGTGCGTGCGTGCCGAGCTTCGATGTCACCTCCCAGGTCGATATGCAAGAAGTGCGCAATGCGGTCGATCAGGCAAGCCGTGAGGTCGCCACCCGTTTCGACTTCAAGGACACCGGCGCGAGCGTCGAGTTGAAGGGCAACGAGATCGAGTTGAACGCGCCGACCGAGGACCGCCGACGCGCCCTGGTCCAGGTCCTGGAGGAGAAGCTGGTCCGCAGGCACGTCTCGCTGAAGGCCGTCTCCTACGGCAAGATCGAAGAGGCATCCAAGGGCGCCCTACGCCAGACCGCGGCACTGAACGCCGGCATCTCGTCGGACCACGCGAAGAGGATCAACAAGATCATCAAGGACCTTGGCTTGAAGGGCGTCCAGTCCCAGACCCAGGGTGATCAGGTCCGCGTCACCGGCAAGAAACGTGACGAGCTACAGGCGGTGATCGCAGCCCTCAAGGAAAAGGACCTCGAGATCCCCCTGCAGTTCGGCAACTTCCGCGAGTGAGGTCTCAGCCGTAGTAGCCCGAGTGGACATACAGGCACGGGACGCCTTCGGACTCGAACATCTCGAGGTTGGCAGGATCGTCCTCCACGGCCAGTCGAACTTCGAAACCGTACGTCCTCAACCCCAACGTCTCGACCCGCTTGAAGTCGCGCGCCGGCCGCCTGTCGCCGGCCTCGCGCATGATGAGCAGGTCGTATCCCAGACCGTGTGACGCCAGCCAGGCCAGGGTCTGTGCACGCACGCCTGCCGGCCGCGCCGTGAGCAGCACCACCACGAGCTCGGGCGCAAGCAGCTCGAGAAGCCGAGCGACTTCTGGGATGATCGGGTCCTCCCCACATGCGGCAAAGAACGCATCCCAGTCACGCCGGAGACCGGCCAGGTGGTGCTGACGGCCTGACGCGTCCGCGAGCACACCGTCGATGTCGAAGATGACGGCCGGACCCGGGACCTTGGCGTCGGCGCGCCAGGTCCATGTTCTCGGGTAGCCCGGCCCGGCGCTCATTCCTCGCCGGAGCCGGTCGTGGCACGACGACGGAGCTCGGCCACGACTGCGGGGTCGGCCAAAGTGGTCGTGTCACCGAGGTCGCGACCCTCGGCTACATCCCTCAAGAGCCGCCGCATAATCTTGCCCGAACGGGTCTTCGGGAGATCATCGGTGAAGATGACGACCCGCGGCCGGGCGATCGCCCCGATCTTCTCGACGACGTGCGCGCGCAGGACCTCTGCGTGCTCGTGGCCGACTTCCAGGCCGAGCTTCAAGGTCACGAACGCAATGATCACCTGCCCGGTCGTGGCATCGTTGGCACCGACTACCGCCGCCTCCGCCACGCTCGGATGGTCGACGAGCGCGGACTCCACCTCAGTGGTGGAAACGCGGTGGCCCGACACGTTCATGACATCGTCGACCCGCCCGAGCAGCCAAAGGTACCCGTCGTCGTCGACCTTGGCCCCGTCGCCTGCGAAGTAGCGACCCTCGAAACGGCTCCAGTACGTCTGCCGGTACCGCTCCGGGTCGCCGTAGATGCCCCGCAACATGGCCGGCCAGGGCCGCGTCAATGTGAGGTACCCGCCGCCGCGTTCGAGCTTCCTGCCGGCGTCGTCGACGACCTCGGCCCCGATCCCCGGCAACGGGAAGGTCGCACTTCCCGGCTTCAAGGTCGTGACGCCGGGCAACGGCGAGATCATGATGGCACCGGTCTCGGTCTGCCACCACGTGTCGACGACCGGGCAGCGGCCGCCGCCGATCTGCTGCCAGTACCAGATCCATGCCTCGGGGTTGATCGGCTCACCAACCGAGCCGAGCATCCGCAGGCTCGACAGATCGTGTGCAGCGGGGTATTCCGTCCCCCACTTCATGAAGGTGCGGATGGCCGTCGGCGCCGTGTACAGCGTCGTGACTCCATAGCGCTCGATGATCGACCACCAGCGGTCCCGGGCCGGGAAATCGGGCGTGCCCTCGTAGAGAACGCTCGTGGCACCGTTCGCGAGCGGCCCGTAGACGATGTAGCTGTGGCCGGTGACCCACCCGATGTCGGCGGCGCACCAATAGACATCGGTCTCGGGCTTCAAGTCGAAAACTGTCCGGTGTGTGAAGGCAACCTGGGTCAGGTAGCCACCAGTGGTGTGCATGATCCCCTTCGGGCGGGCCGTCGTGCCCGAGGTGTACAGCAGGAAAAGCAGGTCCTCGGCGTCCATCGCCTCCGCGGGGCTGTGCGGGTCCTGGCCGGACACCAACTCGTGCCACCAATGGTCTCGCCCCTCTTGCATGACGAGATTCCCCGCGGCGTCGCCGAGGCGGCGAACTACGAGCACGTTCTCAATCGAACGGGCACCGCTCGAGAGCGCGTGGTCAGCGTTGGCCTTCAGTTCGACGGGGTGCCCGCGTCGCCAGCCTCCGTCGGCGGTGATGAGCAGCCGGGCGCTCGCGTCCTCGATCCGATCGCGCAGGGCGTCGGCGGAGAAGCCCCCGAACACCACAGAGTGCGCAGCCCCGATCCGCGCGCACGCCAGCATCGCGACGGGAAGCTCCGGAATCATCGGCATGTAGATCGCGACGCGGTCACCTCGCTCGATGCCCAGGGAGCGCAGCGCGTTGGCGCACCGCCCGACCTCGTCGAGGAGCTGCGCATAGGTGATCGTGCGACGGTCTCCGGGCTCGCCTTCGAAATGGAACGCAACCTTGTCGCCGATGCCGGCCTCGACGTGACGGTCGAGGCAGTTGAACGCGACGTTCAACCGGCCACCGATGAACCACCTCGCGAACGGCAGCTGCCAATCGAGCACCTGGTCCCACGGCTCGAACCAAGTCAAGGCTCTGGCCTGCGCGGCCCAGAACTCCTCGGGGTCGGCCTCCGCTTGCTCGTACATCGTCCGGTCGGAGACGAGCGCCGATCTGGCGAACTCCTCGGGCGGCGGGAATGTCCTCAGCTCGGCAAGGTAGTCCTCGATCGCGGCGCCCTGTACTTGGCCCCCATCTCCGGTCGCGTCGGTCATCATCGCCTCCCTCATAGCTGCGCTGGCACACACCGATCCGCTCAGCACGAGCTGGACGTCGGCCCGCCGGCGCCGGTGGCCCACCCTACCGACCGGTGGCCTGGCTGACTGTAACAATGGAGCAGACATGTCCGAGTACGTCACCGTCGCCCGTTTGGCAGTCCCCGTCAGCTGGCGAGTGATCGTCATGAGCGATCTCTTCCTCAGCGCGAAGCGAACGGAAGCATCCGGATCCGCGTCGGTGGAGCTCGCACGCGCTCTCGAGCGGGCCGAAGGCCCAGGCGCCGTTGTCGTCGCCGGCAACGCGTTCGACCTACTGGTGCCGCCCGATGGTGACCCGGCGGCGGCACTCGGAGCGCACCGGGAATTGCGCCAAGCGCTCACCGGCTACCTCGCGGCAGACCGCCGCCGCCGGGCCATCCTCTTGCCCGGCAACCGCGATCGGGCCATCCTCTACGACCCCGCAGCGAATGCCGCCGTCATCGACGCTGGTTTCGAGGTCGCGCTCTCAGCGCAGCTGCAAGTGGCTACGGCCGCCGGGCCCAAACAAGTCTGCATCGAACCCGGGTGGCGCTTCGACGAGCGCAACGCTTTCGTCGACCCGACCGATCGGCGCGACACCCCGCTCGGTCACCATGCCGTGGCGGAGATCCTGCCCGCGTTGGCCGGATCGACCTCACCGTGGCTCGCCGGCATCGACCGGCTGACCGATCCTTCGGGCTTGCCCCGCTTCGTGGCCTCCCGTCTCACCTACCGCCGCGTAGTCCGATGGCTCTGGTGGCTCCTGGTTCCCATCGCGGCGGCGCTTCTCGCGAGGCTCCCTGACTATTGGCTGTTCGGCGTCCCACGAAGGCTCGAGCCCTTCTCGTCCCGGCTGCTCGGCCTAGGGCTCACGCTCGCGGTCGAGGTGATCGTGGCAGGGATCGTGCTCGTAGTGGTCAATCACCGGCTCTGGCATTCGGCTGGTCGCTCGCTGCTCGGCCCGCCCGCCAACCGGGCCAACGACAGAGCCCGTGAGGCGTCCCGACCGATCCTGGCTGCCGGTGGCATTGGCCTCGTGACCGGCCACACTCTCCAACCTGAGCTCGCGAGAGTCGGCACCGGCTTTTACGCAAACTCCGGCGCATGCGGCGAGGTCGTCGAGGAGCGGGCGTCGCGACTCGGCCTGCCTCCCGTCTTCGTACATCTCCAGCAGGTTTCTTGGGTTGAGATCGAGGCGGGCGCGGAGGTGCACGCAAGGCTCCTCCTCGCGCGCAACTACTTGCGCCCGGTGACTGTGCTGGAGCGATTCGCGGCCGGGCGCCTGCTACACGCCGGCGGCGTGCCGGAGGTGGTCGCCTCCTTCCCCGGCGGCCGCGTGTGGCCACCGGTCGCTGACTCGGCCCGCAGCCTCAGGCGGGTACGGCGGCTCGCTGCAGCCGGAATCGCGCTCCTGGGACTTAGCGACCTCGTCTCGGCCGTCGTGCCACCACAGGTCCGAGGGCGCCTCCACCCGTTGCTCGGCTACATCCCCCTCGGAGTGAGCGAGGCGGCAGGTGCTCTCGTCGCGCTTGCCGGCGTCGGCCTGCTGGCCGTCGCCCGCGGCGTCAGACGGGGCCAGCGCCTGGCTTGGCTCGTCTCGATACTGTTGCTCGCCGGCACGGTCGCACTGCATCTGATCCGTCATGGCGAGGTGGTCCAGTCGAGCGCCGCCCTCGTGCTCGTTGCGGTGCTGTGGTGGGCGAGGAAGTCGTTCCGCGCGCGTTTCGACCTGCCTTCGCTTCGGACCGGCCTCGCCACACTGCTAGGTGGCGTCATCGCGGTCACCTTCATCAGCGCAACGGTGCTCTGGAGCGTGATCCCGACCCATCGTGGCGGTCGCCCGATCACCTGGGACGAGGCCTGGTGGGCCGCCGCCGGGCGGCTAGTCGGCGTCCGGACCGTGGCGCTCAATCCTCGAGTGGACGCGTTCTTGTACCCGGCTCTGCTCGCCGTCGGTCTCGGTCTGGCGTCGGTTGCGCTCGTGCTGGCGTTCCGGCCCGTCGTCGACCGGCGCCGCTCGAGTGGTCGCACCGACACCACCGAGCGCGCTGCCGACATCGTCCGCCGCCTGGGCACGGGGACGCTCGACTACTTCGCACTTCGGAGCGACAAGCAGGCCTTCCTCGAACGCGATGGCCTCGTGGCGTACGCGATCTACGGCGGTATCTGTCTCGTCTCCCCCGACCCGATCTGCGAGCCCGAGGAGCGTGACGAGCTCTGGTCGGCGTTTCGCCGTTTCGCTGACGACCGCGGCTGGTCGGTGGCCGTGCTCGGGGCCGGTGAAGACTGGCTCGGCGTCTACCGCCGGTCCGGCATGCACGAGCGGTACATCGGCGACGAGGGTGTCGTGGATGTCCGGACGTTCTCGCTGGAAGGCGGCGCGCGCAAGGGCCTACGACAAGCGGTCAACAGGATCGCGAACTACGGCTACACGATCTCCTTCCACGACCCGGCCCGGATGGACCCCGCGCTCGAGGACGCGGTGCAGGCCATCATGGTCCAAAGGCGCCGGGGTGAGGTGGAACGCGGCTTCTCGATGACGCTCGGACGCATATTCGACCCTCGCGACCAGGACCTACTGCTCGCGGTAGCGCATGGCCCCGACGGCCACCCCGTTGCGTTCTGCCAGTTCGTCCCTGCGCCCGGCATACGCGGTTACTCGCTCGACCTCATGCGCCGTGACGACGGCGATCACCCTAACGGACTCCTCGACTTCATCCTTGTCCGGACGATCGAGCGGCTGCACAGCCGCGGAGACGAGCACCTCGGGCTCAATTTCGCTGCCATGCGGGCCGTCCTCGCCGGCGAGGACGGAGGCGGCATCCAGCGGTGGCTCCTGAAACGGATGTCGGACTCGATGCAGATCGAGTCGCTCTGGCGCTTCAACGCCAAGTTCGGGCCCGAATGGCTGCCGCGCTACGTGGTGTGGGACGCGGCCGAGAACACGCTGCCGATGGCACTGGCCATCGCCCGCGCTGAGTCGTTCTGGGAGCTTCCGCTGATCGGGAGGTTCTTCCAACCTCCGGGCGCCGACAACGGCGTTGAGAAGCTCGGCGTGCCCGCGCCCTGCGCGACGCGCTCAACGCCGGCGGGTCACCGCTCGGCTTGACGCGGTGGTTGGGGGCCTGACGGCGAGCCCGACGCCCCGGAAGGCCTCAGAAGAGGAAGCCAGCGGCGCGCACGAAGTCGACGAGCGGGGCCGGCCAGATACCGAACACGATCGTGACCGCGACGGTGACGAAGATCGCGACCGCCGTCGGGCCCGGCACGCTCACCGGCCCGAGGTTCACGGCCCGCGGCGCCGCCCCGGCCGGCTCCAACTCGTCAGGCGGATCACCCTTGATCGGCAACGACAGCGCGCCATCATCGCTCCCGGTCCCGAGCGGGAGCTTGACACCGTACATGAGGAAGATGAGGCGCAGGTAGAACGCAGCGGCGATGGTCGCCGACAGCATGGCGATGATCGCCAGCGCGTACGAGTGGGCCCGCACCGCGGCCGACACGACATACAGCTTGGCCAGGAAGCCGGTCGTGAACGGGATCCCGGTCTGGCCGAGAAGCAGCACGGCGAACGCGAGGGCAAGCACCGGCTGGCGTCGACCGAGGCCGCGATAAGCATCGAGGTCGTGATCGCGATCGCCCCTGCCGCCGACGACGGTGATGACCGCGAAGCTTCCGAGCACCAGCAACGCGTACACGAAGACGTAATAGACACTTCCGGAGATCCCCTGGCTGGTCGCAGCCGCAAGGCCGACGAGGATGAATCCGGCGTGATTGATCGAGGAGTACGCGAGCATCCGCTTCACATCACGTTGCACGAGACCGAGGATCGCACCGAGCAGCAACGTGACGATCGCCATCGCCCACAGCAGCGGCTGCCAGTCCGTTCGAAGCACTCCGAAAGTGGAGAAGAAGACGCGTAGCAGCGCCGCGAAGCCACCGGCCTTGGCGAGAGCGGTCATGAACCCGGTCGCGGGCGTGGGGGCGCCCTGGTAGACGTCCGGCGTCCACATGTGGAACGGCACGGCCGACACCTTGAAGCCGAAGCCGACGAGCAACAGGCCCAGCCCGGCGAGGAGGACGCCGTTGGAAGTCACGATGTTGGTGCTCAGGTAGGCCGCTATCTGGGGGAGGTTGGTCGACCCTGTTGCCCCGTACACGAGTGCGATCCCGTAGACGAAGATGGCCGAGGAGAACGCGCCGAGGACGAAGTACTTCATGGCGGCCTCGCCCGACTCGCGGCGCCTCAGGTCCATTCCGGCGAGGATGTACAGCGGGATCGACATGATCTCGAGGGCGACGAAGATGAGGATCAGGTCGTTGGCCGAGGCCATGAGCATTGCACCCGAGCCTGCCAACAGCGCCAGCACGTGGTACTCGGGCCCCTCTATCTCTTCACGGACCAGGAAGTCGTTGGCGATCGCCGACCCGAGGATCAAGATGCACGACACGAGCACCAAGAACACGATCGCGAAGCCGTCGACCGCCACGGAGTCCGCGATCGTCGTGAACGGTCCACGCGCCTGCACGTCATGCCATATCACGAGTGAGGCGACGAGCGCGCCAGCCGCGATCACGCCGGAGCCGACCGAGTAGAAGGCCGTCGGCACCTTCGCGAAGACGAGCTGGCCGGAGACGAGCAATAGGAGCGCTCCGCCTATGAGGATCAGCTCGGGGAGAATCGCCACGTAGTTCACGTGAGGCGTGATAAAGGTCGCCGGCACAGCCAGGCTGGACAGGATCGACAAAGCGGCGACCAGGCTCATTGCTCCGCTCCGCTTGACCGCACGGCTACACCAGGCGCTCCGACCTGCGGCGGACGCTGGTGCGCCACGACCTCGACGTGTGTGACGACCTGGGTGACCGATGGGCCGATGCGATTCAGCAGCGGCCCCGGGAAGATGCCCAACAGCACTATCAAGATGACGAGCGGAGCCAGGGTGAGCCCCTCACGCCAGGAGAGGTCGCGGATCGCGCCCGGCTCGATAGTGGGCTTGCCTTGGAAGGCCTGCTGGTAAGCCCACAGGAGATAGACGGCCGCGAGGACGACACCCGCAGTTGCCACCACGGCCCACCAGCGGTGGGTGAGGAACGTCCCAGCGAGGATCAGGAACTCCCCCACGAAGCCGTTCAACCCCGGCACACCGATCGAGGCGAGCATCACGACCGTGAACACTCCCGCCAGCACCGGCACGCGGCGCTGCAGGCCGCGCATGTCGCTGACCGAGAAGGTGCCGAGACGCTTGTAGAGCACCGCAATGAGGATGAACAGCGCCGCCGTGTACAGGCCATGGTTGACCATCTGCAGGACCGCGCCGGTGAGCGCCTCGCGGCTGAGGGCGAACGCGCCGATCACGATGAAGCCGAGGTGTGCCAGCGACGAGTACGCGACGAGGCGCTTCAAGTCACGCTCCACCGCCGCCACGATGGCGCCGTAGATAATGCCGATCGCCCCGAGCGTGAGCAACAAGGGCGCCAGGGTGACGACTGCCCTCGGGAACAGGGCGAGGTCGAAACGGATGATGCCGTAAGCGCCGAGCTTGGCCATGACCCCGGCGAGAAGTAGCGAGCCCGCCGCGGGCGCCTCGCGGTAGGCATCCGGCGACCATGTATGGAACGGGAAGAGGGGCATCTTCACTGCGAAGGCGGCAGTGAACGCCAGGAACAGGAGGACACCGGCGGTCCCCGACAGGTGTGTGTCGGTCAGCGCGCGCACGTCGAAGGTCGTCACTCCGGTCTGCGAGGCGTGGATTGCGACGAGCGCCAGGATGCCGACGAACAAGAAGGCGGACGCAGCGAGGGTGTAAAGGAAGAACTTGCCGGCCGCGTACCCGCGCCGCTCGTGGCCCCACCCGGCAATCAAGAAGTACACCGGCACGAGGGTGAGCTCGAAGAACAGGAAGAAGAGCAGCAGGTCGAGGGCGAGGAAACCCCCGAGGCACCCGGCTTCGAGCACGAGGATCCAGGCGACGAACGACTTGTCCCCCGCTCTGTCTCCGGAAGCCGCGAGAGCGATCGGGAACAGCAGCCCGGTCATCAGCACGAGGAAGAGCGAGATGCCGTCCATCCCGAGGCTCCAGGAGATCCCGAACGCAGAGATCCACTGATGGCTGGAGACGAACTGGTAGCCGCCGTAGCCGGATGTGAAGGCCACGGTCGCCGCCGACGCGATGCCGAGCACCGCGAGCGAAGCGACGAAGCCGACCACTTGCACCGCTCGACGCTGGGCGCTCGGGACCAGGGCGACGACAACCGCCGCCCCGGCCGGTAACAGGATGAGTGTCGTGAGGTAGGGGAACGTGCTTGTCATGACGCCCTCGTCAACACGTAGGCGAGGACCAGCACGAGGCCTGCAGCCAGCCCGAGCGCGTAGTTGCGGACGTAACCGGTCTGAACCTTTCGCACGTGGCGACCCGTGGAGCGCACGAGCCAGGCGAACCCGTTCACGGCGCCATCGATCCCCTTCGCCTCGACGACCGACGATGTCTCGATCGCGACGCCGGTCGAGGCGCGTGCGATGAACCGGTCATAGGCCCAGTCGATGTACCACGCGCGCCGAAGGAAGACCGGCTCGAATGCGGGGCGCTCGGACGTGCGACCCCAGACAGCGACCGCTAGGCCGACTCCGAGCAGCGCGAGGGCCGCGTCAACCAACGCGAACGCCCATACGCCTCCGAGGCCCCAGTGGTGCTGGAGCAGACGCGAGGCGAACACCGGGCTCAGCCACCGGTCCAAGAAGTCGAGGTCCGGATGGATCGGCAGATTGATGAGCCCTCCAACCGCCGACAGGAACCCGAGCACTACCAAGGGCAGCGACATCACCCAGGATGGGTCGTGCGGGTTGCGGCCGGCCGCGTCACCGGTCTCCCTGGCCTCCACCCACCGCTGCTGGCCCCGGAACACCAGCAGATAGGCGCGCCCCAGGTAGTAAGCCGTAAGCACGGCCGTCAGCGCACCAACCACCCACAAGGCCGGGCTGAACGCGTATCCGTTCAAGAGAACGTCGCCCTTGGCCCAGAAGCCTGAGAGCACCGGGACCCCACCGATCGAGAGCCACCCGATGAAGAACGTCACCGCGGTGATCGGCATCAGCCGCGCGAGGGCCCCCATCGTCTTCACGTCCTGATCGTCGTTCATCGCGTGTATCACCGAGCCGGCTCCCAAGAACAGGAGGGCCTTGTAGAACGCGTGCGTGAGCATGAGGAAGATCGCGGCGTCGTAGGCGCCAATGCCTGCTGCCAGGAACATGTAGCCCAACTGCGAGATCGTCGAGTACGCAAGGATCTTCTTGATGTCGTTCTGCGCGCAGGCGATCGTCGCCCCGAGCAGCGCCGTCGCAGCGCCGATGATCGCGACGACGTGCGCCGCGTCCGGCGCCCGGTAGAGGATCGGATTGATCCGGCACATGAGGTAGACGCCCGCAGTCACCATCGTCGCGGCGTGGATGAGCGCCGAGACCGGTGTCGGGCCCTCCATCGCGTCGGCGAGCCACGGATAAAGCGGGATCTGGGCGGACTTGCCGACAGCGCCCGCGAACAAGAGGAGCCCGATGGCGACTAGCGAGGGCTCTCCGACATTCCCGAGGTGGGCGAAGACTGTGTGGTAGTCGAGGCTCCCGGTGCGCTCGTAGATGAGGAACAACGCGACGAGGAACGCAGCGTCCCCTATGCGGTTGAAGATCATCGCCTTCTTGGCGGCGCTCGACGCGCTGTCGCGTTCGAACCAGAATCCGATGAGGAAGTACGAGCAGACGCCCACGCCCTCCCAGCCGAGGAACAGCAACAAGAAGTTGTCCGCGAGCACAAGCAGCAACATCGCGGCCACGAACAGGTTCAAGTACAGGAAGAACTTCGGGAAGTCCTCGTCGTGCTCCATGTAGCCGATCGAGTAGAGGTGGATGAGGGCGCTCACCCCCGTCACGAACGCCGCCATGGTCATCGACAGTGGGTCGACGAGCAGGCCCATGTTGACGTGCAGGTGGCCCGCGGAGATCCAAGTGAACCAGGTCTGGGTGTACGACCGGCCGTTCGCCGGCAACCGGAACAAGCCGATGAACACGACGACTGTGACGACGAACGAAGTAGCCACCATCAAGGTCGCGAGCCAGCCGGCGCGCGGGTTACCGAGCTTGCGCCCCGACAACAGCAGGATCACGAAGCCCGCGAGCGGGAGCAGCGGGACGAGGAACACGACGCGGAGCACGGGAGCGATCAGCCCTTCAGTCCGTGGACGTCATCCGCTGTCGCCCCGGGGCGTCGCCGGTAAATCGAGACGATGATCCCAAGGCCCACGACCACCTCGGCGGCCGCCACGACAAGCACGAAGAAGACCGCCGTCTGACCGGCGATGTCGTTCAGCCGCCGAGCGAAGGTCACGAACGTGAGGTTCGCGGCGTTCAGCATCAGCTCGACGCACATGAACATCACGAGCACGTTTCGGCGAATGAGCAGCCCGACCGCGCCGATGGTGAACAGTACGGCCCCAAGTGTCAGGTACCAGGAGGCTGAGACGCTCATGGCCCGGTGACCTCCGAATCGGCGAGGTCGCCGCCTGGCTCGCCGCGGCCTGGCTCGCCACCGGCGGTCCCCGTGTCCACAGTCCCCTCTTCGGCGTCGTCCGCCTCGGTGGCCTCTGGGCCGTAGAGCGCGTCGTCGGGTTCCGCGACCGGTCCGGTCGACGCACCATTCTCGCCGACCGGCTGACGGGGTCGCCGCGCCAGCACGACCGCGCCGACGACGGCGACGACAAGCAGGGCGGAAGTCACCTCGAAGGCCAGCAGGTATGTCGTGAAGATCGAACGCCCTATCAGCCCCACGTTGCCGGCCGGACTGCCGATCGCCCCACTCACCGAACGCGCGCCGCTCGGCCACCGGCCTCGCGCCAGTAGGAGCACCTCCGCGAGCCCGAGGATCCCGAGGCAGATGGCGACGGGGCGCTGAGCCGGGAGCGGATCTCGCTGAATGGCCTCTCTCTGGTCGACACCGAGCAACATGATGACGAACAGGAACAACACAACGATCGCACCGGCATAGACGATGACCTGTACCGCGGCGAGGAACTGCGCGTCCTCCTCGACGAACAGCACCGCCACGCCGAACAGCGTCATCACCAGCATGAGGGCGGAGTGAACCGGGTTGCGTGCCAGCACCACGCCGAACGCGCCCAGGACACAAATGGCGGCTGCTATCACGAAAGTGATCGCATCGGGGATGGTGGCAGCGAGAACGTAGGTCACGTGCCTCGCACCTTGCCCCCGAAACGCCGCGAGATCTTGTCCCGCTCGACCGTCCGGATTGAGATGTTCCCCGTGGCCTCGTCGTCTCGGTTGCCGCTCTGGCCGCCCTCCGGCGGACGGACTCCATAGCCGAGCTCACCCGACCACTGCACTTCGCCTTCGTATTCGACCGCGCCCGACGGTGAGGTCGCCCGCATCCAGCCGGACGTGTTATCGCCCTCGCCCGGGCGCCAGTCCTCCCACGGGAGCTGACGTGGGAGGCCGTCGTCATCGACCACCAGCTCATCTTTGGTGTAGATGGCGTCGGAGCGGTTCGTGAAGGAGAACTCGAACATCTTCGACTCGGTGATCGCTTCGGTCGGGCAAGCCTCGACGCACAGGTCGCAATGGATGCAGCGCAGATAGTTGATCTCGTAGACGAACCCGTACCGCTCGCCCGGCGACACCGGTGCGTCGGGCGGATTGTCAAGACCGCGCACGTAGATGCAGTCCGCCGGGCAGACAGCCGCGCACAACTCGCAGCCGATGCACTTCTCCATCCCGTCCTCGTAGCGGTTGAGGACGTGACGACCATGAAGGCGAGGTGGCTTGGCCACCTTCTCGTCCGGGTAAGGCGTCGTGACCCTCGGTTCGCCGACCTGCTTCAAGGTCACAGCGAAACCACCGAGGAACCCGAGCGACATCTTCTTCCGCGGCTCTCGCGTCATCATCCACCTCCGTCGGGCTCGCGAACCGCCCGCAGGTAGGAATCGGTCGCAGTCCGCCGCCCAGGTGTGCTCTCCTCCAGCGCCTCGCGGCGCCCCCGCCCGACGAGGACCGCCTGCCAGAGGGCGCTCCCCACGATGGCACCACCGAAGAAGACCGCAAGGCCCCAGATCGTTCCGACCCGAAAGGCCGCCACGACGAGAAGCCATCCGAGCGAGAGCGGGATCAGGACCTTCCAGCCGAGCTCCATGAGCTGGTCGTAGCGGAGCCGGGGCAGGGCCGCGCGTATCCAGACGTAGATGTACATGAATACAACCGTCTTGCCGGCGAACCACAGGATCGGCCACAGCCAACGCACGAAGTGGAAGCCGGGGCCGTCCGGGCCACCGAAGAACAGCGTCACCATCACGGCCGACATCGTGATCGTGTTCATGAACTCGGCCAGGTAGAACAGGGCGAAACGCAGCGACGAGTACTCGGTGTGGAACCCACCCACGAGCTCCTGCTCACCCTCGGTCAGGTCGAAGGGCGGGCGGTTGAGCTCCGCGGTCACGGCCACCGCGAACAGCGGGAAGGGCAAGATGCCGAGGCGGAAGATGTTCCAGTGCAAGAAGCTGACCGCCTGGGCGTCCACGATCGCCCGCGTCGACAGCGAGTGCGTGACGATGACCACCATGGCGATGGTCAGACCCATGGCGGCCTCGTACGAGATCATCTGCGCGGATGCCCGGATCGATCCGAGGAGCGGGTACTTCGAGCCGGATGACCAGCCCGCCAGCATCGTCCCGTATACCGACACGGACGACAACGCGAGCAGGAACAATATGCCGATCGACGGATCGGCCACCTGCAGCTCCACCGCATGGTGGGCGATCGTCACCACGCCGCCCACCGGGACGATCGTGAAGATGAGGAGGGCCGGCAACAGGGCCAGGTACGGCGCGAGCCTGAAGACGAAACGGTCCGCCTGGTCCGGCAGCAGGTCCTCCTTGAAGAACAGCTTGATGCCGTCAGCGAGCGTCTGGAGAATGCCGTAGGGACCGGCACGGTTCGGTCCGACCCGGTTCTGCATGTCGGAGATGACCTTGCGCTCGAACCAGATCGCCAACATCACCGCGACGAGGAGCACACCGAACGCGACGATGACCTTGACCGCGACGATGATCACCGTGCCGAGATCGACTCCGTGAGCGAAGAGCGGATCGGGCATCAGGTCACCTTCTCCACGTCGACCTCGACCACCGCGAGAGAGAAATCGAGGAGCGCGGAGGCACCCGTCTCATGGACAGGAGCCGCGTTGAACTGAAGGAGAGCGACGCCGCTCGGGACGCCGGCGTCGCCCACGGCAGCGACCACGAGCTCGCCACGAGGCGAGCGCACACGCACGTCGTCACCGGGCTCGACGCCGAGCTTGCTCATCGCAAGCGGGGCTAGACGCAGCTCCTGGCGCCGGGCCAGTGGCGCGAGCGACTCGGCCGACTGGACGAGCGTTCCGTGGTCGTACAGCCCGCGCCGGACCACGAGACGCCAGGAGTTCTCATCTGCGGGCGGGAGCGGCACGGAGGCCGTCCACGCGCCCGGGTCGAACCGGAGAAGGCTGGGCTGCCGGTTGCCGCCGGGCACCTCGGCAGCGACAGGTGCGGCCTCGTCCTCGAGGCTCTCCTCGTCCTCGAGGGTCTCCTCATCCGCCCCCGGCTCGACGCCCGGTGACATCGCCGCACCCGCGGCGAACGGCGCACCCTGCTCGGAGACCGAGTCGATGCCGGGTGTCGCGATCGGGTCGAGCCTCCGCGGGCGCCGTGTGAGCTGCACGGACGCTGCCCTGAGCGGGATGACTATGCCGTCTGCCGCCCCGGACGCCGCGAGCGCTGTGACCGTGCACCCGGAATGTGCCGGGGCGACCCTCTCGATCTCGGCCCAGATTCCGTCCAGAGACTCGAAACCGAGGTCGACTCCCAGACGATCCGCCAGCTCGGTTGCGATCACCCAATCGGCACGGGACACGCCGGGTGGCACCACCTTGGCCGCGAGCCGCGTAACTCGGCCTTCGAGGTTCGTGGTGGTGCCTCCACGCTCCGCGTACCCCGCCGCGGGCAGCACGACGTCCGCGAGCATCGACGAGGCGTTGAGCGCGGTGTCTACTGCCACGAGGAAGTCGACACGCTCGAGCGCTCGGGTGGCGAGGTCGCGATCGGGGAAATCCGACAGCGGGTCCGCACCAAGGAGCACGAGCGTGTTGAGCTCACCGGACGCCGCAGCCTCGAGCATCCCAGCAGTGTCGAGCCCGCGTCTCGTTGGCACCGAGCCCCACTGCTCGCCGAAGAAGGCGCGTCCCTCATCGAGGGTCACCCGACCGGGGAGCAGGCCCGGAGCACACCCGAGATCGATCGCACCATGCACATTGGCGCGCCGGAGCGCCGAAAGGAAACGGGCGGAGGGCCACGCGGCGGCGAACACGCCCGCCGCCGCAACGATCTCGGCCGCCGACTCGGCCAGTGACGGACGACCGAGCACGATGACGACTCCGTCACCGGGCTCTGTGGTGACCAGGGCCCGCGCGAGCTCACTCGCTTCACCGGGCCGGTACGGGAGCCAGGTGGCCACCGGGCTCAGGCCGGTCGCAACCGGCGAGCAGTCGACGATCCGCAGCCCGTCGTTCGCTGCAGCCTGGCGCAGTCGCAGGTGCAGAACCGGTAGCTCCTCGCGCAGATCGCCGGCAAGCAGGATGACGGTGGTCGCCGCGACCGTTTCCTCGATCGTCGCGCGCGGCAGGCTCGCCACGAGCTCGGGAGGCAGTCCGTCCCCGAGCTGAGCGTCGAAATTATCGGTGCCAATGACACCTTTCACGAGTCTCACCCATGCATAGGCGTCCTCGTTCGCGAGCCTGGAGCCGCCGATCACGCCCACCGACCCGGGGCCGGAACCCTCGAGCGTCTGGAGAATCCTGTCAGCGACATCGCTGAGTGCTTCGTTCCAGGTGGCCTGAACGAGACCGGTCTCGGAGCGCACGAGCGGCCGGCTGAGACGCTCGGGCGCCTCCACCGCCTCGAAGCCGAAGCGACCCCGGTCGCACAGCCAACTCTGGTTCACGGGTTCTGAGTCGACGCCGAGGTACCGGACGAGCGCGCCTGCCGATGACTGGGCAACCATGCGGCAGCCGACCGAGCAGGTCGTGCACGTCGTCTCGACCTGCTCGAGGTCCCACGGGCGCGACTTGAAGCGGTACGGCGTCGCCGTGAGCGCGCCGACCGGGCAGATCTGGATCGTGTTGCCGCCGAAGTAGGACGTGAAGGGCTCACCGGGGAAGATCGCGACCTCGATCCTGTCCCCACGTTCCGCGAAGTCGATGAAGGGCTCGCCCGCCACCTCTTCCGCAAAACGGGTGCAGCGTGCGCACTGGATGCAACGCTCTCTATCGAGCAGCACAAGTGGGCCGATCTCGATGGGCTTGGCCCAGTGCCGTTTCTCTTCGACGAACCGGCTCTCCCCAGGCCCGTGGGACACCGCCTGGTCCTGAAGGGGGCACTCACCGCCCTTGTCGCAGACGGGGCAGTCCAGGGGGTGGTTGAGGAGCAGGAACTCGAGCACGCCCTCCTGGGCCTTACGGGCCGCCTCGGACTCGGTGAAGATCTCCTGGCCATCGGAAACCTCGACGAAGCACGCTGGTTGGAGGCTCGGGCCGCGGGGACCTGAGACCTCGACAAGGCACATCCGGCACATGCCGACCGAGGCCATCCGCGGGTGGTAGCAAAAGCGCGGGATGAAAACCCCGGCCCGCTCGGCGGCCGAGATGATGAGCTCGCCCTTCTGCGCTTCCACAGTCCGCCCGTCGACGGTGATGGAGATGCCCGGTGGGGCTTCGACGACGTCAGCCACGGCGCACCGTGTCCGGGGGGAACGGGCACGAGCCCTCTTTGACGTGCACCAGCAACTCGTCGCGGAACATCTTCGCCACCGACACGATCGCAGACGGAATCGACGGGCCGAACACGCAGACCGTCGTCTGTTTCGGCGGCCATCGGAGGCCGGGCGAGAGGTTGTCACAGGCGTCGAGCACGAGGTCGATGTCCTCTTCGCGACCCAAGCCCTGCTCGAGGCGGTGCATGATCTTCTCGATCCAGCCGCTCCCTTCCCTGCACGGCGTGCACTGACCGCACGATTCGCGGTGGAAGAACTGGGCGATCCGCCACGCGGCCCGGACCGGGCACGTGTCGGAGTCCATGACGACGACCGACCCTGACCCGAGCATCGAGCCGGCCTGGCCCACCGCATCCTGGTTCAGCCCCAGATCGAGCTGGTCCGGGCCGAACCACGGTGCCGAGACGCCGCCGGGAATGAACGCCCGCAGCGTCTTGCCGCCCGGTATGCCACCGCCGAGCGACGGGTCGTAGATGAGGTCCCGGAAGGTCGTCGTCGACATCTCGATCTCGAACCACCCCGGGTGCTCGACGCGCCCGGAAAGAGCGAAGAGCCGGGTTCCCGTCGAGGACCCGTCACCGAGGGCGGCGAACCCATCTCCCCCGTGGGCGACGATCCAAGGCAGGTTGGAGATGGTCTCGACGTTGTTGACGACCGTCGGCTCCCCGTACAGGCCGACGGCGGCGGGAAAGAAGGGCGGCTTGATCCGCGGGAAGCCGCGCTTTCCCTCGAGGCTCTCCAAGAGCGCCGTCTCCTCGCCGCAGATATAGGCGCCGGCACCGGGATGGATCACGATGTCCAGCGCGTAACCCTTGCCGAGCACGTCGGCACCGAGCGCTCCGTACTCGTAGGCCTCGTTGCACGCCTGCTGGAGACGCTCCAAGCCGAGGGCGAACTCTCCCCGGCAGTAGATGAACGCCAGCTCGACGCCGGTCGCGTATGCCGCAATCGCGGTCCCCTCGATGATCTGGTGCGGATCGCGCTCGATCAGCATGTGGTCCTTGAAGGTCGCGGGCTCGCTCTCGTCGCCGTTCACGACGAGGTAAGTCGTCGTGGCCTGCCTCCGCATCGACCACTTGCGGCCCGCCGGGAAGCCGGCCCCGCCGCGTCCGAGCAGGCTCGCCTTGTCGACTTCCGCGGCGACGTCCGCCGGTGTCATCGACAGTGCCTTGCGGAGGCCCTCGTACCCGCCTGTGGCGAGGTAGCGCTCGAGCGTGAAGGAGTCCGGGAGCTCCACCCGCGACGTGACGATCCGAGGCGCTCGGGTGATCACTCGGGTGCCGCCCCCGCTGCAGGACCGGTCGCGGAGCCCGACTTCGGGTCGGCCTCGGCCCCGGGCGCCGATCTCGCCGCGCGGGCAGGCAGGCCCACGCTGCGTTCGACCCGGCTCAAGATCCCATGTGCAGGCACCGTATCGGCGAGGCGGCCCGAGCGCAGGTCGTCTGTCAGGGCGTCGAACCCATCGGCGTCGAGCGGGCCGAAGAAGCGGTGGTTCACCTGCACGCACGGGGCATTGTCGCAGCCTGCCAGGCACTCAGCTTCTTCGAGGGTGAACTCGCCGTCGGCCGTCGTCTGGCCGACCGAGATCCCGAGTGAGGCCTCTGCGTGATCGAGGACCTCGTACGCGCCGGCGAGCATGCAGGCGATGTTCGTGCAGACGGTGACGACATGACGGCCGACCGGCTCGGTGTGCAGCATGTCGTAGAAGGTCGCAGTGCCTCGCACCTCGGCCGGGGTGCACCCGAGGAGGCCGGCGATGTCCTCCATCGCCTCCTCGCTGAGCCAGCCATCCTGTGCCTGTGCCAGATGGCACAACGGTATGAGGGCGGAGCGTCGCTGCGGATAACAGGCAACGATCGCCTCGGCCCTCGTGCGGTTGTCGGAGGACAGGCGGGCCATCAGCGATCCACCTCGCCCATGACCGGGTCCACCGAAGAGATGACCGCGACTGCGTCCGCGATCAACCCGCCGCGCAGCAGCGGCGGCAAGCTCTGGAGGTTCACGAAGCTCGGCGCCCTGATGTGCATCCGGTACGGCTTGTTCGACCCGTCCGCCACGAGATAGCAGCCGAGCTCGCCGCGGGGGGACTCGATCGCTGTGTACACCTCGCCAGGGGGGACCTCGAAGCCCCTCGTGAAGATCTTGAAGTGGTGGATGAGCGCCTCCATCGATTCGTCGATGCGCGCTCGCGGCGGCGGCGTCACCTTCTTGTCCTGGGCCCGGTAGTCCCCGAGCGGCATCTTCTCGACGCATTGGCGAACGATCTTGCACGACTCCCGGATCTCGTTCAGCCGCACGGCGTATCGGTCGAAAACGTCTCCGACCGTGCCGACGATGACGTCGAAATCGACGTCGCCGTAGGCGAGATAGGGCATTGCACGGCGAAGGTCCCAGGCCACGCCCGAGGCCCGCAGGATCGGCCCCGTGGCCGACATCGCGATGGCGAGCTCGGGCGAGATGATCCCGACCCCTTCCGTGCGACGTTTGAAGATCGGCTGCCCGGTCAGCATCTCGTCGTACTCGTCGACGCGCCCGGGGATGGTCTCGATGATCGACATGACGTCGTCCTCCCACCCGTCGGGCAGGTCCGCCGCGACACCGCCCGGACGGATGTAGTCATGGTTCATGCGAAGGCCCGTCGTCTTCTCGAAGAACGACAGGATCATCTCGCGGTCGCGAAAGCCGTAGATCATCATCGACGTCGACGCGAGGTCCATTCCATTGGTGGCCATCCACAACACGTGGGAGGAGATGCGGTTGAGCTCGGTCATGAGCATCCGGATCCAGGTCGCCCTAGGTGGGATCTCGATATGGAGCAATGCCTCGGCGGCCAGCGAGAAGACGAGCTCGTTGTGCAGCGGCGACAGGTAGTCCATACGCGTGACGTTCGTCGCGCCCTGGACGTAGGTGAGCTCCTCGCCGGTCTTCTCCATGCCGGTGTGCAGGTAGCCGATTACGGGCTTGGAACGCAGCACGGTCTCGCCCTCGAGCTCCATCATGATGCGGAGCACGCCATGGGTCGACGGGTGTTGCGGACCCATGTTGATGATCATCGTCTCGTCCTCGCCGAACTCGACGTCGATATCGCCGAGGTCGAGCATCGGTCCCTCCGGCGGGCGGAAGGGCGAGCCCTCTTCGATCGCGAGCGCGACCGGGTCGGTCTCGTCGCGCTCTTGCAGCTCCTGAAGGCCCTCGGAGGTCTCCGCCTTGAGCTCCTCGCTGGTCAACGTGGGCCCGGCGCTTGCTTGAACTGGACGGGGACGCGCCCGACCGAGTAGTCCTTGCGCAGCGGGTGCCCCTCCCAGTCGTCCGGCATGAGAATCCGTGTGTGATCCGGATGCCCCTCGAAACACACCCCGTACAGGTCGAACGCCTCCCGCTCCATGTTCTCGGTACCGGGGTAGAGGTTGAACAGCGTCGGGACCACGGGGTCACTGTCGGGAACCTGAACCCGGAGGCGGACCCTTTGATGGATCTCGAGGGAAAGCAGGTTGACGACGATCTCGAATCGTTCGGGCTTCACACCTTCGGGCAACGGCCGATCGAGGTGGCGCAGGTAGTCGACGCCGCACAAGTCCGCGCACATTTCAAAGCCGGCATCGCGGAGCGCTCCGGCCACTTCGAGGTAGCGCTCGCGCGTGACGTGGAGCACCTCCTGGCCGCTCGCGCCGATCGAGGACGTCTCGCTCAATCCGGCCAGCTCTGCCGCGCTCGCTCCCACGGCCGCCATCAGCGGGGCGTCCCCAGGCGCACTCCCGAGGGAGGTGCGACCCAGCCGGGGGGAACCGGCTCTGCCGCAAGGTCGATGCCGGCTCCCGTCTCACCGGGGCGACGCTGGGTGAGCTCACCCAGACGGATCTTCTCGTGCAGGGTCAATATGGCGTGGATGAGCGTCTGCGGGTTCGGCGGGCAGCCCGGGGCATACACGTCGACGGGGACGATCTGGTCGACACCTTGGACGATGGCGTAGTTGTTGAACATCCCCCCCGTGGAGGCGCACACGCCCATCGAGATGACCCACTTCGGCTCGACCATCTGGTCATAGACCTGCCGCAGCACAGGCGCCATCTTCTGCGAGACGCGACCGGCGACGACCATGAGGTCGGCCTGGCGGGGCGAGCCACGGAACACTTCCATGCCGAAGCGCGCCAGGTCGAAGTCGGCGGCTCCGGCCGCCATCATCTCGATCGCGCAACATGCAAGACCGAAGGTGGCCGGCCAGAGACTGGAGCGGCGCGCCCACTTCACCAGCTCCTCCAGCGAGCCGGTGAGGAAGTTGTGGTTGAGATCTTCGAGGCCCATAGCCAGCGATCCGCCTAGGCCGCCTCGTCGTTCGACGGCCCGATATGCCGGACTGTCGACGACGAGGTTCGGCTGGGCTCCGACTCGACCGGGCGGACCCGCTTGACGGGCCCCCAGTCGAGGGCTCCATTTGCCACGAGGTAGATGAACGGCACGAACACCGAAGCGGCGAACACCAGGATCTCGACCAGACCGAACCGGCCCAGGCTCTGCGAGTCCACGGCCCAAGGGAAGAGGAAGATGATTTCGATGTCTACGACGACGAAGATCATCGCGATCAGATAGAAGCGCACGGGAAAGCGCCGTGCCGGCTCGTGGGTCGGCACGATGCCGCATTCGTACGGTGCCTCCTTGGCGGCGGTGGGCCGTTGGGGCGCCAGCAGCTTGGACGCGCCAAATGACAGGCTCGCGAACGCGATCCCAAGCACGATCATGAAGAAGATGGGGAGGTAGCTGTCCAGGCTGCCCATAATGCTGGAGCGGTTCTACCACGCGCGCTCCGGGTGAGCCACATCGGGACCGGTCGCCGGGCGTCGCTCCTATCATGCTCGCATGACCGCAGCGAACTGCGCCGCGGTGGAGCTGCAACCTCCCCGCCCTGACCGGTACGAGTGCGACGTCCTCGTCGTGGGCGGCGGCCCGGCGGGCGCCTCGGCCGGGTACTGGCTCGCGAGCTCGGGCGTCAACGTGCTCGTCGTCGAGAAAAAGCACTATCCCCGGGAGAAGGCCTGCGGGGACGGCCTCACGCCGCGCTCTGTTCTCCAGCTCGAGCAGATGGGACTCGCCGCCGAGCTGGCGCTACACCATCGCTACCGCGGCCTGCGGACCAATGCCTACGGACGCACGATCGCGATGGACTGGCCCGACCACCCCGTGCTGCCTTCGCACGGCTATGTGATCACCAGGGCCGACCTCGACGGGCTCGTCGCCGCCCGTGCCGAGAAGGCCGGTGCGGTGATCTGGCAGGGCGCCGAAGCAGTGGCGCCCCTCTCGGCG
>OBLW0100000138.1_pt1 | contig 57707 bp, 48 predicted proteins | sample 1520161 | NCBI WGS metagenome assembly OBLW01 (sample SAMEA3539309, study PRJEB22396) | soil metagenome | biome: tundra; feature: field; material: soil | place: USA | collected 2010-05 | depth 0.15 m
ATCGGCAAGGAGATCGTGCGCTTCCACGCCATCTTCTGGCCGGCGTTTCTGATGGGCGCCGATCTGCCGCTGCCGAAGCGGATCTTCGCCCACGGCTGGCTGCTCTTCGAGAACGACAAGATGAGCAAGTCGCGCGGCAACATCGTGCGCGCCGAGCCGATCCGGCGAGTGTGCGGGGCCGACGCGCTACGCTACTTCCTGCTGCGCGAGATCGTCTTCGGGCAGGACGGCGCGTTCAGCTACGACGCACTGGTGAACCGCTACAATTCGGACCTCGCCAACGGCCTCGGCAATCTGGCCAGCCGCACGCTGACCATGATCGGCCAGTATCGCGGCGGCGCGATTCCGGAGGGCTCCGAGCCGGAAATCGCGGCGCTGGCAGGCGATACCATCCGGGCGGTGCAGGGCGCGTTCGACCGGTTCGAGTTCTCCAAGGGCCTGGAAGCTGTGTGGGCGCTGATCTCGGCGGTGGATAAGTTCATCGTGCAGCAGGCCCCCTGGAAGGTCTGGCGGCAGCGCGACGACGCGTCGCAAAAGCAGTTGGATACCACGCTTTACACCGCTGCCGAGGCGCTGCGCATTGTCACCGCGCTGGTGTCTCCCGTGTTTCCGCAATCGGCTCCCAAGATCTGGGCGCAACTGGGCATGACGGAACCTATCGAATCGGTTCGCTTCGACACGCTCGCATGGGGCGGTCTGCCGGCCGGACAGAAGATCGGCGAAGTCTCAGGCGTGTTTCCGCGCATCGAGCTGAAAGAGGCGGTGGCGAGCATGCGCGCCATGGAGGAGCAGGTGACGGCGGGGCAGGCGGCGCTCCTCGGGAAGAAAACGGAGCCCGCCGCGGCTCCGGCGGACGCCAGGATCGCCATCGACGATTTCGCCAAGGTGGAGCTGCGCGTCGGCCTGGTGCTTTCGGCCGAGCGCGTGAAAGGCGCCGACAAGCTGATGCACATGAAGGTCGATATCGGCGAACCCGAGCCGCGCACCATCGTGGCCGGCATCGCCGAGGCCTACACGCCGGCGGAACTGGTGAACCGCAAGGTGGTGATCGTCGCCAATTTGCAGCCCCGCAAACTGCGCGGCATCGAATCGAACGGCATGATCGTGGCGGCTTCCGTGGAAGGCGGCAAACCCGTCCTGGCCGGGTTCCACGAGGACATCCCCGTGGGAGCGCGCCTGAAGTGAGCAGCCAGTGAAACTGGTCGATTCGCACTGCCATTTGGACGATGCGCAATTCGACGCGGACCGCGATCAGGTGATCGAGCGCGCTCTGGCCGCCGGCGTGGGCCGGATGTTGGCGATAGGCACGGGCAAAGGCCCGCCCGACCTCGAGGCCGCCATCCGGCTGGCGGAGCGCTATCCCTTTATCTATGCCACCGTCGGCATCCATCCCCACGACGCGTCCAAGGCCACCGAAGAGACCTTCGTGCGCCTGAGGGAACTGGCGGTGCATCCCAAAGTGGTCGCCATCGGCGAGATCGGCCTCGACTACCACCACGATTTTTCGCCGCGCGACGCGCAGCAAGCGGTGTTCGCGCGCCAGGTGGAGATCGCCGCCGGGTGCGGGAGGCCGATCGTCATCCACACCCGCGAAGCGTGGGCCGACACCATGGCGCTGCTGCGGCCCCGTGCTCCGGTCGCGGGCATCATGCACTGCTTCACCGGCGACGAGTTGCAGGCGCGCGATGCGCTCGACCTGGGCTTCCATCTCAGCTTCGGCGGCGTCCTGACGTTTCCGAAAGCCGAAGCGGTGCGCCAGGCAGCGCGAATTACTCCGGAAGACCGCCTGCTGGTGGAGACGGATTGCCCCTATCTGGCGCCCGTGCCGCACCGCGGCAAGCGCAACGAACCGGCCTTCATGACCGAGGTGGTGCGCCGCCTGGCGGCGGAACGGGGACGCGCTCCCGAAGAGATTGCGGAGGCCACCACTCGGAATATCGAGCGGCTGTGTTTGCGGGGCGGGGCTTCCTCTTTGTAAACTGGTTGCACTACATGAATCTAGGCAAGCTCGGGCAGGCTTTCACGGTAAGCGAGATTTTCGACCTGATCCAGGACGATCTGGAGCGGGTCGAAAAGAAGATCGCCGCCGAATCCGTGGCATCCGCCGATGCGGTGACGGCTATCGGGCAGCACCTGCAATCCGCCGGCGGCAAGCGGCTGCGTCCGGCCCTGCTGCTGCTCTCGGCGAAGCTCCTGGAGAGCGATGCCCGCGAAACTTCGGCCGCGGCCATTCATCTGGGCGCGGTGGTCGAAATGGTTCACGCCGCGACGCTGGTGCACGACGACGTGATCGACGCCGCCGAAACGCGCCGCGGCCGGCCCTCCACCAACATGACTTGGGGCAACCACACTTGCGTGCTGGCGGGCGACTGGCTCTACATGCAGGCTTTCCAGATCGCGCTGCGCGAGCGGAACTTTCAGATACTGGATCTGCTGATCGGCCTCACGCAGATGATGGTGGAAGGCGAACTGCTGCAATTGGAGCGCATCGGCAAGATCGATATCAGCGAGGCCGATTGCATGGAGCTGGTGGACCGCAAGACCGCCCGCCTCTTCTCGGTATGCGCGCAGTTGGGCGCCTTGGCTGCCGGCGCCGGCGACGCGGCGCGGGAGAAGCTCGGGGAATACGCCTGGAACCTCGGCATGGCGTTCCAGTTGGTTGACGACGTGCTGGATTTCACCGCCCGCGCGAAGACCCTTGGCAAGCCGGTGGGAGGCGATCTGCGCGAGGGCAAGGTGACCCTGCCGCTGGTATACGCTCTGGAGCGCGCGACCCCGGAAGAGCGCAAACTGGTGGGAACCATTCTCCGTCAGCGCAATTACGAGACCGTGCCATTCGCACGCGTTTTGGTTCTGCTGGAAAAGTACGACGGGATCGAGCGCGTCAGGGACCGCGCCCAGGCCTTCACCGACAAGGCGCGCCGGATCGTCTCCGAATTTCCGGATTCGCCCTACCAGCGGGCGCTCATGGCCGTCACCGAACTGGTGACGGAGCGCGACCATTAGAGCGCTCGCGTCCCAAATCAGACCCATCCTCGCAAGCGGTAGACCAGCATGCCCAGCCACTCCTTCAGGGCCAAATCGGTTCCGGCCAGCGAGTCCACGCTCGGGAGGAAAAGCAGCAGCGGGCTCTCATCCTCCGGCGTCCGGTAATCCGCGGGAGCGGGAATCACCTGAAAGCCTAGCTTCCGGAAGACGGCGGAGGCTCGGGGCATGTGAAAGGCCGAGGTCACCAGCAGAATACGCGTGACTCCCCGGCTCTGGAGGATGGGGCGGCTGAGGAGGGCGTTCTCTCGGGTATTGCGCGACTTGTCCTCCAGGAGGATGGCCTGCCCGGGGACCGCCCATTCTTGCAGCAATTGGGCGGCTGCCTCCGCCTCCGAGCCCTGCCGCCAAGTCAATAGGAATGGAACGGCGCCTCCGCTAAAGAGGATCAGCGGCGCCTTTCCCGCGCGAAAGAGTCTGGCGGCGTAAAGGAGGCGGTTACTGGCGTCGCCCAGCTCTGGCGCCTGGCCCGGAGCCGCCGGAGCGTTGCTGGTTCCGCCGCCCAGAACGACAATCGCCTCTGCGTGGGGAATCGACTCGATCGGCGGCGGGGGGTACCGATCTTCGAGCGAGCGCAAGAGCAGTTGAGAAACCCCGCCGGAGCTGAACAGGAGGAGCAGCAGTAAGGCGCTGAAGCAAAGCGCGCGCGTCCAGGCCGCCCGCCGGCGGAGGGCCGAAGCGATGCCCAACAGCAACAAGCTCAGGCCGAACGGGTACACGAAGAGGGGAAGGATTTTGCTCAGGAAGAGGAACATGGAGAGGAAACGCGAGCCGCACGCGCGCAGAAGCGGTTCCGCGGTGGCAGTGCAACGAACCTACGCCGCCGTGGTGCGAACTTCAATCAGCCCTTCGCCTTCAAACACGCCCGCCAACGCCAATAAGTCCTGCTCACACGACCCAGCTTAGCACCCGGGCACACCCCGGCAGCGGGGGCAGAATTGCAATCTGCGCACATTCATGTACATAATGTACATGTCATGGGTAAGGCGAACGTGAATGTGACCGAGTTGCGGAGTCGGTTGAGCGCCTACCTCAACAGAGCGCGCAACGGTGAAGAGATCCTGATTCGCGACCGCCACTTGGCCATCGCGAAGCTCGTTCCGCTCTCGAGCGCCGAAGACTTCGGCGAAGGACTCCTGGAATTGGCGGCGCAGGGCTTGGTGCGATTGCCGGAGACGCCATTGGATCTCAAGGCGTTCTTCGCTATGCCGGCGCCGGAGGTCCCCCTGGCAAGGTTGAGGGCCGCCATAGAGGCAGAGCGTGAAGAAGGTTGATGCGTTTTGGGACGCCAGCGCAATCGTCCCGCTGTGCGTCGGGCAACCCCAGAGCGGTTTCGCGAAAAGGGCCTTGAGAAACAAGTCCATCGCGGTGTGGTGGGGCACGCCGGTCGAGACGACCAGCGCATTCGCGCGTCTCGCTCGCGCCGGAGAACTCGATCAGCGCCAGTTCCACATGGCGATGACGCGTCTCGTCGCGCTTCGCGGAATGTGGATCGAGGTACAGCCCAGCGAGGAGCTTCGGGAACTGGCGGAGGATCTCATTCAGAGGCATCCGTTGCGCGCCGCAGATGCCTTGCAACTGGCTGCGGCAGTGATCTGGTCGAGGCGACACCCGCGAAAGCGCGCGTTTGTTTGCCTGGATGGCGCTCTGGCGGGCGCGGCCTTCCAGCAGGGATTCTCGGTGGAATCGGTTTAAGTCCGCTGAAGGTAGACGGGTGCGCAGGGAGAGAAGCTCACTCGGCAGCAGCGCTTTTGAAGCGTCGGCGCCCCGCGCCAGTCGCGCACGGACCCGGACTATTGGACCGTCTGTGTGGAAAGCAGCGAGCCAGAACGCAGGGCGGTCTTCCCCGCCCTCCCCGAGAGAATACGAGCCGCGTTCGAAACCACTTCCCAAGGCGATCCCGCCGCCGGAGGGCGATCTTTGTCGCCGCGGCGCGATCCCCGCCATTGCCATCAGACGACGGGGGACAATCGTCCGCGCCACCTAACTAAACGCTAGCGGACCAGGCGGCGCAGCGCCGTACACGCCAAGCGTAACGGCCTGACGACATAGTATGCCGCCGCCAGGCGTCGCGGCAGGCGGACCCACTCGGCGTCCTTCTGATTGGGCTGGAGAGCGCGGCGCCAGAGGTAGCGCGCCTTGGCCCACCAGGTTTCGAGCGTCCGGAGATGGAGGAGCGCGCCGCCGGCCACCGCAGCGGGATCGGACGCCTGGCGGCTCAGACCGAGTTGCGCTTGCGCCGAGATCCTTGAGACCGCCCGATCCTGCTTGACGCGGCGGAGAACTTCCGGAGGAGTGGGCGCCTGGCAGAGCTCGTGAGCGAGGTCCAGGCCCGCGGCCAAGGCCCGCCAGCATCCCGTGCGCTCCGCCTGGTGGACCAGATCATCCCAGTCGAGAGGGCATCGGGCGACGATGCCCGCCAGGTCGCACGGAAATTGCGCCTGGTCCCAACCTCCCCGAGCGGCACGAATGCAGATATAGAGCAGGTGATCCTCGGGGCAGAGCGTGCGGGCCACGAGGCCGCCGGCGCGAAGCACGATGGAACGCGCCATCGCCCGGACCGGGTCGAAGGGCAGGAAGTACGGCGGGGAGAAAAGCCAATGGAGGTCCACTTCGCAAACCGGATCGCGGCGCTGGAGCGCGATCTCGCAGGCGCCGCTGAACCCGATGTCCCAGGCCGCGGTTTTCCTGGCGTAGCCATCCGCCGCCAGAAGATCGAGCGCGGCTGGCAGTTGGGCGCGGGGAACGAAGATGTCGAGATCGTTGAAGGTACGCAGCGCGAGATCTCCATAGGCAAGATAGGCCAGCGTGGAGCCCTTGAATGCGATCGCCGGGACGCCGGCCGCCTGCATGGCCTTGAGAATCCGCGCCAATTCCCCGGCCATGCGCAGGCTGCGCATGGAAAAGGCGGCGGCCCGGTCGCGAATCTCCGCGTGGGCGGGACCGGGGGCCTGTTCCGCCAGCGCGCGGGCGAGCAGGGACAGCATTCCGTGCGTAATGGCCAGCTCGACCAGAAGGGGCCAGTCGAGCGGGGCTGTCAGAAGCTTGGAGATCCGGGCGTGGGCTGCTTCCGAGGGCGGGGATCCGCAGGCGAGGAGCAGGTCCAGTTCGGGGGGCAAGACAGTTGACATGGCATGGATCCGAGGGGAACGGCGGCCGGGGCGCCGGCGCAGCAGCCTGGAAAGGCTACTCCACGGCAGGCGCCTGGCGGCGCATTTTCGGGGAAGGGATGCCCGTGCGGGCGAAAGACTTCTCGCAATCGGCCGCCGACGGGCCAAGCATATTGCCTTCCAGGTACGCGAGCCCCGGACACCGCGTGCACGACCCCACGTGTCCGCATTCCGAGCAGCCCTCCAGGTCGCGCGCGCGAATCGACCGCACTTCCCTCAACTGGCTCGAATCCCGCCAGATGTCCAGAAACTTCCGCTTCCTCACGTTGCCGCTGGGCAGCGGAAACTGCACGCATGGGTATACGTCCCCGTAGGGCGACACGTAGCAGGCCGTGTGGCCCGCGCTGCACGGAAGTCCGTCCAGAACATCGTCGTCCACGGCGACGGGAGGTTTGCAGAACTCCTCCACGTTCCCCACCAGTTCCGAATTCCTGAAAACCTCCTCCAGCTTAAGCGTCCCGATTCCCAACTGCACGACCCCGCGGTCGCCATCCAGCATGGGCGTGATCGTCGGGTCGATGGTGTACTCGGCGCCCAGTTCCTGCGCCAGCGCCTTGACCCCCGCGTAATCGGCGAGGTTCCGGCGCATCAGCACGTTGGCGATGATGACCTTCACGCCGCGGCTCCGCAGACGCCGGATTCCCTGGATCGATCGCTCGAGCGATCGGGGAAGCTGGGTGACCGCCGCGTGGACCTCCGGCCGGTGCGAGTAGATGCTGACTTGCACCGCGTCGATGTTGAGGCGCGCCAGGCGGTCGGCGTCTTCTTCGCGGATCATGAACGCGTTGGTCTTGATCTTCACGCAAAACATCCGCGAGCGGGCGTATTCGACCAGCTCAAAGAAATCCATGCGCATGAACACCTCGCCGCCGCTGAAGACCAGAAAGAACACGCCGGCTTCGGCCAACTGGTCGAGCAGGCCCTTGATCTCGGCGGTCGACATCTCGCCGTGGTCTTCGTGATCCAGATAGCAGTGCACGCAGCGCTCGTTGCAGCGGTAGGTGACGTCCAGTTGGACGCTTAAAGGCATGCCTAGGGCGAGGGCCCGATCGCCCATTTCCTGCATCAGGCTCACTTGGCATCCTCTGCGATGGGCTGATCGGAAACTCGCAGGATGCCGTGGGCGGCCATCTCCCGCACCAGAGCCTGGGCATCTTGGAGGGCCTCTTCCGGAGCCACGTCGAACTCGGCGCACACCACCCGCTGGACGATCTCTTCCAGCGGCGTAACGCCATCGGCCGCCTGCCAGATGGCACACCCCACCTCATTCAGGCTGAACAGGGTGGAATCGCGCGCCGACATGATCATCATCTCGTCGCCCACCTTGCGGGCTGCCACCGCGGACGATCTGGCGATGTAGGCGCTCATACGATCAACTCCCAAACCCGGGAATCCGGAACGAAAGTCAGACGATGCACTGGAACGCAGCGCACCAGGTCGCAGGCCGATTGGAACACCCGCTCGACCAACTCGCGGTCGTGGGCGAAGAAGAGAATGCATTCGAGCGCCGCGCGCGTGGCGTCCGCTTCGCCGACGGGTTCGATGCGGTTCTCCGGCCCCTGCGCGAGGAGATACAGAGCGGCCAGCGGCGCGCGGACGTTCTCTCCCGGCTGCGCGAGTTCCCCCGCGAAGGGAGTGCCGTAGGCGGTATACCCGTCGCCTTCGCGGCGGAGATACGAGATTTCGTCGGTGAGCAGGGTGGCGTCCGGCGGGGCGAGGCGCGAAATCGTGGTTTTGCCGGCGCCCGAGACTCCGGCGAACAGGAACGCCCGGCCGTTACGCACGGCGCTGGCGGCGTGGATCAGCAACCCGCCTTGTTGGGCGAGCAGGAGCGAGTGCAGGATGCGAAACGCGGCGTCGATGCTATACGGGTTGGCGGTCTGGCGGATGCTTCCGCAGCGCAAAACTGGGTCCAATTCCGCGCGGAAGTCCCCGCGCTCCAGGACCCATCGGCCGTCTTCGAAGCGCACGCTCAAGTCTTCCTCGTCGGTGATCCTGCCCGGAGGTACGATTTCGACGTTGAATTCGAAGATTGGCTGCGCGGATGGGTTCACGAAGCCGCCGTAGCGGTTCTCGAGGATTTGAAGAAATTCCGGGCTGGCGGTACGGACCAGGACCGGCATGGCGCCGATCTCGATAACGACTTCGTGAGCGATGGCGCAATCCGCTAACTGGCGCATGGCGGCCTTCTCAGATGAACCAGCATCCGAGTGCATAGCTCCGAGTGTCGCAGAATCCAAGAGCTGGCGCCATGCCACCAAACCGGGGTTGGATCGCTGCACTCCGCGGCCGTGTGATCGGTGCGAGAGCAACCGGTCATGTTAATTCAGCGCCGCCTGCGACGCCTGGACAGCGCAGCCACCCGTTCCGCTGCCCGTGCTGCCATTTCCAGCGCAGCTCTGGTTGCTGAGCGTTGAGAAGTAGGTTTGGGAGGTATGTATCGTTCCCGGCGCTACCGTGTTATCGATGACGATCCCACTTGAGCCGCCCGTGGCGGTGAGCCCAGCGGTTGCGCTTGTGGGCGCGGAGCTGGTGACGTTAAAGCTATAGACGCAGGCGCCGCTGCACCCGGTCTGGTTGCCGCTGGCCGTCACGCTCAGAAAGATGAGGTCCGTGGAGCCGTTGTAGATGTCGGTCACCGGAGAGCACGTAGCCGCGCCGCCAGCCAGGGGGTTGATGAGGTTGGTAGCCCTGGACATAAACGAGGGGAAGCTACTCATGGCTGTATAACCCAGCTTTGGCGCCGGCGTACCAGTGGCAGCGCAGGCGTAGAGATTACCGGTCGACCCCGAGCCGCCATAGTAGGTGTTGTCGAAGGTTCCGTCGTAGAGAGTGGTGCTCGCGCTCCCGACTCCGTACACAGACTCCGCGCCGCAGACTGTTCCCGAAGTCCAACTTGTTCCGTTTGTCGACGAACAGCTTCCAGTGCCTGAACTCGTGAAGCCGCCAATGGAAAATCGGAATACGCCGTTGCACCCCGCGGAGTTTGTGCAGTTAACGCTGGTCGAAGTGGTGTTGTTATCCTGCCCAACCCAGACATACACATATCCAGTCGTGGAGTCGACCAATGGGGCGTCGACGATGCCTGTGCTACCGGTAACGGCGAGTTGGCTTGTCGCCAGCTTGTTGCTGCTGCCGCCGCCGGCCGGCTCGGAATACAGGTAGCCGCCCGCATCGGCCACAAAAACCCTTGCGGATGCGCTGTCGAGCACCGGACTCGTCAGCTTGTTGGCCGAGATCGTGACCGGCCAGCCGCTCGATGTCCCGCCGCCCGCAATCTCGCCCGGCGTATTGCTCACGGTAGAGTTGAATACGTGCTGGAATTTGTGGAGCACGCCGCTGTCATCGCCTACGTAAAGAACATCGTTGGTGTAATCGTAGAAAGCCGAAGAGCGCGTGTCGTTGTGTGAGCCGCTAAAAGCGATCGTGGTCATGCAAGGCGCGGTGCAATTGTAGTAGCTTGCCGCCGCCACGGGTGTGAGAGTTCCGGGGGACGAGGCCGTTTGCGTGGTTGAGGACTTCCATCTCAGAATGTTCAGGCTGGCGCCCCCGCTGGAGCTGTGGATGAACGCCACTTGCGTACCGTTGGCGGATAGCACCACCGATGTCCCGATTGTGCCGCCGGTGTTGTATGCCCAATAGACGGAGGGCGCTGTTCCCGTACAACCGGTATAGAGGTTGTCGTAGGCGACGACGCTTGCCTGGGACGTTGTGCCCGCCAAGCTCGTATTGTAAACGACAAAATCGGGCGTCGTGGCGTTGCCGCAATTGGCGGCGTTCGTGACGAACGAGTATTTCGCGGGGAAGTTGGCGGCGCCGACCGTCGCGCCGCTCCCCATGTCCATGCTCCAGTCTTTATGAATCTGCGGTTCCCTCGGCCGGGTCGACGGAAAACCCCATCCGGGGCCGCGTGGTTCGGAGCGTTCATCGGCTGCGGGCGCGCGGGTGGCGATGTTGCGCCGGTACCATTGATGCCAGAAGCGCGGCTCCGTTTGCAGCCGCAGACCATCGGCCAGGGAGCCCGGCTGGGAGAAAACCAGGCGATGATGACTCCAGTCGTAGGGAATTCCGACGGCAGCCGGCGATTGCCCGGAGAGCGGAGCTGCCGGCAGCAAGGCCAGCACCAGCAGGCCACACCGCAAAATGGCTTTATTCGGTTTCCGCCAGCTTGGAAGGCTATTCAGCGCCAACTTACCAATCCGCATGGTTCCCGCCTCCTATGGGCCCGATTGCGCCGCCTGCACGGCATTGATGCTGGCCGCGGAGCCGGCGGTGCAGTTGCCGCTGGTCGCGCCGGTAGGGCCGCCGGCGGTGGCGCCATTCAAATTCACGAAGTAGATTTGGGAAGCGCCTGCCGCGGCGCTTAAGTTATCGATCACGATCCCGCCGGTGGCCCAACAACCGTTCGTTCCAGGAGTCGCAACGTTCAAACCGCTTCCGGACTGGGTGACCGAGCTGGGATTGCTGATGTTATAGGACAAGATGCAGCCGTTTCCAGCGGCGTTCGTACAACCAGTCTTAGCTCCTCGGTTGACGCTGAAGAAAACGTAGTCCGTGCCGGCGGTGGTTTCGGTTCCGTTGGAGGAGCAGACGCCATTGCAGAACTCGGTAACGGGAGACGGAAAGGGACGCTCCGTGCTGTTGAGGCCGGTAGCGACCGCATTGGATGCGCCCGTCAATGCGCTCAGGCTGATGGGCACCTGGTACAGCGTCCCGCCGCCCGCCGTGCCGGTGTTGCCTACCACGTAAAGGTTCCCGGTAGCGGCATAAGACGGCGGCGACGACTGGAAGTACACATTGTCGAACGCGCCGGCATAGAGGTAATACCCCGCGCCGCCCGTTCCCAAATAAACCACTCCCGGCGCGCTGCTGGTACCAGGTGTCCCAAGGCCGGTGAAGATGCTGACGAACTCCCACACGGCGTTGGAGCCCGGATAGCTATAGCTGCCGTTGGTGGTCACAAAGACGTACTCCACTCCCTGCGGGCAATCGACCAGGGGAGCATCTGCGATGGCGTCCCCTATGACGCCGGTGTTGCCGTATATGGTCCCTGAGGTGGTTCCCCCATAGCCGCTGCCCACGGAGTAAAAGACGCCTCCCATGTCGCCCACAAAGACGTACCCGGCCTGGAACCCGGTTTCGGAGTCATAGACAGGGGACGAGAGTTTGTTCGCGCCCAGGTGCACGGGCCAGGGATTCGCCTTATTCTCGGCCGGCCTTCCGACAAAGACCCCGGTGAACTGGTGAAGATTGCCGGCGTCGTCGCCAACGTAGAGATCGTCGCGGATGTAATCGTAAAACGGCGCGGAGAGCGTATCGTTGCCGCCCAGGCTCAGGGCGTAATAGCACGGCGCCGTGCAATTCCGGTAATTCGAGGCCGATGTCTGCGCGGTAAGCGTGGTGGGCGCGCCGATTGTCCCGCCCGACGCCGCCCACTTGAGCATAACCAGGCTCGCCGTACTGCCAGTGACTTGAATGAACGCGACCTGGGCGCCGTCCGCGGAGAGTATGGGAGAGGTTGTCACCGTGCCGCCCGTATTGTAGGCCCAATCGACAGAGGGAACCGCACCGGTGCAATCGCCGGCATAGAGATTGGTATAGGCGACGAGATTGGCCGCGTTCGCCGCGCCCGCGGCGCCTGTCGGGTAAATGACGTAATCGGAGCAACTGGCTCTGGCGGCGCTGAAGGAGAACTTGGCCGGGAAGGCGTTCGGTTGCACCCCCGCCGCGCCGCCGCTGAGATAGCTGGTGGTCGTCCAGCCAATGTCGAAAGTCGAACTGGCCAGGAGCGTAATGCTGTTCCCCGCGACCCCGGGTGTGGCGGCGGTAATCTGCACCTCGCCGTTGCCTGGCGCAGTCGCGCCAACCCCGACGACCGATCCGCATCCACTGGTGTTTATCAGAGCCGCAAGATTTGTGGCGTTTGTATTTGTGGTGGAACTCCTCGCGAAGTTCACGGTGCTTCTACCTGAACTGAACCTACACGACCCCGAGGTCGAGCTGCTCGCTGTTAGGACCAGCGTATTTCCAAGGCCCGTGATCGTGAGCGTGGCGCCGCTGGTTGGCTCGGCAGAGAAAGTGCCCGTGGCGCTCGCCGCGACGCCAGCCGAGGTTATGGCCTCGCTCCAGTCCTTCGTTATGGGATCGTTCCCGGTTCGCGCCGGCCGGTGCTGGGGAAGAACGCGCCCCCTCTGGGCCATCTGGAAGCGCGGGTCGTTGACGATCTTGTACCACTTATCGACCGTGCCGTTCCGCATGGCGTCCGCGAGCGTGCCGGGGTTGGAGTAGACCAGATGGTGGTGGCTCCAATCGTCCACTACGCCGGAACGCTCGCCATTGCTTTGGGCGGCGGCGGGCGCCGCGAGCGAAATGGCGAGGGCCGCTGCCGTTAGAACGGCCATAACGAGAGCGCGGCGATTTTTCTGTGACTTCATGAACAGAAATCCTTAGCGCACGGCGACGGACAAAAGGCTTCGTTATACAGCAGGCCGCTCCGCACCTGCTATGGCGCTGATTGCGATGCCTGTGTCGCATTAATGGTAGCAGAGGCAGAGCCGGTGCAGCCGCTGCTGGTGTTACCCGCAGGACCACCGGCAGCGGAGCCGTTCAGATTCACAAAGTAAATCTGGGAAGCGCCCGTTGTGGTGGTATCCGAGTTGTCGATCACCAGCCCGCCAGTCGCCCAACAGCCATTCGTTGCGGGAGTCGTGACGTTCAAGCCACTGTTTGAGATAACGACCGATGCTGGGTTACTGATGTTATAGGCCAGAATGCAGCCGTTTCCAGCAGTGCTGGTACACCCCCCCACAGCCCCCTGGTTGACGCTGAAGAAAACATAATCCGTGCCTGCGGTGGTCTTCGTGCCGTCGGATGTGCACGCGCCGCTGCAAAACTCGGTCACCGGAGATGGCCACGAATATGAGCCCGCCGTTAGGCCCGTCGCGACGGCAGTGGCGGCGCCAGTCAATGCGCCCGAGACACCTACCTGATACAGCGACGCCGTCGCACCCAGGTTTGCGACCACGTAGATGTGCCCCGTATGCGTCGACGACTGGTAGTACACGTTATCGAAACCGCCCGAGTAAAGATAAAAAGCTGTGTTGCCTGCCTGATTGGCGAGCGGTGCGACGCCCGGGTATGGGGCGTTCAAATTGGTGTTGTTTCCGTACACAGCGCTTAACGTACTTTCACTGTAGGTGCCGCTGTAGCCGACGAAGGCAAAGACCTGCCCCGTAGTGCTATCGACCAGGGGAGCGTCGGCGATAGCATTTCCCAGGCTTTTGCCGGCCAAGCCACCCGTGGCCGGCGAGTGAGTGCTTCCGTCCGACGTTACATAATATAGATAACCTCCCATGTCACCCACAAAGACGTGCGTGGAACCGGAATCATAAACGGGAGACGACAGTTTGTTAGTAGTGCTCAGATTCACGGGCCAGGGAGTCCCCAACTCGCCTGGGGTTCCATTAAACACTCCCGTGAACTTGTGAAGGTTACCGCTGTCGTCGCCAACATAAAGCATATCATTCTGGTAATCATAGAACGGCGCCGAGAACGTGTCGTTATGGCTGCCGCTAAACGCCATAGTATACATGCACGGGGGGGCTGTGCACGTCCGATAGGCGGAAGCCGACGACTGGGTCGTAAGGGTTGCAGGCGAGCCGACCGATCCGCCCGTGCTCGATGACCAGTGAAGGAGGACCAGGCTTGCCGTAGTGCCGCTAGCCTGGACGAATGCCACTTGCGAGCCATCCGCAGAAAGGACCGGAGAAGTTGTGACCGTGCCTCCCGTGTTATAGGCCCAATTGACCGACGGAACGGCGCCAGTGCATCCCGCGGTGTAGAGATTATCAAAAGCGACAATGCTTGCGGCTGTTCCCGAGCCTGCTTTGCCTGTCGGGTAAACAACAAAGTCGGAGCAACTGGCGGCGGTAAGGCTGCCGTACTTGGCCGGAAAGGCGTTCGGTTGCACAGTACCCACTCCGGTTGCGCCACCGCCGAGGGTACTGGCGCTCAAAGTTAGCGCACCAAAAGAGGCTTTCGTGAAGGCAATGGAGGTCGTCCCGGTAGCGCGAGAGGTGACGGTAACCACGGCGCCGCTGACAGTAGCCGTGACTCCCGCACTCCCTTGCAGCGTGGGGTTCGAGTTGATGCTTGTCGCGATATTTGTGGCCAGCGCTGCCGAGCTCACATAGGTGTTTGCAGCCCAACCTGAAAAAGTGGTTCCCGAGGTCGTACCGTCGGTCCCGCCGCCTGTGAGCTGCGTGCCTGACCATGTGAAATTCGATAAAGTCTCCGCGAGCCCAATACTGTTCCCACCCGTCCCGGCGGCCGCAGCGGTTACGGTCACAACCCCAGCGGCAGCCGTGGCAGTGACACCCACAGCAGAGTCGGACGTATTGCACGCGGTGATTGTGGCGGCCAGATTCGTCGCGTCGGTTCCCAAAGTGCTGCTCTGAAGAAATGCTCCGGCCGTCGAGCTCTTGCAGTTGTTCGAGCCGAGCGGCGGCAATGGCCCCGTGGCCGGCGACAAGGTATCGTAAGCGGTGTTCGACGTCGAAAACGTTATGTTGCCGCTGGTTGTGTTAGTAACAGTGACCGTGGCGCTTGACACGGTCGCCGTCGCGCTGGCGTTGGCAACCGTGCTACTACCGAAACAGGGAGAGGCATAGCACTGTGAAGAGTTATTGTTAATGGCGGCTTCCAGGTTCTGCGCGTTGCGGGCGTTCCGGGTACTTCCCGACGCCGTAGTCACAACCAGTACTTGGTTCGCTGTAGTTCCAACGGAGCTCTCCCAGGTATATGTCGTGCCTCCGATCGTGACCGTCGTACCCACCATCGAGGAGCTGTAGGTGACGGCGTCCGTGCCCTGTCCCGTGCTGTTCCCTGCCGTCAGGACCAGGACGTTTGAGCCGTTCGTGATGGTAGCGGTCTGGCCGACGGTGGGGGCGCCCGTAAATGTCCCGGCGGCGCTCGCCGTTGGGACGCTGGCCGTCAACGTGGTGGTGCCAATCGTCAGCGTCGAACTGCTGCTGATATTGGATGAATTGACAGTTCCGACAGTGACCGTGGCGGATTCGTCGGCGCCGTCCAAGCCCGCGCTCCAGTCCTTCACGATGGAATCTCTCGGAGTTGGCAACGGATTCCTCTTGCCCGGATCCGGCTTCTCAGGCAAACCGCGCAGTATGTTCATCTGCGTCTGCAGGTCGGGGGCCGCGGTCAGCGCTCGCTGGATAGAGCTGCGCTTTAACTGCTGCATCTGATAGCGCGAGTCGGTGACGATCCTGGCCCACTTGTCGAACGTGCCGCTGCGCAGGGCGTCGTCCGCCGAGCCCGGATTGGAAAAGACGAGGTGGTGGTGAGTCCAATCGTCAATTACGAATCCCGGAGCCGCGGCCGACTGCCCAAACGCCGGCGCGGTCGCCAAAAGCAGGACGGCAAAGAGGGGGCAGACGAGGGCGAACGGCGCAATTGACGCCTTGAGAGACCGATAGTACGTATAAGTCATACTGTCACTCCTGTGCTGGATCCGCCGAGCCAGCACGGTTTCCACCACTAACAACTTGGCGCTCGATTGGGCGGCATTGTGGCAAGCGTTCAAGCTCCATTCAGGACGTCTTGCGGTTGTAATGGCAAGGTCCCTGGGTAGTCTGTACTTTGCCGCAACTCAGCGCCTGCGTCTCGAACACGCGCTCGTGGCGCAACGCCGGCTTCCGATAGGGCTTCTTATTCCCCGTGGGCTGCCTTTCCGATTCGGAACGGGGCCGATCCCGGTCGAGCGGTTGATTCATTGCGATAACCTCGTCCATTTTCACCACCGCCATCCTCTCAGTCTAGGTGTTGGTATTGAATTGAGTCAATGAGAAATCAGGATTAATAGGTCTGGTAGTACCATCGGCTTCATGCGGTAATACGGCCTGTCGTACGGAATTAGGCCACCGCAAAGCGAACGTCGATCAAGCCTTCCGCGGCGAGCACCTCGAGCAGTTCGAACAAGTCGCGCTCACAACGGGCGGCATCCACGTCATATTCCGCGAGTATGACATCGCGGATTGACGCTAGCGTACAGCGCTGCTCGACGAGCTTCCAGACCGCCGCGCCCACTGGGTCCAAGCAGTAATACACGCCGGTCTTCAGGTTGAGGATCGCGGCCTCTCCCTGTAGATCGCAAGAGACTTGGTCGGGAGACGCCTGGACTACCGTCTCCAGCGTCATTATTCGTGTAATCATGTCGCTCGCGGACTGGGGTCGGGCGTGGGCTTTGACGCACTGGCGCCGATACTTGCCGCGCTTGTGACCGGCGCGCGCCCGCTGGGTTTAGTACCACGACCGCTTGAAACGGCTCCATTCTGTGGGGCAGGATGGCATCCTGCGCGGCGGTTGCCAACCGCCGCGCGCGCCGATTGGCAATCGGCGCGCAGCTTGGCAAGCTGCCCCACAAAAGAACAAGATCATGTGGTCACGGTACTAGTCGGCTCCAATTTCATGCAGGCGGCGTTGAGCAACGTCAAAGAGCCCTACGCCCTCGGCTAGCGGGACTTGGGCGGGGCTGGTGAGGCCCAGGATCGCACAGAGGCGGGCTACGGCGATGGGGCGGTCGTAGTGTTGCTCGAAGGCTTGGCGAGCGAGGGATCCGGCCTGGTGGATGAGGTCGGGGCGGCGGACCAGGGTTTCGAGCAACTCGATCAGGCCGCTCACATCACCCGGTTCGATGTGCCAGCCGCAGTGGTATTTTTCGACGATACGCGCGGGTGTGGCCTGCTTCGGTCCGATGAATAAGACAGGGCGGCCGGCGGCCATGATGCCGTAGGTCTTGCTGGGGACGACGGATCCAAGGCTTTCCGGAAACTGGGTAACCAGGCCGATGTGGCCCTGGGCGAGGCGCACGCCGAGATCGGTGCGATCGCAATACGGTCCGAACAGGGCATTGCCGATGGAGCGTTCGCGGCAGGACGCTTCGAAACTGGCGCGACGGGAGCCGCCTCCAGCGAACAGGAAACGGAAGCGCGCGTCATTCCGGAAATGCAGCATGGCATCCAGGATGGTGTCTACGTCATGAACGGTGCCGAGGTTGCCGGAGTAGTAAAGCGTAAGGGGTCCCGCCGGGAACGGGAGTGGAGTAATGTCGCGGCCGTCGGCCCAGTTTTCGCAGACGTGAATCTTGTCCGCTGGGATGCCGTGGGCGATGAGGCGATCCTTCATCTCTTCGCCTAGGGCAATGATGCCGTCGGCGCGTCGGCGGGAGAAGTCGAAAACCCAGCGGACGATGCGCGTGAGCGGGGAGCGCGGAGAGAGGACACCCATATCGACGGCGATGTCGGGATAGAGGTCCATTTCCCAGATGTAGTGGCGCTCGCCGCGCGCCGCGCGCGCGAGAGATCCAATCAATCCGAGAGCGGGGGGGGTGGTGAGCGTGACTACAACATCGTGCCGGGGACCGCGTAAAGTGTGTACGGCAGCGACGATCAGAAAGGAGAGATAGGAGGAGATGCGACCGAGGATGCCGCGGCTGAAGGGCAGCGCCGGGCAACGATCGACGCGAACGGGCGGCGGGATGAGGTCCTCGGACTCGGTGTATTTCGTGGCTCCGGCGATGACGCGGACGCCGTGGCCCTGTTCGACGGCCCAAGCGGCGACGTCGGTGAGCAGTTGGCTGGTGGCGGCGGGGTCGGGCCAGAAAAACTGGTTGATGAAGAGGCAGGACTGGGCCGGGACCGCCGGTGTCTCTGTATCCGGGACGGGAGTCCGATACTTGGGCGCAAGCCCGTGGAAACCGGCGAGCTTCGGGGTTAGGGCTTTGCGGACGACGTCGGCGAAGGGGGCGCAGATATCGGTCTGCACTGCGCCGCCGAAGGCGTGGGTCAGTTCGAGGTGGTCGACATCCGACAGAGGGATGTTGAGGGTCCAGCAGCGTGCGAACGGCAAACCGTCGCGCCCACTGAACGCGTATCCCCCGACGGACATCCGGATGCCGTAAAGGCCGAAATCCGGAGCTGCACGCTGAATAGTGGTCCAGCAATCGTGGGGAGTCTCCGCGGCGGCGAGCCTTTCCTCGAAGCCGTGCAAGGCAATCCGGGCGTTGAGGTGGCGGCGGAACGCCCCTTCCATGAACATGTGGGCGGCGGCTCCGAACTCGGCGTAGCCTAAACGCCAGACGCCGATGAAGATGAGAAGGCCAAAAAGGACGATTGCGATGGTGGAGAATCGCCCCTGCACGATGGCGATCGAGCAGACGGCTCCGACGGCGCAGGCAGCGTAGAGAGAGAGGACGACCCGGCGGGGGGGCAAGCCGAGTTCGAGAAGGCGGTGATGGACGTGGCCGCGGTCGGCGGTGAAAAGGGGTTGGCGGCGCAGGAACCGGCGAACCATGACCAGCGCGGTATCGAACAGGGGGATGAAGAGGACCAGGAGAGGAGCGGTCATGCCCAGGATAGTGGCGGATTTCTGGCTCCAAAGGACGCCGTAGCAGCCGAGCAGGAAACCGAGAAAGAGGCTGCCGGAATCACCGAGAAAGATGGTGGCGGGATTGAAGTTGTAGCGCAGGAATCCGAGGAGGGCGCCGACCAGGGGCACGGTGGCGAGGGCGAGCGGAACGTTGGACTGGAGGAGCGCGGCGAGGAACATGGTGGCGGCGGCGAAGAGCCCGAGGCCGGTAGCGAGGCCATCGACGCCATCGATGAGGTTGAGCGCGTTGGTGCAGAAGATGAGCCACCCGATGGTGAGCAGGAGGCTCCAGCCGGTCCCGAGGCGATGTCCGGCGAAACTGGACAGATGAATGCCGGCCCAGAAGGCGCCGGCCGAGCCCGCGACCTGGCCCAGGAGTTTCTGCCAGCGGCGGAGGCCGCGTATGTCATCGAGCAATCCGACGGCGAGGACGACGATGGCCGACGGCAGGAGACGCCAAGTCAAGGGCATGCCGGCTGCGACGACGCCTCCGGCGTGGAGGGGCAGGGACAGCAAGACGACATACGAGAGGAGGTAGGCCAGGGCCACCGCCACGCCGCCGCCGTTGGGGACGGGCCGGCTGTGCAGCTTATGAGCAACATCCGGACGATCAATGAACCCCCAGTGACGGAAAGCATTCCTGACCAAAGGGGTGAGAAAGAGCGCCAGGAGGAAGGACGTAAGGCCCAGGAAAATCAGGGAATACATGGCTAGTTATTTTTCTCGCCGAGGTCCGGGAGAACGCTAAGATTCAGAGTCGTCCGGCTTTGGCAGTTGGGGCTTGGATGGTATCTATCGGTGGCGACGAACGCCAGGGCCGATGTAACCTAGTCTGTTTGACACCGATCCTTCAGGTTTTCGACGGTGTCATGGCCTTGGCCGCCGGGCGGAAGCCGAAGTTCGAACAGATGCGCGTCTATCAGGGAACGATACCAAAGGGCCTGAAAAAAATGATATGTGAACCCTTCCGCCCCATCCAAAAAGCCGGCGCGGACGAAGTATCGATATATCCAGTACAACCAAGCTCTGGCATAGAGCGGGCACCGGCCGTAAAGTTTCTCTTTCAACCATCGCGTGGTTTTCGCCTGGCCGCGCAACGAAGCGGATGTCGACTCTCCGGAAGAAATGTCACGGCACTCGCGCACGGCATATCCCAGGTGCTTCTGCATCCAATGATTCAGGCCGTTCCGGCTCTCATGAATCAGGTCCGCCTGAATCTTTACGGCCCTTCCAGAAGTCAGGGATACATGCTCGTCCATCCACCGCTCTTCGCACCGCCCGCTCCCACGTCTCCACACGCGGAGGAGCCATATCGGGTACATGCCTCCATGGCGGATCCAGCGGCCCAGGAAGTGGATGCGAAGGCGAACCAGGATGCCGCATACGTCAGCGGACATCCGCGGCAATCCGGTACGGAGCGCCTCCCACAACTCAGGGGTGAGCATTTCATCGGCATCCAGGCGCAGAATCCAGTCCGCGCTCGTTTCGATGTTGTCCAGCGCCCAATTGAACTGGGTGGCGTAGTTTGTCCACGGGTGCGAGAGAACCTCAGCCCCAAGGCTTCGCGCCAACCCGACCGTGCCGTCGGCGCTCCCGGAATCCACCACAAATACATCCGCCGCCAGGCCGGCCAGGGATGCGAGACAGTGCGGCAAGTTGGCCGCCTCGTCTTTCGTCAGAATGATTACGGCTAAGGTTGACTGGCTCACGGCTCGAATCTCGCCAGATCGGTGAAGGGGGATGGCCCGTTCAATCCACTAGTACCCGCTGCTTGAGGAAGCGTGCGGGCATGCCTGAAACGATGGTCCACGCCGGTACGTCATGGGTGACTACGGAGCGGGCGCCTACCACGGCGCCTTCACCTACTATGACGCCGGGATGCAGGAAGACATCCGCGCAAACCCACGCATCCGAGCCGATCTGGATAGTTCTCGCGACAAGCGGCAATCGGCGCTTCGTGTAGTCGTGGGTTGCGGTACAGATGCAGGCGCGCTGTGACACGGTCGAACATGCTCCCAAACTGACGGGTGCGACGTTATAACAGTCGACAAACGGGCCCAAGCTGGCGTAAGGCTTCATCTCCAGGTTCCACGGGGCCCAGATTCTGACGCTGGGATGGATGACGGCGCCTGTTGCAACCCGCGCTCCGAACATCCGAAGCAGAAACCGCCGCCATCCGTGGAATATCTTTGGGCTTGGCCGAAACGCCAGTACGTACGCCACGGCCCAAAGGCTGCGCATGAGCCGGTTAGCCGGATTGTGAGGGCTGGGTATGCTGCCCCGGCGGCTCAGACCTGACGGAGGGACCGGCAACGCGTCTGCCGGATTTGGTTGGCGGCCTTCAGGCATTTGGGCGTCTCCGGGATGGCGCGGGACCTGTTCGTCTCACCGGATCACGCTCTCCGGCACGCCGAGCCAGCTTACGAACCGGGCCACGCCTTCGGGAAAGGGGGTATTCGGTTGATAGCCGAGCAAAGACCTCGCCTTACGAATATCCGCGCAGGTGCGCGGCACGTCACCGGGCTGATCTGGCCGCGGTTCAGGCAGAGCCGGTATGTTCAATGCGCTCTCTATGCAGCGGATCATGTCACGCAACGTAATGGGATTGCCGTTCCCCAGGTTGATCACCTCATAAGAACTGGCGCGATATTCCATGGCGGCGCGAATGCCGGAGACGACATCATCGACGTACGTGTAATCGCGGCTGGAGGCGCCGTCTCCATACATGGGCACCCGCTGGCCAGCGAGGATCGCCTCCGTGAACTTGCGAATGGCAAGATCGGGCCGCTGGCGGGGTCCGTACACGGTGAACAGGCGAAGCGCAAGGAAACGGATGCCGTACAAGCGCGAGTACACGTGCCCGAGGAGCTCCCCGCCGACTTTCGTGGCGGCGTACGGGCTGATGGGAAGCAGGACGTGGTCGTCCTCGCTCCACGGGGTTCTCGGGTTGACACCGTAGACGCTGCTGGAGGAGGCGAAGACGAACTGCGGGACACCAGCGGCGCGGGCGAACTCCAGCACGGTCTGGAGTCCCGCCACGTTGACGCACACGTAACCCGCCGGATCGGTTATCGACGGCCGGACGCCCGCCCTAGCGGCCAGGTGGACGATGCAGCCGACCGGCGCCGGGATCGATACGAACGCGTTTGGGTCGCAGATATCGCCTTCCACCAGACGGAAATTGGGAAAGAGGGAGCAGCGGGCGAGGTTCGCCAGCTTGAGATCTCGTGCGTAGAAGGGGTCGAAATTGTCGATCACGGTGACCCGCACGCCTTCGGCAAGCAGCTTTTCGGCGAGATGGCTGCCGATGAATCCGGCGCCACCGGTTATGAGGCAGTGCATTCAGTCTCCAACTTATCCGCGGCGGGCGCGAGGGACGCCGTCTCGGGCATAGGGCCGCATCCGAGCACCCAATCGTACACCGCCGCCATCTGGCTGCCGATGGCCGGCCACGAGAAGCGCGACCGAACCAATTCGACCCCCCTCGCGCCCATGGCGGCGCGCTCCTCCGGCGTGCGGCCCAGCATATCCCGCAAGGCGTCTTCGATCTGGCGGTCCGAGGGAATCGCCACTGCGCCACAGCCCATTTGGGCGACTTCCGGAAAGTTACAGCCCGGCGTGATGACGACCGGGAGCGCCATGGCGAGCGCCTCGAGAATCGCGACGCTGAAGCCCTCCGAATGCGACGGCAGCACGAACAACTCCGCCGCGGCCAGCGCCGCCCACTTTTCCTCGCCGGCCAACATGCCGGTAAACGTGACCCTGGTTTCCAGCCGGAGCTTGCGCACAAGCGCCTGGATGCGGTTGAGCGTGCCTTCAAAGTCGGGACCGGCGATCACCAGGTGCGCGCCGGGAAACTCCTTCGCCAACACAGACCACGCGCGGCATAGGATGTCAACCCCCTTCTTGTAATGAATGCGGCTCAAGAACAGAACCAGTCTCTTGCCGGCCAACTCTGGGAATTTGCGATAGAACGGCTCCGGGTCAAAAGCGGGAGGCAGGCTGATTCCGTTTGGTATGAGGGCCGCCGGACAGCGCAGGCCGTAACGGCGGTAGTCGGCGACCTCCTGCATCGTCAGCGCGCGGAGACACGCGGCGCCGCGCAGGTTGCGGCGTTCGACCAGCGCGGAGTAGAGCGATTTCTTCCACCGTTTGTTGCGCAGCGCCCAGCGCTCCAGCATGCCGTGGGCGGAGACGATGAAGGGCCGGTTCAGCTTGCGGCAGATCGAGCCCGTCACCGCGCAATGCCCTTCCCAAAGTCCGTGAATATGCACGATGTCGGCCTGCGAGATCGCCTGCGAGAGGGCGGGCGCGCCGCCGAGCCTCCCGAGCCAGGCGCCGACCGGGGTCGAGGAGAAGCGGACCACTTCCACTCCCGGTACGACCACCTTGTATTCGTCAGGCTTGGAGAAGTATAGGAGTTTCTGGCGATAATCGCCCGCCTCGGAAATCGCCTGGACGAGTGCGGGCACGGATACGCTGGTTCCACCGGAACGCGGGTGAAGACCGCGGACGATGTGCAGGGAGTTCTTCATTTCCGCCGGTTTTCAAGAACGGGATGGAGCAAGGGGCCTCGCCATGATCAGCATGTGAAGCAGAGCGGCGTCGGCCAGGCGTGGCCGGCGAACAGCCGAGGCGACGCGAACAGCTTGGTCCAGACCTTCTCCGAAGCGGTCCACGGGCCATTCGGCGACGATCCGGCGCGAGGCCTCGCCCATGCGGAGGCGGCTATCGCCGCTGGACGCGACCTTAGCCATCAAGCCAGCCAATGTTTCCGCGTCGAGCGGATCGAACGTGAAACCGTTGACTCCGTCGCGCACCAGGTCGGCGGAGCACCCGCACCGATTCGATACCAGGACGGGCAAGCCCGCCGCCATGGCCTCATTGACGACCAGGCCCCATTGCTCCACGGTGCTCGCGTGAGCGAACGCGGACGCCAGGCCGTAGTATGCGGGTAGTTGGCCGTACTGCACGAACCCCGGCAAGAGGAGATCGTCACCTAGAGACAATTTGGCGGCCAGAGTCAGGATATCGGCTTTGAGAGGGCCGTCGCCGAGTAGCACGAGCTTCCATCCACTTCCCGGCGTGAGTGCGCGGAAACGGGCGAATGCCTGGAGGAGCCGAAGCAGGTTCTTCTTCTCCACAAACCGGCTGCTGGCCAGGAAGTAGTTTTCCGGCAGGCCCAGCAGACGGCGGTTGTCGGCAGCATCGGCGCGCGCTGTTGCGGCCCCCTTGGCGAAGTGCTCGTTATCGACCACGTCGTACCCTAAGAAAACCTGACCGTCCGCCATCCCGAGTTGCCTGAGATACGCGGCGTGGGGCGCGCCCCCGGCCAACGCCGCGGAGAACAGGCACACCAGCCGGCGCTTCACGATTTCGGCCCGCCAGGAGCGATTGCCTTCGTCTGCTTGGCTTTCAGACATCAGGATAGCGGGCGTGCAGGAGGCGCCGCACCAGCGCAGAGCGGCAAGAGCGAACGGGGTGGACCAGCCGGGAATTGCGACTGCACGCGGCTGGATCCCGTTGAGGACTTGAGCGATACGTTGCGCCAACAGCGAGCGCGGCGATGCGTCTGCCTCGTCTTGAAACACGGTGACGCGAAGTAACTCCGGCGCGACCACCGGATTCCAGGCGTATATTCGATCAACCGAGGTGAGTTCCACCGCGATGGTAGGGAATCGGCGGGCGGCCGAACTTATCCTCGCGACATGATACGGGCCAATCCGCCGAAAAAGAACCGCTACGGGTCGCATCGGATTGTCTTCCGTGAACCTGTCCGCTATCATGCCCGAACCAGTGCCGCCAGCAGCGCCCATTCGGGCAGCGAAGCCCTGCGGGGCGAGGACCAGAGCGCGGCTTCGGCCGCCGCAGAGAGGTTTAGGGCGAACCGGGAAGGTCCCCACTCGCTGATCAAGGAGGGACCCGCGGCTGCCATGGCCCCCAGCGCCCCGTCTTCCCGCTGACAACGCAGCATCGCGCCAGCAAGAGCGCCGGCATCGAAGGGATCGAAGCTATAACCGTCGCGGCCCTCGCGCACCAGGTCGGAACAGCAGCCGCACCGGTTGGAAACGAGCACCGGAGTGCCGGATGCCATTGCCTCGTTGACAACCAGCCCCCACTGCTCCGTCGTGCTGGCGTGGATGAAGCATTGCGAGAGAGCGTACCAAGCCGGCAGATCCGCATATGATGCAAATCCCGGCATTCGCACCGAACCATCCAGACCGAGGCTGGATGTGAGTTGAGCAAGCGCCGGACGGAGCGCGCCGTCGCCGAGCAGCGCAAGGTCCCACGCGCTCCCTCCGGCAAGCCGCCGGTATTCGGCATAAGCTTGGAGAATCCGGGGCAGGTTCTTCTTCCCTTCGAACCGGCTCACTGCGAGAAAATACCTGTCGGGGAGGCCAAGACGGGCGCGAGTGGCGGATGGCTCGCGGCGCGCCGCGGCAGCGCCCGCCTGAAAGTGCTCGTTATCGACCACGTCGTAGCCGTCGAAGATCCGGTTGCGCGGCACACCGAGCGATTCGAGATAGGAGACATGCGGCGCGCCGCCAACGAGCGCGGCGGAACACAGCGCGAGCACCCGGCGCTTGACGCGCTCCTTGAACCAACGCCGCGGCTCGTCGATGGCGGTGCTTTCGGACATCACGATCACCCGTGCGCCGTTGCGGAGGGACCACCGGAGCGCTTCGAGCGCACCCCCGGAAGACCAGCCGTTGATGCAGACGACGGCAGGCCGAACACGATCGAGCGCACGGCTCAGCAATCCTCCCAGAGCGCGGTGAAGGGCCTCGTGGCAGGGTACTCCCGGCAAGAGCGTGTGGAGCGCATAGGGAAGGCGTTCCGGGCGCGCTTCGAGAGCACGGACGGAGTCGGTGTCGGTGATTTGAATGATGCTTGCCGGATGCCGCCAGGCCTCCGCGAAAGCAGCCATACGCGCATGATGGTAGTGCGTCGTGGAGACCAGAACCCAGGCTACCGAACGCGAGCGGGCGAGCCGATCGCCGCTCCGGTCAACTCGCATGGCTGGGTCCCCGGAATCCGTCGATCGCGGTTTCATAGACTCCAACGACATCGCGCGCCATTCGAGTCACGGAAAAGTACGCGCGTGTGGCGTCCAATTGACTCGGGGCTGGCGGATCGGAGGCCAGAGCTCGCTGGATGGCGTCCGCGAGCTGCTTGGCGTCGCGATGGGGAACAGGCACGGCCCACCCGGCATGACCGAGGACGCCGGGAACCCCCGGGCCGAGCACGGCCACGATCCGCAGCCCGTCGCACGCGGCTTCGATGAGAGAGAGCGGCATGCCTTCAAAGTGAGACGTGAGCGCGCAGACATCCATCAGCTTGAACCAGGGGCGGACATCGGACGCCCACCCGGTTATGTAGAGGTCGCGCGTCAAACCTTCTCGGGAAACGACGCGCTCGATCTCCGCGCGTAAGCTGCCATCGCCGACCAGCAGGAGTTTGGCCTCGGGCACTGCCGTTCGCAGAAGGACCCAGGCGCGAACCAGCAACAAAGGATCCTTCTGGTCTTCGAGCCGGCCCACAAAACCGATCACCGGCGCGGCGCCGTTCCAGCCGGGCGGCCGGGGCGCGACCGGAGCGTCGGGCATGCCGCCTTCGAAGGTGGCGTTATCGACTTGAAAAACGGTGTCTTGGCAGGCATAGAAGTTACCGAACTCCTGTGCCGTCTCCGCCGACGGGAGAATCTTCGTGTAGCTCACGCCGTGGTACCACGCTTTCATCCACGCTGTGCGCGTCCGCCCGAGGGGCCGCTGAAGCTTGCCCCTGCACATCGGCAGGTGAATGGTACCGACCACTGGGATAGAAGCGCGGCGCGCGGCCAGAACCAAGTCCAGGCCGTCCTCGTCGTATTGCTGGTTGACGTGTACCACCTCCGGTCCGATTTCCCGATAGATGCCGGCGAGTTTGCGATGCCGGGACCGATCCAGGCAGGCGGAAACGAAGCGGAGACTGCGCTCGCGAAGAGCGACGAGGCGTTCCCGCCGGACGATGGCGCCCGCGTCGGAGAGACAACCGGCGATGGAATCCATGTAATCGTGGGCGCCTACCAACCCGTGTACCTCGTGACCGAGTTGACAAAGTCCCTTGGCAAGGTAGACCAGATAGCGCTCGCCACCTCCGACGCCGCTCGAATTGGAACTCACCAGGAGTACTTTCATCGCGTCCGGTCGGCGGGACCACACGCTCGCGATATCAGCCGGGGCACGGAACCGAGTTAGCCATGCCTCGGCCCTGGCATTCCGGCCCAACAGGACTCAGCGCGCGCACCAAGCGTTCCTCGTACCGCTCCCAGGTGTGTTCCCGCTGAGCCAGTTCCCGCGCTTTCAAGCCCATTTCGGCGCGCAATTGCCGATTGGTGACGATAGCCTCAATCCTGTCGGCGAGCACTGTCGCGTCCCGGATCGGCACGATGAAACCCTCAGTCCCATCGCGAATCAGCGTCCCGCAGTTTGGCGTTGTAACCACAGGCAGACCACATGCCAGGGCTTCGATGTGCGCGGTTGCGGACCCCTCGGCAAGCGTCGGCAGGACGAACAGGTCAGCACGGAGAAACTCTTCACGGACCTGCGCCCGTGGTACCTGCCCGACGTATTGAGGACCAGCAAAAAGAGGGGCTGCCGCAAAAGCGCGACCGACCGGCCCGACGACCCGGATTTGACATGGGACGCGCCGCTTAGCCAGAAGCCGTGCGGCTTGCGCCAGATAATGGCTTCCTTTTCGAAGCCCGACAGACCCCACAAACAACACTCTCCCAGGCTCGGGGACGGGCTGCGACTGGAACCAGTGGTCACCGACAGCGTAGGGCGCCAGCCGAACCTTTTCCCGGTCCCCTCCCAACCGCGCAATCCCCTCGCGCACGTAAACAGACGGCGCCAAGATGCTGGTCGCGTCTTGCCAAATCCGGCGGTGGGCTCTCACATATCGCTCGTCATTTCCAGGGGCTTCCTGGGCCTCAATTCCGGGGAAGCTGTCCCTCTCCTCAACCATGATCGCAGGATGATCCGGACTGATTACCTGCTCGAACGCAACATCCAGGCCACGCCGCCTTGCCTCGCCGATGACTTCCACGTCTCCAAACATCAGGGAGTATAAGCCGGTCGCCGATCCAAATCCGCACTTTAGAAGCTGCCGGTTGATGCTCCCATCGACGTATGTGCCGCGCAGCCGATGCCAGAGCGTCCGCACCGGAAAGGACCTCACGGATTCCCTCGGCACTTCCGCCGGCAGCCTCCTGCCCAGTACACTCCGAACCAGTTTTGTCTTGGGTAGGCCAGGGAACCGCTGGGCCAGCCGGGCAGGCCAGTCCTCGGCATGCGTATCGGTCCATAACTCGGCGAGCATGCCTCGCCGCGCCAGGATCGCGGGGACCGCGTAATGCATCCGGGCGCCCATCTGGAGAACCAGGTACCTCGTAGAAGGCGAATTCATCACCAATTGAAAACGTGAAGAAACGCGGGTTCAGTTCCCTGAAGGAGCTGCACGCGGCCGCCAGCGACCAAGGAGATCACTTGGCGCCTTCGATGTAGAGCGACATTTCAGGGGGGTGCGTGAATCTATGGGCGTGGGAGTCAGCCCTACCCAGCATGGATTCCTCATCCCGATACGCGCTTCTTCGAATCCGGCGAAAACCGGCGCGCCCAAGCGCTTGAGCTAAGGACGCGAAATCCCATATGAACTGATGACCATGCTCCCTAAAGATCGAGTTCACTGCCGCGACCTTCATTTCAGGAGGCGTGGGATCTTGGATCCCGATCTGCGCCAGCGCCATATCTCGAAGAATCCCAGCCGGCACGCACTCGGAGTCGAGAAGGACTGGAATCCAGCGCAGGTCGGGAGTCGTAATCCGAATTGGCTTACCGGTCTTCAGGCACCTGTGACATTCCTGAAAAAGGCGCGTCACCTTCGAAGCGGGTACGTGCTCGACGACTTCCTCAAGAAACAGCCCGTCTAGCGAGTTGTCGGGCCAGGGCAGCGGGCGCGTCAGGTCGACGAAAACGTCCGCCCTAGGATCAATATCCGCGGTGAGCCAGTGTTGACTTATGTTGCCGCCACCTCCCAGGTTCACGATATGGCCGCGTTGCTCGCGGAGCCATCTTCGACGGTACTGCCCGGTCACTAAGGGGCCGGCCCATCTCCAAAACCACGGTAACCTGCGGCCCAAACCGGCGCAGGAAGCGTGGACGATGCCGTACCGCTCCTTATAGGATTTCCACTTCTCGAAAAGTGCCGTGAGTCTCATAAAGGGCGTGAGTTTCGGGCGCGGGCCAAGGCGAATATGGCCGCGGGGATGCGACCCGAAGCAAATCGCGAACTTGAGCTCGGCTCCGTCACGTTGGCATCAGCACCGCGTTGCAGAGGGCCGTCTCCCCGAACGCAGAGGGATTGCACTCGCGACCAGCGGAGCCATCGGGCAGCAGTTTGTGGATCCGGTAGCCGTTGTGCTCCGCAACAGAAAACAAATCTCTAATGGAAAAGCCGGATCTCGAGAGGTTACCAGGACAGATCTCGATCATTCCGATCCCAATCCGGCGCTCTTGCATCAAGCGGGAAGCGCCACGGAGCACGAGAGGCTCAGATCCCTCCACGTCGATCTTGATGAAGTCGATCCGATCAATGCCGTGCGCCGCCGTGTAAGAATCCAAGGTGGTGGTCGCAACGCGGATTGTCACATCCGGCTCCGGCTCCCGCGTAAGGTGGTTTGTCGCGGCCTCCCTGGATCGGTTGACGAATTCGGACGATCCATTGAAATCGGCGAGCGCCATCGTTTCGACCGTGACATTGGGCGCGTTGCTGGATTGGATATTCAAGCGCAGGACCGCGGCCGATTCGGGGGATGGTTCAAAAGCAAAGATCCTGGAGTCGGGACACAGAGCGCTCAGCAATGTGCTGTACGCCCCGATATTTGCGCCCACATCGAACAAAACCCCCCTCGGCGGGCGAAGTCTCTCTAGCAGCGCGATCTCGGCGCGGTCCAGGGCGAATCGGCAGCACCAGAACTCGGTGAACGAGCGAAAGTGGTTCAGTTTCGCTCCATGTGAGAGTCTTAATTCGGGGGACCCTCCGAGCGCCTTCGAAACAGCCCAATCCGTATATGGGAGTAGCATTCGCGGGTTTTTTATCGCGGTGCGGATGTTCTCAAATAGCATGGTCCGGGACCTGAAAGCCGCGGTGAAAATAAGAGCAAGGAAGAGGTTTGGCTGATAACGGTTGTGCGCCGTGCTTAGCGGCCGAGCCGTGTCAGGCGGCTCCAAATCGGAATGACTCCGCCCAAGCTGGCATCATCCGCGCGCTTTTGTCAACAATTCCCGATATATCCGGGCCACAGCGCTCGCCTGTTGTTCCGCGCCAAACCGCTCCCGAACCCAAACCTGAGCGCGCTCCACCATCGCTTCACGTTTCTCAAGCGAGGCATTCAGTTCTTGGATGGCCGCTCCGAGGCGGTCAAGCAGCGGTTCCGGAGCGCGCGCAAACAAGTCCTCCGGCGTAGGCCGGTCGAACAATAGGGCAGTCTCCGCAGTGACTAGCGGGTACGCCTGCTCGCGATAGCCTCCGTCGCCCGAGAGACCGACGATTGGCACGCCCGCCGCCATGGCCTCGGCCAGAAGCAGGCCGAAGGACTCCGTCCTGCTCATGAAAAGAAGATTGTCGATGGCGGAGTAGACGAACCGGGCGTCGTCGAGAAGGCCCAGCATGTGAACCCGGTGACCTAAGCCCTTTGAGGCCGCCAGACCGACGATATTTAGCCCCTCGGGACCATCTCCGGCGATCGCCAGGTGGTAGCGGTCGGGAAGACGCTCCAGCAAACAGACCGCGTCATCAAAGCCTTTGGCGGCGGCCAGGCGGCACACCATGCCGAGGATGACTTTGTCCCGCGGCAACCCTAGCCGCGCGCGCGCCTCGGCCCTATCGAAATGGTTTGCCCAATGGTCGCAGTCCACCGCATTGTAGACCGTCCGCGCCTTGTCCCGAGTCCCCCAGTTGGCTGCCAGTAGTTTGGCCTCCATGCTCCGGCTCACGCAGAGGTACCCACTAATGAGATGGCGCAACGCGCGCCAGACGCACTTGTCGCGAAACCGGGCCGTGGCGGGCTCCATCGGGCCATGAACGTGAAGCACTTTCGGGCACTCGGCATCCCACAGAGCCAGGTTCATCCAGATAACAGGATTGACAAAATGGAGGACGTCGGGCCGGAGGGCGCCGATGAGCGACCGTGCGCGCAGCCAGGCCGCAATGTCCGCCGGGCCGCGAGCGTGAACGAAGTGGCAAGCGACGTCTGTACCACGGGTGACCGGACCGCATTCCCCATAGGCGAAAACGAAATGAGGCTCCACGCCGGCGCGCGTCAGGTTTCGCCCAAGCAGTTCACCGACACGCAGCGAGCCGCCCACACTTGCAGAATCCATGTAGTGAATCAACGCCACGCGAATCCGCCGACGCGGGCCGGCGCCGGTGGAGCCCTTCGTAATACCTTCGGGTGCGCTGCTCACTATGGTCATCCGGCTTCCTACGCGAGCACCGGGGCTGCCGCCCGTCGTACCATCATCTCCGCACACAGGCTCTCGGCGCGCGCCTCCCAGGTTTCATGGCGGCTTTGTTGCCAGCGCGCCGCCTCGAACCCGTCGTGGAACTGCTGTTCCCGCAATTGGTGAAGCGCGTCAATCCAGTCGGCTGGCGATCTAAGAACCTGCAAGAGCGGTTCCTTGTGGAGAAGCTCCTCAAACCCGTCCGTCGCCAGTATCGGCCGGCACGCGGCCAGATGCTCGTAGAAGCGCGTGGAACTGCCGGAGTATGTCGGCTCCCGTTTCCTGTAAGGCAACACGGCGACGTCCAGACCGCGAGCGTACGCTCTCAACTCGCCATACGGCCTCGATCCCAGGAACCGGATTCTTCCTTCGGCCGCCAGCATTCGGGCGCGGGCCATGTTCTGCGCCGGGTCGCCGATACGCGCGGCGCTCGGTCCCACAAATAACCAGAAAAGCCAGGGCGTGGCAGTTACGACCTGTTCCAGCAGCACCCAATCGACATTGGGTCCCATGTTCCCGATGACTCCTGCCACTGGCCGTCGCAGGCCTGCACAATCGCTCGGAAGCTCAAACGGCGCCGCTGCCGGAACCGGCAGTAGGCTGGACCCGCGCACCGCGTTGGGGAGGACCAGAATTCTCTCAGCGGCGCAAGCGCAGCCGCTCACCAGATGATCCGCGATCCTTTGAGAGTTCGGGCAAACCAGCGAGGCCCGGCGACAGAGCGCCATTTCCATCGAAGCGATATTTCGATAGCTCCGGCCTTCGTACCTGGTGAACAGGTCCGTCGCGTAGTACATTACCGGACCCGGCCACAACTCCGCCACCTTCGAGTAGTGGGGATAGCAGCACACCAGCCAGGTTGCGCCGGGGTCGCGGGCGCCGGATTGAATCCACTTGGCAATCCGGCGGTGCTCCTTCAAAATGTGCCGGAGCGGAAACGAAAAATATCCGCGCTGCACGGGAAACTCGACGACCTCAAGCGGAGGATCGTGGAGCACCGCTTTTTGAAGGCGCTTCGAGAACCACCCCAAACTCCGAGGAACCGCCGAATATGCGGTCACTTCCATCCGGCGCGCCAGAGCCGCCGCGAACTCCACCAACCACGGGGAGCGGGAATCGAAGAGGATACTCGCCGATGAGCTACACTGCCTCGACATCACCTGCTCCCGGCCCCTCGTCGTCCCCAGGCCACCAGTATTCCGGAGGAGGGGCCTGCTCCGCGCGCGCTTCGGCGCCGATCAACTTCTCGAACGCCGCCACCACACGGGGACCCCAGAGATCCGTGGCGAAGCGTGTCTCGAAAACCCGGCGAATGCGGCCTCCGGCGAACGCTCCAGCGCGCGCCCTCGATTCCAGACGCAAAATCGCCCGGACGATGTCTCGTGGGTTCAAAGCGTCGGCGCACTCGCCGATGTCATACCGCCTCACCAGGGCTTCCAGCCCCGTGAAATGCGAAGACAGAACCGGAAGGCCGCACGCCAAATACTCCGTCAGGCGGCCCGGAGATTGAAAGAAGTTGCCCAGGTCGTTATTGGCGTATAGGAGCACCCCGGCATCGCAACTGACCGTGTACCGAAGGACCTCGCAATACTCCATTCTGGGCAGCCGGACCACGCGGTCGAGAATCCCCGCCTCGGCGAGCCTCCCATCCAACGCCTGGTCGCGAACCGGATCGCCTTCCCGAGTCATCACCAGCCTGAACCTTCGCGGCAAGAGGGCGAGAGCCTCGAACAGTTCGCTTACCCTGCGCAACGGATGAAGCCCGCCGTGGAGCCTCAAGAGAAACTCGTCGCCCGGCGCATCGCCGGATAGCTGCTTCCTGATTTCGGCGTCCGGCCTGGCCACCGGGAACCCTATATTGAGGTTAGGTGGGGATATTAGTATCGGAGCGCGAACGCGATGCTGGGCGCGAAAAATGTAGCCGCGATGATACTCGTGGCTTATGTGCAGATCGCACGACCGGGCCATAATGCCTTCGAGGTGGGACCGCCCGGGATAGGTGATGGGACAATAGTAATCGGGGTTTTGGTACACGAGCCGTTTCGTTCCCCTCGGCCCCTTGAACAACAGCGCCGCCTGGTACCCCAGCGCCTGCGAGTGCAGGTACACAACAGGGGCCGTCCCGAACCTGGCTTTCAAAAGCTCCCATAGCAATCGAAGAAAGTGGGCGAACGCCGTCCTCCCGGCGCGGTCAGGAAGGTCGCGGGTCTTCCACCGCGTTCCTAACGCCCGCTTAAGGAGGCTTTCACTGGCGCGCGGCGCAACGGCCGTAATATCCCAACCTGCCCGGTCGAGGTGCCAGAGCACCCACTCCGAGTGCGGCGTGGTTGCGGGAGGTACGGTCGAGATGAAAAGCAACAGCCGCTTCGGGCCGGTTCGAGGAGTCGGTTGCATAGCAGTAGTTGAGCCGCAATCTTCGCGAACGGCGCGCAGGATTCGCGAAGACTGCCCTGGCGGCAGGGTCAGCCCGCGCCCACTTGCGATTCGTCGTCAGGTAACCCGTACGGGGCGGCAGACACCCAGGGCGTGATTGCTCCCTTGCGGCCGAGCAGCACCACCAGGAAGACGCCGATTCCCGTGGTAGGCAGCCACCCGAATACCCACCCGAAGGGGTTGTTCATTTCACTGAAACCGAACATGAAGAGTCCGACCGCCAGAATAGCGCCGGAAACCCCCTCGTAGCGGCGCACGTAAGTTTGGAGCATTCTTAGGAAGATCCCCGTCCAGATGCCTCCTAAGATGACGCCCGGGACGCCGAACATGTAGTACCACTTGCCGATAAGTCCCGGCGCCGGGCCACTGAGATACCCGGCCGCATTCACCGTACGGGCGGTGCCGGCGGCCCGGTGTAGCGTGTCCCAGGCTTTGCCCTCAGGGTAGATCTTGTCCGGCCAAATCGCCCGCGGAATCTGCCTGGTGAACAATTCCAACATCATGTACCCCGCGTCATAAGGGACTTCGTCCCCGACGTACCGCACCGCGGCCATCGACATACCGAACTCCGAACCGAGCACGACGTCGCCCCCTTCGCTGCCCTTGTACCAGTTAAGGCTTTCATCGAGCGCGTCCGTGACCGCGAGTTCCCGGTTGTAGGAGCCGCCCACAAAGCGCCCGCGGCTTACCGTAGTGAAACCCACGCCCACCACGATCGCTGCAAGCGCCCCCGTGATCACCAGAAGCGACGGATTGCGCCGGCCGGCGCCGTAGACCGCCCCAAATAAGATCGTCGCCGTTAGAATCAGCCCCGAGCGCGTACCCGCGTAGACCGACCATGCCCCATAGAGGGCGGTGGCGGCAAGAGCCGCCCGCCGGAGAAACACATAGCGCCCATCCGCGTAAGTTGTGCACAGGATAATGAGAAGACCAACCGGTATAAAGCCTATCAGAGTGAGCGTGAAGACACTAATCCGGGAGTAATCGACAGACCCCCGAGCTACCGCCAGGAACTTCTCCATCCCGCCCGCTTCGCGAATGATGTAGAGTTGGGCAAGAAGGCCAAGGGCCAGCGTCGCATAGCCCAGTAGCAAAAAGCGGTGCGGTTCATCCACGCCCTTCGCGACCGGCAATCTCCGTCCCAGGCCCCGCCCCAGAGGACGCGCATAGCCGAAGCATACGCACAGGCCTGCGACGAAGTAGAGCAGGAGAACATGATCGACAAGCGAGGCTCCGTAGCTGTCGCGCCAATCCTCCAAGCCTGTCGCCGACTCCAGCACACCAAACATCAGATAAAGCGGCCAAAAAGTGTTGATCGGGTCCAGAAACCACCAGTCCCGGCGCAGCCAATACGTGTAGAATCCGGCGGGCACGGCCGCTATGGCCAGGATCAAGATCCAGGTCACTGCTCGCTCTCCACGACCGATACGCCCCACCACATCCTGACGCTCGCCCCGGGCGCATCGCCGGGCATACTGCCCCGACTTGGATACGCGGACAACCAGCGGCATTCCTCGGAAACCCCACCGCCCCGCGTGCGGCGACGGCCTAAGCGCGGAAGGACGTCCTTCCGGCAGCCTCGGAACTGAAAACCACCGCCCATTGCCTCAGCCTCCAAGATGCGTCAACCTTTCGCGGAGGCGACGCTCATGTATCCGGATTGCCGAGAAGAGCACTGACGAGGCCCACCGGGGACGAATACGGCCGGCCCGTGCTTCCTTCACGAAAACCAACGCCGTGTCGGCAAGCAAACGACGGCTTCGAGCCCCGATTGCGGACCCATATGCGGGGAAACGGATCGAAAGTTGATCCAGGGTCGCGGCCAGGTGAACGCACGTCTCGAGCGGGCGAGGATGCCGGCAGGTCTCCGATTCGGCCCAGTGGCGAAAGAGACACAAAGGCGTATTGATGATTACGGAATCTGACTCGGCGTAAGCTCGAACGGCAAAATCATAGTCAAACGTCATGCCTACGCTAGTCGAATAGGGTCCGAGGCGCCCCCAAAGCGAGCGGCTGAACGCCAGATTGGTGGGCGAGATGCAATCGACCTTCAGAGACTCAAACGAGAGACCCGCGGCGCGTTGAACAAATTCAACGCGCTGGACGGCGGGCCAGGCGCAAGGCTCCGTGCCGCGCCAGAGCACGTTCCGGACCGCCACGAGATCGACCGTGCGGGAAGCGAATTCGACGCTCTCGAGGCATCGCGGTGCGAGCTCATCGTCGTCGCCGAGAGGCTTAATGATGTCACCAGTGCCCTCATTGATGCAAGCATTGAAATTGCCGAGTATCCCCAGATTCGAGGGCTGGACTACAGCCCGGATCCGGGGGTCGGCATAGCGCGCCATAAATTCACGAACGTCGCATGGACCCGCATCAAACGAGATCACCAGCTCGAAGTCTTTGAACGTCTGCGCAAGAACGCTCTCGACAGCGCGCCCCAGCAATTCTGGCCGATTATAAGTGGGAATGCAGACCGATACTCGGGGCATCACAATTACCCTCCGCTGTAGATCTCGTGCGGCACAGCCTCGCGCTCGTTCGAACACCCAGGGACTACGCGAGGGCGAGCGACATAAAGAAGCTGCCAGCCAAAGAAGCCTGGTGCCAGGCGAGAGAATAGGTGGTTTATTGGGCCGAGCGGAAGGCACCGGAGCGCTCGACGAAACGGGAATGGAACGAATCCCTCCACAGTCTGGCGCAGTATTGTGTAGCCGCAATCCGCCAGCAGGCGCCTGCCGCTCTCGTAGGTGTAGAAACGAAGATGAGTGTAGTCCATGATTCCGGTTTCAGAGTACTCGAATTGGCCCAATACGAACCTCACGCGCTGGCTCCAGTAGAGCACGTTGGGAAGGGCAACTGCTATGACCCCGTCAGGCGTTAACACGCCTCTCACGCCCCTCAATAAAGAATGGGGGTCCCTCAGGTGTTCAAGCAGATGCGACAGAATCACTATCCGAAACGGACCATCAGGAAGTCGTGGAAGGCCTAGATCCAGGTCATGAATTAGAACACTTTCGCAGTGCCGTGCTGCGATCCGCTGCTCCTCCGCGCTGAGGGTCACTCCTGTAACAGCCCAACCTTGTTCGCCGAGTCGCCGGGCGTTATCACCAGCCCCGCAGCCACAGTCCAAGGCGCGCCCGGGGCTACGCAGATCAAGCAGCGAAAGTAGCGCTTCATTCCCCGCGTTCTGGTACACACGGTTACGCGAACCTAACCACTTCGGAAGGGTTGTCGTAAGCATCTCCCTTACAAGGAAACTGTCAATGGATCTCTAGACTAGGCGCCTACAGAATAAGAATGAAAAACGGATCGCCGGCCACTATCCGTTCATCCCCGCTCGCGAACTTCGGTGTATCCTGGCACTGTCATATCAACAGCCTTAGACGTCCGAGCCAATGCCCCTTCCGGCCTTCGCCGGAGTGGCGGCGTGTTGCCCGGCGATCCGGCGGAGGTGCCGGAGCGCCAGCGGCAAAGAGAGCGCGCCGTCGATCAGGTACCCCGCCGCGCCCGCGATCGGCAGAGCGATAACTCCGAGCCGCGGAAGCAGCAGCAAGGCTCCAGGAAGGTAAACTGCCGCCACACAAGCGTGGAGCGCGGCGTTTGTCTTCACGCGCCCGATGCCGATGAGGAGAATACCGTTTGCGCTGGTCCAGACCATACAGACAAAGTAGACCGCCATCGCTCCGAGGAAAGCTCGGGGAGCCAACACCCGGCCACGGGTCCAAAAGCGTATGGCTAAACCGCCGAAGGCAATCGCGCCCAGCCCGAAGGCGCCCATGAGGGCAAGGTTGCGGGAGAGAACGCGTATGGCCGTCCTGCGGATCCACTCGCGATCCCCGCGCGCCAGAGCTTCCGCGTAGGCCGCCTGGTAGGGGGTGACCAAGCCGTAGCAGAGGCTACACACCATCATGAAACCGCTGTACGGGACGGCATAGGATGGCACCACGCCAGGGCCCAGACGGTGGGCAATCAGCAAATTAGCCGAGTACACGATCGCCATATCGGCCATCCCGCCAAGGAAAATTGGGGTGCCGCAACCGGAAATCGCCCGCAGGCTGGCGAAGCTCCACAGGCGGATCGATGGCTGGAAATCCCGGTAGGGGACCAGAAACAAATAGCAGGCTGTCGCGCAACCACCGAGGAGGGGAGGGACGCCCATGACAAGGGCAAACTGGACGACCGAGGCGCCGCGAAACGACATTACAACCAAGAGCGCGCAACTGAGGACCACGGCGGAAATCTGACCGTACGCCCCGACGTACCCGCACTGGAGGGAGCCGGCAAGTTGGTTCGCGCCGTTCAGAGTGAACGAGGCGGCAAAGATAACGCCGCAGACCAGTACCAGCGCACGTGCGTCCGGCGCTAGCGGGGAACCGCTTGCGATGCCGAGCAGTCGCGGCAAGCCGACCCAGTGGGAACCGCCCGCGACCACCGCCAGCATGGCCAGGGACATGGACGCGAAGCCAAGGAGCGCGGTGGAGACGTGGCGGCGGATCGCTCCCGCGTCGCCGCGGCCGTACGCCGTTGCGACGACGTTCAGAAGGCCAGAAGACAAGCCCAGGTCGTAAACTACCAGCCACGTCAGGAGAGATCCCACCGTGAGCCATAGCCCGTAGCGCTCCGTGCCCAGCAGCCGGAGAGACAAGGGAATCGTAATCAAGCGGGCGCCGACGCTGACAAACTTCGCCAGAATGCTCATGCGGCCGGTGCGCCACGCCTGGCGCTCGCGCCATTTCCGGTGCGCGTGTCGGTCATCCTCGCCGAATACGCCGGGATGCGACTGAACGATCAGAGAATCGTCAGTGGTCATGGGCAATGTTGGTCCTTACCGAGGAGAGCCCATTCTCCCCAATAGGCCCCGAATCCGGCGCACCTACATTTTCGTCCGAACGGTCCCTTGGTCATTTCAGCCTACGACTTGTAGTAAGTCCACAACACCGCGGCGCCGACCAAACCGCCAGCGACAGTCCGCACGGCGGTGGACAGATTGAGACGGTAATTATCTTTGACCGCCAGCACCAGGAAAGGCAGCGCCATCAATGTATAGCGGCTGGAGTACTGCACCTTCATGATGACCGGCCACACGAGCATTAAAATCAGTCCAAACTGGGAGACTAGCCTCCATGCTTCCCTGCGACATTCCACAGTGCGCAGCGCCACGCTGACACCGTAGAAAATGCTCACCCCGAGCAAGAGGGTGCTGCAAGCCGGTCCGTAGAGATTCATGATGCTATTCGGCAGGAGCTTGTGCGCGAGGTTGTGAGCAGGCTCCCAGACGATTACGCCGAAGACAAGGTTGATGGCGAACGAACTAAGCGCGGCGAACCAGACTTGCCACTTCCCAAAGCTCAGATATCCCGGTGCAATCAACAGGGTGAAGAGCCCTCCATAAGCCAGGGAGATGATGCCATGCTCGAGCGAGACCCCTGCGTGACGCCCAACCAGGGGCGGGGTCAGGCCGCGCCATGTCATGAGGACAGGCGCAAGAACTAAAGCCGACGCCACGGGGGTTAACATCGCGCTCGCCACGTTACGGCGGCATATGAGCGCGGCGATAGCGACCGCGACGCTGGCAAGAATGAACGGCTGCCTGACGAGCGCCGCTAAACCGATACCGATTCCAGCAAGCAGGAACCGCAACGCCCTTTTCCAAGGCCGTCCAAGGGGCTCAAATACACTTTTCCCGAGCGGGACCAATGCGGCCGACAGTAGCACCAGCCCCAACATTTCGTCAAGGGCAATTCCGGTGCAGACCCATGCGGTCGGGATAGCGATCACCGCTCCGGCGAGCGGCGCCGAAGAAGGAAACCGCTCGCGCCGGAGTAGCCAGAATATGAGGCCGACAAAGCCGCAGGTCAAGCCGTAATTGATGAACCTAATTCGATAGATGTCGTCGTGAAAGACAGAGGAAAACGAACTATATACCGCTCCAAACAGGGGGCCCGAAGCGTGCGTCAGAGAGTTGAGGTAGCAACTCGTGAGGCCGTCTGCGCGGAAGGCAGAGATCGTTGGAACGGTATTCCTTTCGTCGTATATCAACCGCCCCGGAGACCGCACCAGCACAACCAGCAGCAGCGCGAACAGCAGAACTTCGAGCAGAATGATCCGTCTTTGCGTCAGCAGGGCTTGTGTGTACTTAGCGGTCGAGAAGGACATGAGAGTTCTCGATTCGGGAAAACGACCCTTGATTGGGAGAGCGTTCCGGACCTCGGTCCGAATTCTCATCGCCTTCCGGTGCGCCTTTGGGATAGCCGCCTAAACGCTTTCAGCGCCCGTTCGGCATCTCGACCACATCGACATTCGATTGGCCGGCGTGTCTCCAAAGCTCCTGGAATGGTTCGGACGGCAAGTCCACGGCTCTGCCGTATCGGGAAAGGTCCAGGCGGTTCCACCGGCGCAGCAACGCCGTGAGCGTCCGCTCGTATACGACGGACATGGGCTGGCCGCCGGCGCCCGTGCGGGCCTGTTCCAGCAGTTGTCGCAGTTTCGGTTCCTGAAAGCTGACGCACGCCCTGTCTTCCCCCAAGCTTGCAAACGCGTGTCCTGTCAACCCGGCGATGCCCTGATAATCGGGAACCTCCCGCACATCCGCTTTCCGGGCTTGTTCTTGTGTCCACCCACAATGCGCCACAAGGACAGTCCGCGCGGGCGAACTTTCGAGAAACGCGCGGATGGTATTGATCTGAAGCCGGTTGTCCCGCGCGCGGCGGGCCATCTGGGAATACCATCCGGAGCTGAAGCGCCAGCCATAAGCGTCTTGCTCGTTGTCATAGGGCGAGAGGATCACGAGGCCGATTGCCACCGAGCTGACTAGAAGAGCGTAGTTCCAAACCTTTGGGGCGTACGCTTGAAAGAGAAGGATGGCCCCTGCCAGGAAGGGCAGCGCATACTCGGGTTTGCCGGGCACTCGGAACAGGGTCACCAGCGTGCCCAGGAGAAGCCAACCCGCCGCCAGCGCGATGCTCCCGCGCCCTTTCGCGGAGGACACGCGCCCCCGCCGCGCGAAGAGCCAGAAAGTGAGCGCGGCGGCGACCACCCAGAAAGCCGCGCCGTACCCAATCAGTAGACGATACGCGAACGCCGACGCATGGTACCGCAAGTCCCGCCACGGGAAGTTCTGTAGTAAGGCCCGGCCATAGAAGGAAAACAGCGGCGCGTATTGCAGAAGAGACACCGCACTTGCGAGCAGGCCGGTATAGGCCGCCTTGGTGAGGGCAACCCGCGAAGAATCTCCGCTCTTTCGACGCGACGCCCAGATCAAAACGACCACGGAGACCACGTAAATGCAAAGGTTCAGCCGGCATCCAACCGCCATCCCCAGCGCCAGTCCCGCGGCGACGGCTCTTCCCCGCGCGCCGGCCCATAGCGCGATGAGCAGGAACGACAGGCTGACCGCAAAATCGCCGACGCCGCTTACATGCCCCAGAAACAGAGGGTGCAGGGCCAGCGCGCATGCCCCAACGAGCGGACTGGCCCCCTGTATGTCCGTCAGAAGGTGGTAGAGAGCCGTTACTCCCAATGCGGAAACCAGCACGAACCACGCTTGCACGGCCAGATCCCCGCCCAGGCTCCAGAAAACGAAGTTGCAGTAATCCAGGAAAGGCTGGCCGGGGGTTCGTGAAATTGCATAGGTGAAGCTGTGCGCGAGCCTCCCAATCCCCTCATACGTGCCTCCGGCGTTACCGTCCGGACCGGGCAATCCCATCAGCCAGGCCGCCATCGCGAAAAGCAAGGCCGAGCTGGCGAACACCACGGCGCCGCCGTATCTCTCCATGAGGCCGCCCCGCGGCATGGATGGCGATTTCAGTCCCTCGGTCGATTTTGTCGTCGTGCCTGTCATTAGCTCGGGGCTCCCGCTTTGGCGCGGTATGAAGCCCACTCCCAGGTGGACTCGCCGCCTCTACCCCGCGTCCGACTTCTCATCGCCCTCTGTCGCTGGCCTGTAGTAGTGCTTGTACTTGGAATAGTATCGATAATATCCGTACCGCCCGGATTTCTTCGGGTTCCAGTCGTTGAGAATAGCGCCCAAAACGCGGGTGCCGTCCTCGGAGAAGCGGCGGCAGGCATCGCGGAGAGAATCGCGGGAGGTTTTGTTAGCTCGCACCACCAGGACGACGCCGTCGCCGTGCCGCGCGATCACGCGAGCGTCAGCCATGGTCATCATGGGCGGGGTATCGATAATCACCATGTCGTACAGTCCGCGGCAAGTCTTGACGATTTCGGCGAGGCGGCCCGAGTGCAGCAGGGTGGGATCGCCGCGCCCGGCGCGGCCAGCGGTCATGACCGAGAGATTGGGTATGGTGGTGGCGCGGACGTAAGCATCCAACGACCCCTGGATCGGTTCGGTCCGGCGAATAAGATCCACCGTGCCCTTGGCGTTGTCCACGTCGAAAATGTGGTGCAGCCGGCTCCGCCGGAGATCGCCATCGATGAGGATGACCCGCTTGTGGATCTCGGCGAGGGCGACGGCGAGGTTGGAAGCGATGGTGGTCTTGCCCTCGCCTGGCGCGGGGCTCGAAAAAACGATCACTTGCGGGAATTTGCCGGCCGTCCCAGCGTAAAGGATCGAGGTGAGCGTGGCGTGAATGGACTCCGCCAGTGCGGAATTCCTGCGCTCGGCCGTGATCAGGACCATGGACCGCGTGTCATCTCCCCCGGCGGCGCCAGACGCCAGACTGCGGGGCCGTCCCAGGTCGGCCCCGACGCTAGGCACGAGTCCCAATTCCGCCACTCCCAGCAACGCAGTCATGTCGCCGGGCTCCTGGATGGTCCGGTCGGCGCGGTCGAGCAGAACGACGAAACCGATCGCCAGACCGAGTCCGAACACGAAACCGAGGCTGGCATTGTCGGTGGCGCTCGGCCTGTAAGGGTCTGCGGGAGCGATGGCCGGATCCACGACGTTAACGTTGGAGGCCTTCAGAGCGGCGGCTATGGAAGCTTCCTTCACGCGCTGGAGCATGTTGTCGTACATCGAACGGTCGGTATCCACCTCGCGTTTGAGGATATTGTAGTGAGCCACCTGGTCGGCCTGCTTGCCGACTAGCTGGGCGGCGCCGTCATACTCTTGCTGGAGCAGCGTTTCGCGCTGCTTGGCGGTTTCGTAATCGTTTTGGATCCGGCTGATAACGGTCTTCCGCTCCTTCTCCAACTCATCCCCATAAGCGGCGATCTGCACCTCGAGGCTCTTGACCTTCGGGTACTCGGAAGTGTAGGTGCCGCTGAGGTCCGCCAACTCGCCGCGAAGCTCCATCACCTTGGCCCGCGCGGCCCCTGTCGAAGCATCGTCCAAAACCTCGGGCACGGAGTCGGCCGGGGCATTCGTGGCGTTGTCGAACTTGGACTGGAAATTGACGCGCTCGCCCTGAGCCTTCGAGAGTTCTGCCTGAAGCGCCTTTACCCTGTCGTCGGCGACGTTGTCCTTTTCGCCCGTGAACAGCAGCCCGTTCTTGGCGGCGTATGACTGCAACTCCTCCTCGGAGCGTTCGAGCTTGATCCGGAGGTCGTCCATCTGGGTGGTGAGCCAATCGCCGGTAGTCACTGTGGCTTTCCAGCGATTCTCGACGTTGAGCGTCTTATACTCACCGGTCAGCGTATTGAGGAAATCGGCGGCCATCTGGGGATTGGTGGAATCGCAAGAGATCTCGATCAGGCGCGTGTTGAGCTGAGCGCGCACCCGCACGCCGCCGGCCGCGTTGGCGATGATGTTCTCGGGAGTGGGTGGCTGGGCTGGAGTGAGTTTCAGCGCCTCGCGCCAGGCGTCGAGGCGCGTCTTCTTCGGCGCAACCGTGGTCCCCTCGAGGGCGAGCTTCTTGACTACACGGTTGCGGAGAGAGTCGCTTTGGAGAATCCGGACCTGCGTCGCAATTTCGTCCTCGGTGTATCCCCCGCCCTGGGTCGAGGTAGGGTTGACGTCGCGCATGTGCAAGAAGTCTTCGTTCATCTCCTGAATTTCAATGAGGGTACTCGCACGATAAACGGGCGTCTGCGGCAGTGTGTACAAAAGACCCGCCAGCATGCCCAGACAGGTGATGACGATGACAGACCCTTTCCGGCGCTGGATGATGCGCCAGTATTCCAGCAGGCCACCGGACGGCACATCGCCGAAGTGGGAGCCGGGCGATCCGGCAGGCTGGCGCGGGTAGGCGGCGGAGCGTATAGCGGGAACTGCCGCGGGGCCCCGCTGAGGGTCGGATCCGAGCGGCATCAATGCTGTTCCAGGGGTTTCCATAATCGTACCTACGGAAGTCGATAAATCATGAGGCCGGCGACGCTCGCGGCGACGTCGCCCACCCGTAAAAGGGTCTTCTTGGACGCGCTGGAGGGGACAAACAAGATGTCCCCGGATTGCATGCCAACATCGGGGGCCTTGCCATGCAGGATGGCGGTGAGATTGACGGGGACTTCGACGCGGGCGCCTCCGCCCGGCCCCGGCCTGAGGATCTTCGTGTTCTTGGTCGCAGCCCCTTTGTCGGTGCCGCCGGCGAGCGACAAGGCCTGAAGCACTGAAAGCGTGGCCCGCTGCTGCAGGATGAACCCGCCCGCCCTGGGAACTGTCCCGACCACGTAGATCATTTCGCCGCGCGGCACGGTAATTTCGTCATGCGGGCAAATGAGGATGTTCTGGGCGGGATTGCTGGCCTCCAGGATCTCACTGGCGCCGACCTCGGCCATGGAGTATTCGCCCGACGCATCGTCGACGGCGGACGGGAGGGGAATGCGGCCAAATTCGCGGTGGCGGACGATCTTCACCGTGTAGCCCGCATCGTCCGCGAGCCCGCCAACCGCCGAAAGCACGTCCACAAGGGTCGAGCGGCCCTGTAACTGGACCACGCCGGGGGTCTTGACGGAGCCCAGAACTGATACGGGTTCGCTGCGGAACGCGACCAAGGATATAGTAACTTGCGGATCCTTGAGGATCGTCTTAAGGATGCCTGCGATCTCGTCTTCGAGCTGTTCCACCGTCAGGCCGGCGGCCTGGATACGGCCCGTCACCAGGGGAAGCTTGATGAACCCGTTCAGGTCGATTCGATACACCTTGTCGCTGATCTCAGGCACATCGAGCACGGTCACCGAGATTTGATCGTCCGGGCCAAGCACGTACGCCAGCTTGGTCTCGGGCTTCGTTGCAATTGCCGGTACGATCGGCGTGCCTGCCGTCAGCGGCAGGAGCGGCGGAGGAGCCTTGGGGCCGGGCGCCGGAGCTTGGCTGTGCGCCGCCGCGGTGGCTAAAAGCAGGCAGCAACCGGCTAGAACGAGGGGGCCATCGACGCGTTCCAGCCATCTATTCCTCATGGCGTTTCCCTCGCCGCCACTTCCAGAGCCACGGCGCGCGAAAGCCGGGAAACCTCGCCTTCCAGCAGGGCGACTTTTCCGGCCAGAACCTGGACGTGGTCCTGCAGGTTAGGGCTGTTCGTAGGCTCACCGACGACCCGGTGCATGGCATCGCGCGCGAACTCAGACAAACTGCGCACGCCGCGCGACGAATAGACCAACTTGAGGCTCTCGTACTCTTCCTCGGACAGACGAAGGCTGATGATTTTGTTCTTACGCGTGGGCATATATGTATCCGATACGTCCTTCAGCGGGAGGCTATTGACGGCAGTTGGATGTGGGACGAACCCAGTCGCGATCGATTTCGACGGCGGCCGAGCGTTGCAGCGGTGGGTTCCGACACTTGAAGCTGACGATGATTATTGAGCACGGCATGTGCGGCCAATTCGAAATTGGAGCGCACTTGTAAGGCCTACCCCGCCAGGAAAGGCCTCGCCTTCTCTACTTCCGCAACTACAGCCGGGCAAGCTACCGCCATTTCAGCCCCGTCTAGCGAATCACTAGTTTCAGGTCAGAATATACTTTTCGACCAGAATCTACTTTTAATCCGCATCCGCTTCCTAAGTCAAGCGAATTCGTCGTACACGGTTGGACAGAAAGCACCATGACCTTGGGCCTAGCCATGCTCTATATACAATGAACAAAATGGCTTACCGTCTGGGCGTGGCTCAAGCTCAATGCGTCTCCAAGCGGTACCAGTAGTACATTCCGCCTAACAGCGACCCTAGCTCTTGACCCACCCTTAAGAGGCACGCGCGTGGATCGGGGACTTTGCAAGCTACCGCCATTTCTGTCCTATATTGCAATTTCGAGATCTGAAACGCCAGATTGTAGTCTTGCGCGCCACGGCCCCCCCAATCAACGTTGTCAGTAATACACCGTTGGACACTAACCATGGTTATCGGTCTGCGCTTAATCCCGCCTGACAGCGGCGGCCTGAAGCTTCTTCCCTACTCTCAATCCCACTTTTGCTGATCCGATCAGCACTTTCAGATCAGATTATATTCTCAGGCATTAAAGGGCCATAACCTTGGGCCCATATCTGCTCTATTTACAATGAATAGAAGGGCTCGCCTGCTGCGATATGGCTGTTCTAGTGCGAATCTCGTAGTACTTTCGCCGGACATTCCCGGCTTCGGTTCGAACTGCTCGCTTCAAGACTCTTCGTGGGCGACAAGCTGTTGGGATCTCGCGATCCACAATGCCCCAGACCAGCGCGGGATCGTTTGGGATCTCGGGATGAGCGGCGCGAAACTCAGCTCCGATCTTCCGGGATGCCTCCCCGATCACCTCGAGGTTCCGGCACACGGCGTCCAGGAGAATGCGTGAGGACACGACGCCCTCGTCTCGCAGGAGGCGCACTCGCTGAGCCGCTCGCAGCGGTCCAAAATGTGAAGCAGATAAACCCGCGTATCCGACACAGGCATGGGCTATATCGCCTTAGCTTCAGCCAGAACGCTATCCCGCAGGTAATGCAGGCTGTTGGGCGTCACGATATCAACTTCGACTCCAAGCAGATCCCGCAGATCCAGGCGGAGGTCGATCAGATCGAACAGAGTTCGGCCTTTTTCGAATTCCACCAGCAAATCAACATCGCTCGCTTCCCGGTTGTCGCCGCCGGCTACCGAACCGAACACCCGGATGCTCGTGGCCCCTTGTTCCCGCCCCAGCTTGACGATATCGGTTCCTTTTTCCCGCTGAAGAGTCCTCAGCGTGATCACGCTTCCACTGTCCTCCACAATGACCCTCGATGTCTGCTCTGCGGGCAACCAAAACCACCAGACCCGCCTCCGTTGCTCCCGCGAGCCGCACCCCATGGCCTGTCATTTACGGGTTTGCCCGCACGAGCTCGACATCGCACGTTCTCCGCAGTTCCCAGCCGTAGGGGGGCCGGTTACCTGCGCAACCTCGAAGAGGTGGAAACTGGCGCTGTCGGAGCCCGGGCTGCGCCGTCGCCCAGGGGATCGACCCACGCACTGCGGAGACGCAGGCGAGCTGGCAAAATCGTTTGCGCCACTTGCTCAAGATCTGACGCCGGGTGTCCAAGCGTCGGGCGATGGTTCACCGGTGTGGGTTCAGGCGGCCGGCGGCGGATCCGTTGCCGTTGGCCATCTTTGTTCGCAAGAAGCTGCCCAGAATCGGATCGCGCGATAAGCGCTCAGCCCGCCGCTTCTGAGCTCCCTCCTCACCCAATTCGGCAACTTCGCGCAGAAGTCGCTCTTGAATCTCCGCCTTCATTTCGACGCAGTCGAATTCTTTCTTGTGCTTCACGGCGTCACCACCTCTCGCGGCGAGTAGATCCTGGGGGTCCGGTAGCCGCGCAGGCTATTCACCCCTTCGTACCCTCCTATTTTCTCAAAATGGACGATGTGCTTAAAGTTCCAGCTCACCACCAGGTCCACGTTCGAAACTGTCGCCACCGCAATGTGGGCCGCATCGTTGCTCGAAGTTGGCCCCACAACGGCCGCCTCCAGGTACGCCTTTCTGAGTCCATCCGACTCCGGCAGGTGGCCCGTCTTGCGGCGAGCGCTAAAGATAACGCGCAGGAGTTGATCTACGTAGCGCGCGACTTCTTGGAGGATCGTTTCGGACGTTTCTTTTCCAGCAGCGTTTGCTCTGTCTGGTCGACCGGCCGCAAACGACAGATCTTTCGGTTGACATCGACCAAACCACCGGTGAGTGTCTGAAACTTGCGGAACTCGGCGATCTCCCCTTCGGCCTTGCGGATCGCGGCTAGGGAAGGCAGGTTTTGCGTGGCGGTCTTCCCATCGACTTTCTGGGTGAGTTGAAAATGCGGGCCATGTCCGAGAGCGCCGGATTTCGCGCAATGGCATTCGGGTTTTCCGCAACGCCGGATCGCGCTGGTGATGGAACCTGGCTGGAAGTCACCGAGTTCGGAGATCTGCCGCAACAGGGCGGCTCGGTCGTCGACCAGGGTGGAAAGCGGGTCGGTCATGGTGGTCCTCCTCTTACAGTATACAATACTTTAAGAACAGGACCACAGAAAAAGGACCCTCGCGATTCATCAACTCCTGTGTCGCGCACCCGCGAGGCTTTCGCCGCGCGCTTAGGTTTGCTACCATTGCCACTGGTCAGTGGTTGCTCAATGGCAGCCGTTGCTACAGCCGGGATGGGCGTTCGAGCGCCCGTTCCGGCCTCATGTCCGTTTACTCCTTCCATAACGGTTCCTCTTTCCTTCCAGTTTTTGCGAATGTCAATCGTGACTTTGGAGCAGTCGCAGTTTCAGAAGCGCTCATGGCTCAAAATCCCCAGGTTCAGGCCGCTCTCTTATATTCCCCCAGCCTCTCGCAACAGACCGGCTTGTGCTTGCTAGTCCACCAAGTTCCTTCCAATTCGACTTCCAGCTTGGCCATGCCGCAGTGTACCCAGTAAACCTGCGTCGAACGCGGGCACAATTCGTAGGTGTCTGCCCGGTAGTCGTCTAGGTCATCGCGGAAGCGGCGGAAGTTCCCGGCCAGGCCGGCGGCGGATTCTTCTAAGAAGCGACCCATAAAAGTCAACCTCGACTTCATCCTTGCATAGCAGTGCTAGGAATGTCAAGAAGAAAATGCAAATGCTTGCCACCGGTAGGCATCTGGGCGTATACTTTTCATCGATGGGCAAGAAGGTAAGGGTGGTTCGCGTCATCGACGTGACAGAGATGGGAAGGGCGGGCGGAAGGGCGAGGGCTGCGAACTTGTCAGCGGAGGAGTTGAGTGCGATAGGAAAGGCGGCTGCGGAGAAGCGCTGGAGGGGTCATGTTGCAAAGCGGCCGGCCAGCAGCCGGAAGAAGGCCGCCAAGTAAACCATTCAGCTTTTCGGTGCGCAGGATTCAGGTGGACAGTAGACCATCGAGCGCTAGAACGCCTCTGCCACCTCGCGCACGGTCCGCTGGCAATGGAAGCCGACGATTTCGCGAAGGCGGACTCGGACCTTCCGAGCGCAACTGAGCCTTACTTCAGATCCTCGTGATGGACGGCAAGCCCGTGAGTGCGAGTCTTACGGCGCATAGCCGCGCTTCTCAGCGAATGCCCCGGCTAAGCCCTCCTGCATGGCCTGAGCTCCTGCCGATCTGAAGTTCCATTGTGACCCACCGGGCCGGAGGCGTGTCTGAGCGCCAGGTACATGCCATCGCATCACATGGGGGCGAGGATCTCAATTGTCGGGAAATAGCCGCGATGGCGCGCGGCATCACGCGTGAGTTGGGCAAGGTGTCAGGTGGCGGCATGCGCCCCAATGTAGAAATCCGGCAGAGGCGAGTTCCGCCGCCCTCCTAGTTCCCTGGGAACCTCGGATCCGGCGGCGGGAACTCCGACGCCTCGGCGCCGCGGGAAACAATCGTCGCCCGCATCCCCATCGAACAGGTCATCCCCGATCCGCGCAACACGCGAACCCATGACCACGCCCAGGTTGCGGCCGCAGGGGCCGTCGTCGAAAAGCCGACGGACATGGCTGAACAGAGTGGAATCCGGATGAAACGACCAGATCGCCAGGCACTGGCTGGTATGACGCGGCGTGGACTCACAGGATCGTTCATGTTATCGCGGCGTTATCGTAGGACTTCCCCTGCTCCTCGTGGTAGTCCATCTCGGTGTTGACTTCCCAAAGACCCGTCTTGTCCGTCTTGCCGGCGATGATGTCGTCCACCGCCATCATGGCGGTGAGCATGGAGTGGTCCTGGTTATTGTAGCGATGCATGCCGTTGCGGCCGATCAGGAACAGGTTCTCGTACCGGTCCACATGCGCGCGGATCTCGGCGAACCTGTCGTAGGAGCCGAAATACGCGGGATAGGTCTTCTCCATGCGCAGGACCGTCGCGTCGAGCACTTCCGCGGCGTCGATGATGCCGATTTTGCCGAGTTCCTGGCTCGCCAAGGCGACCATGCGCTCATCGGAGAGGTTCCAGATTTCGTCCGACTGGTTGCAAAAATACTCCAGGCCGAGCCACACATTCGCCGGGTCGGCCACCATGAACGGGCTCCAGTTGTTGAAGACCTGGAGCCTGCCGAGCTGCACGTCAGACTCCTGAATATAGATCCAGTTGTCGCCGATCAGCTTCTTCCCTTGTGGGGTGTCGTCATGGATCCGGAGCGAGCGAACCAGGAGGCCGACCGTGATGAAGTCCCTGTAAACGAGACCTTCCGACACTTCCAGCACATTGGGGGGAGGCGCGACGTCGAACGACCTCATGAGTTCCTGCACCGGGATTGTGGAGAAGAAGTAATCGCCCTCGAAGGTCTCCGTCCGCCCCGTTGCGGCATCGGTGGCATCGAGCGCCCGGACCTTCCAGCCATCGGTGATCATCCGCTCGAACCGCCAGCCGGTCCGGATCTCCCCACCCTTCTCTCCGATGCGGCGCGAGACCTCGTCCCACATCTGTCCGGGACCGAACTTGGGGTACAGGAATTGTTCGATCAGTGAGGTTTCCGTGTTCTTCTGCCCGATGTCGCCGGCGCCGCCCGTCAATGCCTTCTTCAAGGCGTGAATCAGCGTTGACCAGACCGAGAGACCCTTGATGCGCTGAGCGCCCCACTCGGCGCTGATCCGGCTGCACGGCACGCCCCAGACCTTCTCGGTGTAGGACTTGAAAAACGTGGCATACAGTTCCTTTCCGAAACGGTTGACGAAGAACTGCTCGAGCGTTTCCTCCCGTCTGAAAGGCCACAGCGCGCTCTGAACGTAGCTCATCCCGATCTTGAAGGTGCGCCATATGCCGAGCTTGAGGAGCGTGTCTTTGCTGAGTGAGATCGGGTAATCGAAGAAGCGGCGCAGATAATAAATGCGGGACTTGCGGGGCCGCAGCAGCATCACGCGATCGGCGGCGGCAGGGTCGGGACCGGACTCGGAAGGCCCAATCGCCGGCTCCATGCGGTGGTATTTGGCGGCCGCCCGACCAATCTCGGACGCTTGCAGGGGAAGCATCCGCAGCCACCACTCCATGACACGGTCGGACTTCGAAAAGAATCGATGACCGCCGATGTCGATGCGGTTGCCTTTATAGTTCACCGTCCGGGAGATCCCGCCCATGTAGTCGCTTTTCTCAAGTACGATCGGTTTGATCGAGGTCCGAGCGAGCAACTCGTAGGCGGCCGTTAGTCCAGCGGGACCAGCCCCGATGATGACGGCTCTTTGACGATTCATGCAGTTCGATAAGTAATGAGATTGGACGGCGGGAATCCGCATCTTCTGGCTCATCTTAACGCCTTTCCCCGTCTCCCGCCAGCGCGATCTCCAGATAAGAAATCTTCCATCGGAGGTTTCCAATAGGGCAAAGCGTTCTAAGCACTCATTCAAGGGAATGAACACATGATACACGATCTGCTGCCATACATCCCGCAAAAGCCCAAAGACCCGCCTTCCAAGCGTGCGATCGCACGCGGCCACTGGAAACCTTCTGGGACCTGGGATTCCGAAATGCTCTCTGCCCTTTGACGCCGCACCACCGTGCTCAGACTCTGAGCGCTGGCTGCTCGTGCATCATCACTCTCATGCCCGCCTGCTCAAAATGCCGATCGGTGGTCAGCGCCTCCGTCAGTTGGCGCCGCTCCGTGACGACAAAGGACAGGCAATCGATCGGGCTCCAACTCTAATCGTGCCTCGTCCGGTAAAGTTGCACGGCGGAGTCGATCAGTTCGGACTGGAATGGCACAACATCGATGCGTGCGTCCGCATGAGCTCGGCGGTGCTGATCTCGCTTGCGCGAAAGCGCCATCCAGTAGGAAGCATCGGCGACGTAGGTTGCCACTACTGCTACCGGTCCTTCGTCGGACAACCATTGAGGTAATGGTCGTGTTGATCGGCCAGATCCGCGGGCAGCGCGTCATTCTTAACCGCATTTGCGGCGAGCCAAGCTAAGGCCGACTCGTCCGCTGGCTCACGCGCTCCCACCGGCTCGATCTGCACGATTAAGGCTCGATTGGGGGGCAGCTCCAGTGGCTCGGGTGCGCGACATAGAAGTGGCGGTCAAGCCGCCTGGCGCGCCTCCCAGTAGTCCTCGAAGCGGTCGTTTAGGTGGCAGCATCGTAGGGCGATGATGGCATTGGCACCGCGAACTGTCCAGAACATCCCGGACCGTTTGAGACGGGAACCGATCACGGTTTTGCAGCCGGCTTCGATGACGCCCGAGCCAACAAACAGGTGCTGGCGGCGGAACTTGGGATAGCGCATGCGGCCGGCGTTCCTCTCGAAGTAGTCCGCCGCGATGCGAGTCTTCTCGGCTACTTCGAGATTGTCGGAATGGATGAAACGAAGCGCGCTCACCAGCTTTTCGATTTTTCCTTTGTCGAGCAGACGTCTTTAGTGGATCTTCATCCAGGCCTTCTGGGCGACTTCGTCATTGGGAAACAGCTTGCGAGCCAGTTCCCATAGGTGCTGGCGCGCGTGATAGAGATCGACAATCTGCACCGCGCCCGGAAAATGGTGCTCGGCAAGATTCCAGATCCACTCGGCCCCGTCGCCCATGACGACCTTCTTTTCCGCGCGGCTCCAGCCGCGCTTCCAGGCTTCCACGTAGATGCGCTTGCCAAACTCTTCGGCGGTCTCGATAGCGCCGCTGTAGATGGTGGAATCCGGATCGCGGATGGGGAAACCCTCCTGGTCCCAGGCGGTCTGGGTGAAGACGCACCCTAACTTGGCCTCTCGTGTATGAGACGGTTGACCCTCCATCTTGCCTTGCCGGCCTGCCGTCTCTTTCTTCACTACCGGCACTCCGGTCCCATCCATCTGCACATACAGGGTCGGCACCGCTTCGCCCACCTGCATCGGCAAATCCAACTGTACGGCCCGCTGAATCTCCTCCCGGTCACGCGCGGCGACGTGCTCTCCAATGGTTTCCGCCGTCCGCTCCACGCCTTTGGTGGTCACCTCCAGATCGGCCAAGAGTTTCATCTGCTGGCGTCCGAGATCGAAGGGAACTTCTTGGCCCACGGTCGCCTGCATACGACGCACTCCCGGAGAGAGTTCTGTGTTTTCGATATCCAGTTCGGCATCGGCGGGGCATTGGCCGGTATGGCAGTGCGGGCATAAGTAGTAGGGGCGCGATACCTCCACCTTGCCCACGGCACTCAGAACCGGCTTGGAACGAAGTTCCTGATAATGAGTCTCCACCGCTGTCGACGCGTTGAGGCCGGGGGCTTCGACGATGTCGCCAAGCGGATGGCCAGTAAGGTAGGGCTGACAGCCATGTTCTACGAGCGGTCCACTACCTGCGTGAAGGTGGAGTTCCCGGCATCGCCGACAACGCCCCCTTGAGCAGGCTTTCCGTCTCGACGGTATGCCTCGCGTCGGTTGCGAATGTGCAGCATCCGGACGATGTCCGGTTTCTCATACCCTCAGCGCCGACGCCGCCGGGCATAGGCGGTCGCCATCTCCCATCTATCGCTTGCTTGCCGCCATTAAGGTGTTCGAAAGCTGCATCACCGACTCGGCGAGCGTGAGACGCTGTTGATGATCTCCGCCCAAAGCTTCACCGTCGCATCGCGGCCCTTCGTGTCGATGAGGTAGGACCGCATTTCGCGGTCGTACCGTTGCTTCAGGATCCCGGCATCCAGAAGGCCGGCCTTCGCCATCAGCGTCAAATCGGAACGGTCCAGGTCCCAGTTCCGCTCGACCTTCGTGAGCGCCAGATCATGCGGCTCCAGCGGCTTGATAACAAGGTATGCCTGCGGATGTACGTCAGGGGACGCACGGTGCGGTCAGAGGGGATTTCGACGGTCGTCCAAATTCAGCGGTACGGTCTTCGCACCGCTGGCGGTCCAACTGCGAACCCTGTCGATGTCAGTCTGGGGTGAGAGTGGCGATGATAGACGGCGCTGCAAGCCGCCCGAACCGGGCGTCGCCCTTCGGCCGCTTTTGCATTTCCTGTTCCGCTCGTCTTGGCATCGCGGGCATCGCAGCCTGCTTTTTCTCTGTGCTACCTGTGCCCTTTGAACGAACCCTCGTGTAACGGTTTACAATCTACCCCGGCTCCATTCTCACGATATTCTCCACTGTGTTTCTCACGTTGCTGCCTGACCGCGTAAGCCCGCGTCGCTTTCTTCCGTATGGCTGGTTTCCCCGCCGCTTTGGCCTTTCTTACCGCCGCCCCCGCGCAGAGGAAGCGCTGGGCGGCTGCCCGGAAAGCTAAGGCCGCAGCGACGGCGACGCCCGCGCCGGCGAAGGCCGCCAAGAAGAAGCGCCGCCTCAGCCCCGAGGGGCGCGCGCGGATCGTTGCGGCGACGAAGAGGCGTGTGGGCGCGGCACCGGCAGCGGCGGGAGCCGGCGACGAGCCGCCCAGTCGCTGGCGCAGGTCGGCCACGCGGGCATCGATCGCTAAATTTAAGCCGCCCTCCCCACGACAACTTCAGAGACAGCGGACCGCAGCGTCACCGCGCGACGGCGATACGTACTGTCTCACTGAGGGGCGTGCTCCGCGACGAGCCTCCCACGAGGACTTTGTACTCGCCCGGGAGCAACTCCCAAGCGTCCTTATCCACGTTGAAGATGGACAGGTGTAGGGGATCGACTTTTAAGGTGACTGCTTTGCTCTCCCCGGCGGCCAGTGGAATTTTGTCCCAAGCCACCAGGCGCTTCGGCGGCTCGCCGGCGTTCGCCGGTAGAGAGGCGTACACCTGCGCGACCTCCGCGCAGGCCACTTTGCCGGTGTTCCTGACGTTGAACGTCACCGTTACATTCTGGCCGGAGGCCACGGCCTTGAGTTGCGAGTACGCGAAGGTGGTGTAGGAAAGGCCGAAGCCGAACGGGAAGAGCGGCTCCTTATTCTCCGCGTCAAACCACTTGTATCCGACCTTCAGGCCCTCGGAATAGTTGATGTTGAGGGGCGTGTTCACCCCGCGGCCGGGACCGCCGCCGGGCGCCACCTGCATGACGGGATGAGGCAGGTCGGCCTCGCTCTTGGGGAACGTGACCGGCAACTTGCCCGACGGGCTGACGGAGCCGAACAGGATGTTCGCCACTGCCTCGCCCCCGCGAATGCCAGGATACCAGACCTCGAGCGCCGCGCTCACCCTGTCGATCCACGGCATGGTCACCGGACCGCCGGTCTCCAGGACAACGATGGTGTGTGGATTGGCAGCGGCCACCTGGCTGACCAGTTGGTCTTGGTTGCCAGGCAGGGAAAGGTCCGTCACGTCGCGGCCCTCGGTCGTGTGCTGGTTTACGAACACGATCGCCACTTCCGACGCCGCGGCCAGCTTCGCCGCCGCCGCCGGGTCCGTCCCCGGGTCGAACTCCACCTTGGCGTTCGGCGCCTTCTCGCGAATCGCTTTCAGCGGTGGGGAGGGATGCCACACGCCGCCACGCCCCGGGGCAGGCGAAACGGCATTGCCGCCGCCCGCATCCACCTGGTCGGAGCCTCCGCCTGAGAGCACGCCCGCATCGGCGTGCGACCCAATGACGGCCATCGACTTGATAGCTGCGGCCCTCAGCGGCAACTGGCCGTTGGCGTTCTTCAGCAGCACGGCGCCCTGCTCCGCAACCCGTTGCGCCACCTCGACGCCGGTAAACGGGTTCACCGGCCTGGCGACGGGCGGGTTGTCGAAGATCCCGAGAGCAAACTCCGTCCGTAGGATCCGGTGGACCATGTCATTGAGCCGCTCCATGGAAACTTCGCCCTTCTCCACCGCCGCCTTGAGCGCGTCGCCATAGAACCGGGCCGCTGGCATCTCCTGGTCGAACCCGGCGAGGGCGGAATTCACCGTGCTCATGGTCGCGTGCCAGTCCGACATGACCCAGCCCTTAAATCCCCAAGCCTTCTTCAGGACATCGTTCAGCAGGTAAGGGTTCTCACAGGCGTACACACCGTTAACCTTGGTGTGGGAGCACATCACCGTCCCCACGTCCGATTCCTTGATGGCGATCTCGAAAGCCAGCAGGTCGGTCTCCCGCTGGGAGCGCTTGTCCAGGTTCGAGCTGTAGATGACGGCCCCGTTACGGCCGGTCTCCTGGTCGTCGAAAGCGTAGCGATTGATGTCGGCAATGACCAGTTGATCCTGGGTACCCTTCAACGCGCGGGCGAGCATTTTGCCGATCGCGATGGGGTCTTCGCCCCAGCACTCGAAGTTGCGGCCGTTGCGCGGTTCCCGGATGACGTTCGCCGTGCCGCCAAGGGACACGTTGAAACCCAGGTCGCGGGTCTCTTTGCCAAGCAGCGCGCCGTACTCGTAAGCCAGTTTCAAGTCCCAGCTTGAGCCGGCGGCGAGCGAGGAAGGCAACGCTGTCGCATAGCGGCCCCGCCGTCCCGTGTTGGCCACGCCGGATCTGCCATCCGTCATCTGGAAATCGGGGATTCCCAAACGAGGGATTCCAGGCATCTAACCGTCCGGCGCCTCCCCATGCATCACGAGCGCTGGTCGGCGGAAGTGCCTGCCGGCCCAGCGTTTCCTCTGCGCGGCAGCCATGCGCTGGCGCGCGGCGGGGGTGGCTCTGAAATATGCTGCCATGAGGATCTCAAGCAATGCAAACACGTTATTTCTTTTGAAAGTGGACTTGGCCTGCACCGCGTGCGAAGGGGAGCCGGCGTCCATGAACTGATATGGAGCGACCTGTCAAGCCCTTTTGGGGGGCTGAGATCTTGGTTTTGTGTTTTCTTCGTCGTGGCAGAGCGTGTAATGTTCCCGCCGGAGCCGCCCGTCGCGATCACCACCTGGCCGGAACGGCGCGCAGCCGTCAAGGGCGCGCCGGTGTTTGGCGCGGCGAAGCGAACCCTTGACGGCGAGCACCGTTCTGGCACCCGGTACGCCTTCGACGGGCGGCGTAGCGGGAACATGTTCCCGCTGGTGGGCTTTGAGCCTGGATTCTGGACAGCAGGGCCGATGACAGCCCAGGAGCTAGCGCGACGATTGATCACACTGATATTCGCGGGTCGGAACCGCATGGCCATGATCCGTCGGGAGCTGCCTCGGACTGAGTTCGCGGGTTGGGTCCGTAGACCGTTCCGCACAATTCTCGTGGAGGGTTCTCCTTTTCGTGGGCCCTCGGCTGTCATCGGCGCTGCTGTCCAGTCAGGCATCACAAGATTAAGCTGCCTTGGTCAGTTTGAATTGCGCTTCGGTATGTACGGCGATGGCCCACACGAAACCGAGTAATTCCCGGGCCAGCGCCGTCACAATCTGATTATGGTTCTTGCCGCGGGCCGCCAGCGCAGTGAATCGTTTGTGCAGCCGCTGCTGCGCTTTCCAGGCGATCCGCCGGGCCTCGTCGCTGAGAGCCATGGATTTCTGCCTCCTCAGCACCCGGCCCTGGACATTCGGCCGATGTTGGTAGGTCCAAGCCGCCTCCACCAGCACCCTGCGCAGATGCGCATTCCCGGTCTTGGTGATCGCTCCCCGTTGGATGCTCTTGCCGCTGGAGTGCTCCCTCGACACCAGGCCGCTGTAGCCCATCAACTGGCGTGGACTCTGGAAGCGCGTCAGACTGCCCAGCTCACAGACCACCGTGGCGGCGGTCGTTTGCGCCACCCCGCGCAATGCCTGCAAGGCTTCGATCACCGCGCGGATTTCGGGAGGCGCCTGCGCTATGGCTTCGTCGATGGCCTGCTCCAGCTTCGCAATGCGTTCGGCGATGTGATCGACTTCCTCCAGGTAATGCGCCAGCGTGGCGTCCAGCGCGGGCTGATCGAAGCGCACGTGAATCCTGATCCAGTTCACATACTTCTGGGTCCACGCCTTGCCCGCGTCGGTAGGGCGCTTCCCGTGGCGCAGCAGGAATTTCCCCAATCTGTGGCGGTGGCGAAGCTGGTCTTTCTTGG
>OBLW0100000139.1_pt1 | contig 57629 bp, 58 predicted proteins | sample 1520161 | NCBI WGS metagenome assembly OBLW01 (sample SAMEA3539309, study PRJEB22396) | soil metagenome | biome: tundra; feature: field; material: soil | place: USA | collected 2010-05 | depth 0.15 m
TCGTCCAGCCAGAGTACACGCTTCTGCTAATGGTCGCCGCCACGGGCGTTCGAATCTCTGAGGCTCTTGCTCTGAAATGGAAGACTGTCCAGTACGACCAGAATTCGATTCGCATCACGACTTCGTGGACGTATGGGCAAATGGGCTCAGGCACCAAAACGCAGGCGTCGAAGTCCACCGTGCCAATGCACCCGGCGTTAGCTGAAGTGCTGAAGGCATGGCAGGATGAGACTCCGTACAACAAGCCGGACGACTTTGTGTTCGCCAGCTTCAAATTGCATGGAAAGAAGCCCCGGACTGGGAACATGATCGTCGAAGACTATCTCCGTCCGGCTGCGATCAAGGCGGGAGTCATCACCGTGAAGGACGGCGTTACGTATGACACGGCTGGAAACCAGATCAAGCGATTCGGGTTCCATTGCTTCCGTCACACGCTGGCATCGTTCCTCTTGGCGCAGGGCAACAGTCCTGTGCTAATCAAGAACCTTCTTCGCTGGTCGAAAATCTCAATGCTGGATGTTTATGGGCACGTGATGACCGACGAGAAGATCGCAGCACAGGGGTCGATGCTGGAGCGCATCATGCCGAAAACGAACGCCGTGCAATAACGGGTGCTGGACGGGTGCTGATGCTATGAAGTCAAGCTGCTCAAGAGCGGTGGGAAGGGTTGAAAAGCCCATGAACACTGGAAAAAGAAATGGTAGGCACGAGGAGACTCGAACTCCTGACCTCTACCGTGTCAAGGTAGCGCTCTAACCAACTGAGCTACGCGCCTACATTGTGTTTTCAGTCGCTTGCCGTCACCGACGGTGGTGGCATGGAACCGCTTGGGCCTAATAAAGATTTTATCATGGGGACATAGCTGGCTCAGCCTGACCTGGTTGATCCTGCCAACTTGACACGTCGCAGCAGGTCAGGGGCTCTCATTCGCCGGGAGTATTCTTCAAAGCTTGGGCTCGGGCCCTTCCAACGAAGATCGTCGACCGTGTCCAACACTTGCACATCGAGTCGAAGGGTTGCCAGCGTTCGAAACAATAGCGCAGCGTCCCAGGCGCCGAACAACGATTCGGATAGCGGGCGCGCCTTGCGGATCGATGAGTGCCATTTCCCCCAATCCTTCGGAATGTCCTCCAGGTGAGGATACTTAGATAAGACAGAAGCCGCTGATTTCGCGCCCCATCCAGCCACGCCAGGGAAACCATCGGCACTGTCGCCGACCACGGCCAGGTAGTCGGGTATCGATTCCGGCTTCACTCCAAATTTCTCCACAACTCCAGCCTCGTCGCGTACTACGTCATGCCTGCGATCCATTTGAACGACTCGTGTGCCCATAACGCACTGACTCAAGTCTTTGTCTGGCGTACAGATGAGAACTCGGGTCACCCGATCATCCAGAGCGGCTTTCGCGGCAGCCGAAGCGAGTGCATCATCCGCCTCGAACTCGACCATCGGCCACACTAATACTCCCATGGCTTCCAGTGCCTCTTCGAGAATGGAAAACTGCGAGAGCAACTCAGGAGCGACGCCCTCACTGGTTTTGTATCCGGGATACAGATCGTTGCGAAACGACTCCACGACATGATCTGTCGCAACACCCAGATGAGTGGCACCGCGCTCGATCATCGACAAAACGGAGGTCAGGACACCGCGTACCGCCCCAACCTCCTGACCACTCGCATCTTTCGCGGATGGCACCGCAAAAAAGTGCCGGAACAACTCATAGGTTCCGTCTATTAGGTACACATCCATCCCGGCTCCGCCTCAGAGCGATTCTAGAATAGATTTCTGTTGTAGCCCGACTATAACCCGCTGTCCATCGCCATGAACAGGTTGTTCAGCGACTCGGCCAGTGTGGGGTGGGCAAACGTGCCGTCGCGCAATGCGGTGTAGGGCAGTTTTCCCATCATGGCAATTTCAAGGGCAGACATGATTTCTCCACCCTCGATGCCGAGTATTGCGGCGCCGAGGATCTGGTTACTCTCCGCGTCCACGATAGCCTTCATGAAACCACGAGTTTCGTCGACTTCAAGAGCCCGCGCCACGTGCGACATGGGCAACTTCGCAACGCGAATCTTCCGGCCCTGAGAGCGAGCGTCCGTTTCAGTCAGCCCGACGCGACCCAATTGCGGATCGATAAAGACAGCATAGGGTACCTGGCGATTTCTCGTTGAGGCGGATTTCTTTTCGATGAGATTGGCGCGGATGATCCGGAAATCGTCATACGAAATATGTGTGAACGCCGGACCGCCTTTGATATCACCCAGAGCATAGATCCCCTCCGCGGTCGTTTCCAGTCGGTCGTTTACCTGGATGAAGTCATGATCGTCGGTTTGAATCCCAGCCGCCCGTAGATTGAGTGCATCTGTATTCGGCACGCGTCCCGTCGCAACCAGCAAATGCGATCCGACCACTGTGGCCGAATTTCCCGGCGCCTGAATTTCCAGCCGGATGCTCCCGCCCGACTCACTCACGCGAGTTGCTTTAGCGTTCAACGCAACTTCAACTCCGTCCTGCCGCAGGATATTAGCGACTTCCTCTGCGATGTCGGGATCCTCGCGTGTGAGAAGTTGGCCCGCCGACTGAACAATCGTCACCCGGCTGCCAAGGCGCCGGAACAGTTGTCCAAACTCCAGACCAATATAGCCTCCACCCAGGACTAACAAATGATCCGGAAGCATATCGAGTTCCATGATCGAAATATTGTCCAAGAACCGCACCGTATCCAAGCCGTCCAGCTTGGGGCGTGACGCCCGCGTGCCAGCGTTGATGAAAATGTGTTCCGCCGAGATCGTGCTCTGGCCGCCATCTTGCGAGCACACGGCGACGGTCCTGGGGCCGCTGAAACTCGCCTCGCCGAAGATCAGTTCAAGGTTGGCAGCCTTCTCAATCCGCGCCTGGCTACCATTCCGGAAACTCTCCACAATATCGCGCTTGCGTTGGCGAACTCTCGCCATGTCGACGCTGATTGGGCCAGTCTGGACACCGTAGTCGGCGGCCCGTCGCGCCAGATACGCGACACGACCGCTGGCCACCATGGTCTTGGTCGGAGTGCATCCCTCATTGATGCAGGTTCCGCCGATGTGTTTCCGTTCAATCAGGGCGGTACGCATTCCCGCCGCGGCAAGAGCCGTGGAAAGCGGAGTACCGGCCTGTCCCGAGCCGATGACAATGGCATCGAATTGCTGCGGAGTCGTCATCATCGCGCCTCAGAATCGAGAAACCAGAAACAGTCCGAGACCGATTGCGATCAGATCTTCCGGGACTGCGATCGCAAAATCGGGGACGCGCAGAGCGCGGACCAGCCCGACGCGCGCCTGATATCCCCCGAAAGCTCCTACAATTCCGCCGAACGCCCCGGCCAGCGCGCCTATCCAAAGCGTCGCAACGCCTCCAACAGCCAGGCAAGCTCCGCTCAGCGCACCCGTCACAATCCGGGCGGACAGTCCCACTGAAGCCGTACGCGAAGGCGTGTTGGGAAGTTGATCAGCCACCAGTTCGACGAAAGCCAGCAGCGTAAATATTCCCACCGCCCACGCCGACGCCATGAACGCCAACGGAGAGCCGTGAACATTGATCCAGCCTAGGTGCGCTGCCCACGCCACAACTGCGGGCGCGGTCAGAGACCGCAGCCCGGCCACGAACCCGATGCCGAGCGTCAACAGCAATACGAATTCCGAGGTCATCGACCACCTCCCTCACGGACGCATCCTCAACTAGTTGGCGTTTTCCGCCAGCGGCAGCCACACCTGAAAACGCGTATCCCCAGGTTTGGAATGCACCTGAATGTTGCCCCGGTGCTTTTTCACAATCCGTTGGGCCGTGTCGAGGCCAAGGCCGGTTCCCTCTCCCACTCCTTTGGTTGTGAAAAAAGGTTCGAAGATATGGGGCTGGACTTCGGGTGAAATTCCGGGACCGTTGTCGCCGATCTCCACCACAACGCAATCGTCTTCGCGGTAAGTGCGGACCCGCAATTCACCTTTTCCACCCATCGCATCAATGGCATTGTCGATGATGTTGGTCCAAATCTGGTTGAGCTCGCTCCCGAAGGAATTCACGAGAAGTGGAATTTTCTGATAGTCGCGTTGCACGGTGACGCCGCGTTTGAGCTTGTGATTCAGGATGGTCAGAGTGTTTTCCAGGGTCTTCACGATGTCGACGTTCTGCACCGGCGACTGGTCCATGAAGGTGTATTCCTTGATCGCACCCACTAGGTCGGAGATCCGCGAGGTACTGCTTTCAATTTCATTCAACAGGCCGGCGATTTCTACCGAAGCAGAAATTCTGACCAGTGCTGCGCGGGCAGTATCGGCATCGAGCGTGGTGAAAAGTTGCTCTAGAGCTTCCGCCTTGAAGTTCTTGCGCGCCAGATCAGCCGCGAGTTGCCACAGATCGTTTTGCCCGTGACTCCGCAACAAAGAATCAAGCTGCTCCTCCAGATCGCTGGCGGTGAGCGGGTCGGGTGGAGGGACATCCGCTTGGGTAACGGAGGCCTCCAATTTCTCAATCTCTGACTTTTGCGCCGCGCTCAAATCCCGCCTTCCGAGCTCATGACTTGCGTCTCGGATTCGCTTCAAAAGTTCACGCAGCTGGCTTGCAGAGCGCTTTGCCGCAGAAGCAGGATTGTTGAGTTCATGCGCCAAGCCAGCAGAAAGTTTGCCGAGTGCAGCAAGCCGGTCGCGTTGCTGTTCGAAGCGGGTAGCTTCGCGGATTCGGTCGGACATCAGGCCGACGAGGCGCGTGGCCAGTTCCGGCATCTTTTGCACCAAGTCCGGAAAGCGTGCCGCGGGAAATCGCAAGACTCGGCCCGGGGTCGTAGCGCGGCCGGTCAAACTGAATTGCTTCATTCTGGAAAAAGGCAGAACTCCCGTGACTTCGCCAGCCTTGACCTCGAGCGCAAAGCTCTCGCCCGCAAGTTCACCGCGCCACTGAAACTCTCCTTCCAGAAGCACAAACATGGCGTCGGCCGGTTCGCCCTGGCGCGCGTAGGTTTCGCCCGCGTTGAGCGTAAGTTCTCGCGACTGGCTCAGAAACCATCCGACCTGGTCGGCGGGTAAGCCGGCGAATGACGGGACGCTCTTCAGCAGATCCGCTATCTCGGACATTTATACCTTGCTCAGATATTGATGGATGAACTGCACCGCGACCGATCCTTCGCCCACTCCGGAAGCCACCCGTTTCACGGAACCGTGCCGCACATCGCCCACCGCGAACACGCCGGGCACATTCGTTTCGAGGAGAAAGGGATCGCGATCCAGAGACCAACCCTTGGGACGCTCTCCACCACGCATCAGGTCGGAACCAGTCAGAATGAATCCGCGTTCATCTCGTTCCACGGTTCCCGCCATCCAGTCCGTTCGCGGCAAAGCGCCGATAAAGATGAACATCGAACTGGCAGGCACCCGTTCTACCTTATTGGTGTCCGAACAAAGGACCGATATCTCCTCCAGGTGCGTCCCGCCGTGTACCTCCGCGACGCTGGCATGGGTCCACAGCTGAATATTGGGAGTCTCCTTGATTTGGTCGATCAGATATTGCGACATGGTGCTGGCCAGCGACTCTCTGCGGACGAGTATCACAACCCGCTCGGCATACCGGGCGAAATTCATCGCAGCCTGTCCGGCGGAATTCGCTCCGCCCACCACATAAACCACCTCACCCTTGCAGGACAAAGCCTCTGTCGCGCCGCCGCCATAGTAGACTCCCGCGCCCTGCAACTGGTCAACTCCGGGCGCTTCCAGCCGTCGCCACTGCACCCCGGTAGCAATCATCAAGGCATGACAGGAAATCTCGCTGCCGTCCGCTAGTTTGATGATCCGGTAGGATCCCTCAGTCCGAACTCCGACCGCTTCTTGGGGCGCCAGAATTTCAACTCCGAAGCGCTTCGCCTGGACCACGGCACGACGCGCCAGATCGCCGCCGCTGAGGCCGCTGGGAAATCCCAGATAGTTCTCAATTCGCGAACTCATTCCCGCCTGCCCCCCGGGCGCTTCCCGGTCGAGCATCACGGTGTGCAATCCTTCCGAAGCGCCATACACCGCAGCCGCCAGACCGGCGGGCCCTCCACCCACGATGGCCAGATCGTAAAAACTGGTCTCGGCGCGGGTTCGGAGCCCCACCCGCTGGGCAACTTCGGCAGGCACACTATTGAGCATTTTTGTCCCATCCGAAAACAGGACGACCGGAAGGTCGCTCGCATCCGGGCCCAGGGCTTCGAGCAGGCGCTTGGTCTCGGGATCGTTGGCCGAGCCCTCCACATCGATCCACTGGTAGGGAACGTGGCTCCGTGCCAGGAAATCACGCAGCTCATAGCATCGCGGCGACCAGCGCGTGCCGAGTACCCGCATTCCCTGAAAAGCGGGACGGTAGGTCGCCTGCCAGTCATCCAGCAAGTCATCCAGTTGGGGGTACAGGTGCTCCGTGGGCGGGTCCCAGGGCTTCATGAAAAAATAATCGAGGCTCGCTTTGTTAATCGCGCTGATCGCAGCGTTGGTATCGGCATAGGCGGTCAGCAGGGCGCGCTTTGCGTCCGGAAATATCTGCCGGGCCGCCTGCAGAAACTCAACGCCGTCCATATGAGGCATGCGTTGATCTGCGAGGATGAGAGCGACCCCATCGTTCCGAACCTTCAGTCCCTTGAGGACGCCCAGCGCGCCCTCCGGGGAATCGCTGCTGATGACCCGATACGTCGCACCATAGTGCGAACGCAAGTCGCGTTCGATGGCCCGCAGCACATCGGGGTCATCGTCGACGGTCAACAAGATCGGCTTCGCCATGGTCGCTCTCAGGCTTGCAGAAGGAGTCTGGAACGCACACCCTCAATATGCTGGTTAGATACACGAACCCGCATTCGGTCGCACCATTATGCTGTGGGCACAACCGCTGGGTTCAAGCCCCGATTTCACCGGCCTCGATTTCGTCCACATAACACCAGACCCACGACTCCCCAGGCTCATTGGAACGGATCAGAGGGTGCTGCGTTTTGTGGAAATGTTTGGTCGCGTGCTTGTTCTTCGACGAGTCACAACAACCCACATGTCCGCACGAGAGGCAGAGGCGCAAATGAACCCACGAATCGCCAGTCTTCACGCAGTCTTCGCACACATGTTTGTCGGATTCTTTGATCTTGATCTGGTTCAGGTGCGTACATTTTTTCGGCATCGTTCCCTCCGGGAAAGTACTTGGATTTCGAGTCAAGTGACCAGAGTCATCTGACGAAAGGGCATAGTCACAGTCAAAAGCCGCATCTTCCACTCACAATGTTGTTAGAGGTCTTCATTTGTGTTGCGGCTCGATTATTTATCCTGCGTCTTAACCGTCGCGTCCACAGTTCTGGTTGGGCGGCGGTGCTGGGAAGGCTGGGCTCTGGCTGGCGTTAATAGCGTACTCATTTGCGTGATCGGCCTTCGAACCGAACAACTGGGATTCATCCCCGCCAACGTATTCTGCATGGTGATGAGTGCGATCAACCTGCGCGCCTGGCGCAAGTCCGGAATATCTTGAGAGTGCTGCATAGTCTCATTCCGCGATGAGCAGGTTTTCGGCAAAAGGCCACTGCTCATCGATCCACTGAGCGTCGCAGCGGAAGCCCGCATGGCGCGCCGTCTCGACGATCTCATCCGTCGAGTATTTGTGGCTGCTCTCGGTCCAGATCGTTTCCCCTTCCAGAAATTCGACCGCGACCTCTGCGGCCGGTATATTCACCGTCTGCTTCCGCTTTGACTCCAGATGCATTTCGACGCTTCGTGCCTCGTGGTTAATCTTCGCCACATGACGAAATTGCCGCAAATCAAAGTCGGATCCAAGTTCTCGATTGGTTCGGACCAGAAGGTTGAGATTGAAGGCTGCCGTCACCCCGAGTTCGTCGTCGTAAGCTCCCAGCAGTTGCGCGGTGGGCTTTTCCAGGTCTGTGCCCAACAGGAGGGAGTCGCCGCCCTGCAGAATGCTTCGGACCGCGCCAAGAAATTTCTCTCCTGCAGGACGATCAAAGTTCCCGATCGTACTGCCCAGGAATAACACGCACAATCGCTGGCCGCTCTTGCGGTAGGACGCCACCTCCAGCAAACCGTCCAGGTACTCGCGTTCAAACCCCACAATGCTGATTCGATCGATGTCGCTGAGTTCCCGTTCGCACATTACCAGAGCCGAGCGCGATATTTCGACCGGATAATAAGATGTGCTCTGGCGCCGGCAAAATGCCTCGAGGAGCCAGCGGGTCTTCTTCCCCGTGCCACTCCCCAACTCCGCAACTGCCACTGGCCCCGCAAGCCGATCTACAATCTCCCCGGAATGACGCCGCAGCAATCGTTCGTCGGCGCGCGTGAGCCCATACTGAGGCAGATAGCTGATCACTTCAAAAAGCGCCGAGCCAACGTCGTCATACAGGTACTTCGAAGGAAGTTCCTTCTGTCCACTCCGGGTAAGACCGGCACGCACGTCGGCGGCAAAGTCGAAAGCGGCACTGCTGGGGATCGCATGCACGAGCATTAGCTGACTCCTTTGAGGATGTATCAGATCAGGGATTCACGCAGCGGAAGCCCGCGTATACGTATTGGTAGTGTGCCTGGAACCAGTTGCGAAACGTGGGCCGCAGCATGCACGCTGCGGTACGCGGCGAACCACCTTTCATGACGAAGTGCTTGCCGTCGAAAAAATCGGCAGAGTAGCCGCGGTAGAACGGGAAAGGTGCGAATCCCGGAAACGGCGCAAAAACGGTGGATGTCCACTCCCAACCGTTGCCTAGCATGTCATGCGCGCCGAACGCGCTGCGGCCCGCGGGAAAAGCGTTTACCGGCGTTGGCGTCCAATAGCCGAAATCGAAATTACCCAGACTCGAATTCGGCGCTTCGTTTCCCCAGGGGTAATAGCGTTCAGAGCCGTCCGCTGCGCCGTAGGCGGCGCGGTGCCACTGCTCTTCTGTGGGAAGCGACTTCCCGGCCCAGCGCGCGTAGGCCGCTGCCTCGGCATGACTCACGTAAACTGGTGAATTCAGCGGCAGCGGAACCTCTTCGAACATGGTGCGGTAGAGCCATCCCTCGCCCGCCTTTGTCCAGAACATGGGATGCGAAACGGCCTGCGCAGTCTTCCACGTCCAGTCCTCGTCGCTCCAGAACGCGCGCGTGTCGTAGCCACCAGTTGCTATGAAATCGAGGTATTGGCGGTTCGTCACCTCGTACTGGTCAATCTCGAAAGCGGGAACCTGCTTCTCATGAATCTCAAACTCGTTGTCCCAACCGAAAAGTTCCCCGCCTCGACGCAGGCCGAGTGTCGCCACACCACCGGGAATCTCGATCATCCGAGGAACCACCGGCGCAGTCGCCGAACGGACTGGATTCGCCTGCAGAACCTTGCGGTCCATCGGTAACTGGTGCAGCATGTAGGCCAACGTCTCGACATGCATCAACCGATGCTCGATCGCAACGTTGAGCAAGCTCTCGATCGGAAACCCGTCACGCTTCGCACCCGACGATTCCAGACTTCCGTCCGAGAGTTTCTCATCCAGCGCCTCCCGGATTTTTCTCACATAGTCGTGTACAGCCTCGACTGCGGGCCAATCGGAAGGTTGGTCTGCGGGCAGTCCCCTTCCCACTGGATCGATGCCGAAGGCAAACAGGCGGTCAAATTCGGGATGAAAACGATTCAGACCCAGGACGTTTTCGTGCAGCAGATTCCAATCAAATGCCTCCAGATGTCCGACATAAAAGACGATACGGTGACGCTCCGGAATCGGCCGGTCGTACAGCGCGTCAGATCTGACGATGTTGAACAGATCGTCGCTCCGCCGACGAGCATCAGCGACCCGCTCCAGTAGCTGGTGCCGGACCCCGACTTCACCTTGAGCAGCGAGCATTCGGCCTCCTGTCTATGGAATGGATGAAACGGGGGAACACAAAGTTGCACAGCGCGACGGAATTAGGGTTTGACCGACCGTATAACTGCCGACATTCTTCGAATGCCAGGCGGAACGGCCATTCCTCCCCGGGACCAAGAGGTCTCAGAGATTACCACTGCCGCGCTCCACCGAGCAACCGACGACACCAATTACAATCAAGGCCAATGCGTATTCCGCTGTTTCACGTCGACGCATTCACCCGGCAGTCGTTCCACGGCAATCCCGCCGCAGTCTGCTCTCTTCAGTCGTGGTTAGATGACGAGTCCCTGCGGAAGGTCGCTGCGGAAAATAATCTTTCCGAGACGGCATTTTTCCTGCCCAGCGGCGATCATTTCGACCTCCGGTGGTTTACCCCCCGCAGCGAGGTGAAACTGTGTGGACACGCGACGCTGGCGGCAGCCTATGTGGTTCTCACGCGAATGGAATCAGGTTTCGACACCGTACGGTTCCAGACGCGTCACAGCGGTGACCTCACCGTTCGTAAGGATGGAGACCTGCTGTCGATGGACTTCCCTGCACGATTGCCAAAGCGGTCCTCACATCCACCGAAGGATCTGATAGCCGCGCTCGGTCCATCCCCTCCTCCCTCCGACGTACTCGAGGTAAATGAAACGTACATGGTGGTTTACGACAAGCAGACTGTCATTCAAAATATGCGCCCAGATTTTGCGCGTCTGGAAAGACTCCACCCTTACACCGTGGCGGTCACCGCGCCGGCAGAGGAAGAAGTAGATTTCGTATCGCGCTATTTCAAGCCGAGTTATGGCATGCTCGAAGATCCCGTGACCGGTTCAGCGCACTGCGCACTGACTCCCTACTGGGCAGACCGGTTGGGCAAGGCGAAGGTGCACGCCCGGCAATTGTCGGAACGCGGCGGGGAACTGTGGTGCGAAACGGCGGGAACCCGAGTCATCCTCAAAGGCCATGCCGTTCTCGTCCTGGAGGGGTCGCTGGTACTTTGAGTCTCGCGCTCGTACCCAATCCGGGTCACTGCACGAGTCCCTTGCTTTTCAGGAATTCACGTACGACTTCTGGCGCGTCGCGGTGCTGGCCGTCCACCGCATAATTCAGCCGTTGCATCTCCTCATCCGAAATCTTTCCCGCCAACTCGGCAAGGACTTCAGAAATTTCTGGATGCTGCTGGATCGTTTGTTCGCGCACCACCGGCACAGCCTCATACGGGGGAAAATAGTGACGGTCATCTTCGAGCACGACCAGATTAAGCGCCGGAACCAACCCGTCCGTAGCATTGCCACCAGCCAGATCGATCTGATGATCTTTCAGTGCCCGGGCTAGCAGTCCTAGGTCCATGACGCGCGGTTGTTCCGCGAAGTGAAGTCCGTAGGTGGCCACCAGGCCCCGATATCCATCCGGCCGTTCCATGAATTCATAGCCGAATCCAGCCCGCCATTGCGGAGCAAACGCAGCCGCCTGCGACAGAGTCTTTACATTCAACCTCCGCGCATCCTCGCCCCGGATCTCCATCGCAAAAGTATCGTTGAATCCGAAGGCTGGTCCGAGAGTCAGCCCGAAACGATGTTCGTATTCGCTCTTGACACTCTGATAAACATCCTGCTTACCGGCGTCTGCGCTCCCCTTCTGCTTAAGAATCGCGGTGAGAGCGGTGCCCGTATATTCCGAATACACATCGATTCGCCCAGCCAGGATTGCCTGCTGGCAAATGTAGGTTCCGGCCAGATAAAAGCGCCGTTCCACTTTCAGTTTAGTGTGGGCCTCGAGCTGCTGTGCCACGATCTCGCCCAACAAATACGACTCTGTGAAATTCTTGGAGCCGACCACAATTCGATCGCCATGCGACGGCGAACAAGACCCTAGCAGCAAACCCATGGCTGCGAGCAGCGACGTGCATACCGTTAATCGGCGTATCGTCATCGTGGCTGCAGGCGCCTCTCCAGCCATCCCACTCCAAAATCGGCCGCCAGCGCCAGAATCGCAGCCGGAATGGCCCCAGCAAGAATGACTCTGTCGTCGACCATCGCCAAACCCCGAAAGATGAACTCGCCCAGCCCCCCGGCCCCAATCGCGGCGGCAATGGTCGCCAGACCGACTGAAATGACAATCGCCACGCGTACGCCCGACAGAATCACGCTCACCGCCAGCGGCAATTCCACTTGAAACAGCAGCTGAGACTCAGTCAGCCCCATCCCTTTCCCCGCTTCGACCACAGATGGATCTACTCCGCGGATGCCCGTGAAGGTGTTTCTGATGATGGGCAGCAATGCATAGAGCGTGAGCGCCAGAATCGCCAGCCTGTCTGCTCGTTCACCCAGCCACGGTACCGGCAGCAGAAAACCAAAGAGCGCAAGACTCGGAATCGTTTGGATAATGTTGGCGCTCGCCAGCACGGGCTTGTTGAAGCGCGGCCTGTGGGCGATCACTATTCCAAGGGGTATCCCGATCAGCATTGCGAAAAGCGTGGAAAATCCAACCAGCCGCAGATGCTCCAGCGTGAGTTCCAGAACCTGCCCGTGATTCTGCCATATAAATCGAAAGACGTTCATGACGTGCCTCGATTCGCAGCCGATTCCAAACCTTCCCCGAAAGCCCTGACGTAGGCGGACGCCAACGAATCGGTCGACCGCAAGAATTCCGCTGGCGTAAGCACAGTGACCAACCGCCCCGCTTCCATCAGCGCGACCCGCGATCCGAGCCGCAATGCCTCGCGCAGATCGTGTGTCACAAACACCACCGTCTTGTGGAGTCTCCGCTGCAACAAGAGAAATTCGCGCTGCAACTCGTCCCGCGTGAGAGGATCGAGAGCGCCGAAAGGCTCGTCCATCAGCAGTATTTCTGGATCGGCAGCCAACGCACGAGCTACGCCGACCCGCTGCCGCTGCCCGCCAGACAACTGGTGCGGATACCGCGTTGCCGTGTCCGCCGCAAGTCCCACCGTTTGCAGCAACTCCTGCACGCGCGCGCGAACCCGTTCCGTGGGCCAGCCTTCTATCTTCGGAACCAAGCCAATGTTTCGCTCCACCGTGAAATGCGGAAACAACCCAACGTCCTGGATCACATAGCCGATGCTGCGCCGCAGGCGGATCACGTCGCCTTCCCCATTCGATGCGCCTTTCACGCGTACATCGCCGGAAGTGGGAGACAGCAGACGGTTGACCAGCTTGAGCGATGTAGTCTTGCCCGACCCGCTGCGCCCTAGCAGAACAAGCGTCTCCCCGCTCTGAACTTGCAGATTAAATCCGGAAAGTACTTGTGTGTCCGCGACGCGGTAGGAGACGTCGCGGAATTCAATCACCGGGATTGTGGCCGCCAGTTGCATGTCCGCCAAGGATACCGGAGTTTCCTCCGCAAAAGTGGGCCGAGATTTTTCATCGATCCCTTCCCCGCTGATTTGCAATACGCTCCTCTCCCGGCGACAATCTTAGCGTGGATAACAATTCCCCGAAGGGTGGTCCGGCGGCGCCCGACAAGACGCGCGCTCCCTTTCTACCTGGCGCACTGGTGATCGCAACCTTGTGCAATCCGCGCGAGAAGTTCTGGGGAATGATCCTTGCCCTCGCACCCGAAGGCCTCAGCCTGAGCGGCGCGGAACTCGCCTCGTTCGAAGATCTCACCGTGATGGTGCGAGACGGCGAGCCCTTCACTCCGGCCGTCGTTTTCTTCCCCATGCACCGCATCGAACGCGTCGAATTGGACCTGCCCGACGGGAGCTTGCCCTCGCTCTCCCAGCGCTTCTTCGCCAAGACCGGGCTTGAGCCGTCTGCCACACTCGCTCCCACCAACATGGATCAATCAGGGTCGGGCAACGACCTTCACAACTCTGGACCGCATGCTTCGAAGGAGCGTGCGTGAAGCTCTCCCAACTCTTAACAGCGCCCAACCAGTTGACTCTTCTGCGGATGATTTTCGTTCCGTTCATCGTGATTCATCTGGTCGAGGGGCGCTATCTTTGGGCACTGGTCGTCTTCGTGATCGCCGGGTTCAGCGACGGACTGGACGGTCTACTGGCCCGGACTCTTCACCAACAAACGCTACTTGGGCAGTACCTGGATCCGATTGCAGACAAACTCCTGTTGAGCACGATGTTTCTCGTGCTTTCCATCCTGCACAAGATTCCGTGGAAGTTCACGGTGGTAGTCTTCAGCCGCGACATTTCGATTCTTGCCGCCAGCGCAGTTCTGTTCGCCATTGCCGGGCTGCGAAACTTCCGTCCCAGCATTTTTGGCAAAGCCAACACGTTTTCGCAGATCAGTGCGATATTCTTTGTTTTGCTGTTTGAAATTCGCCCGCTGCGCTGGACCTGGATCGCGCGCACCGAGTTTCTGAGAGCGACCTTTATCTTCACCATCGTGTCCGCGGTGCACTACGTCATTCTTGTACAACAGCGCTTGCGCGAGCACACGCATGCCTTGCCGGCAGCGCGCAATTCGGCTTCTTGACGCGATTTGACCCACTCTCGCGCCGACCCTAGAATCTTTAGTTCGTTCATTCTTAGATTCATTTCCGGCGCTCGAACTCCCTTATGACGCTTCGTCTTTTTAATACCATGTCGTCGCAGATCGAGGATTTTCGCCCCCTTCGCGACCGCGAAGTCCGCATGTACGCCTGCGGCCCCACGGTCTACGACTACGGACACATTGGCAACTTTCGCACCTTCGTCGCCGTCGACCTGTTGCGCCGCTTCTTCCGGCAGAGCGGATACACCGTGCGCCACGTCATGAACATCACCGACGTGGACGACAAGATTATTCGCAACGCCGCCCGCGATGGCGTCACCGTACAGCAATACACCGCCAGGTACGAAAAGGCATTCCTCGAAGACTCCGCCATGATTGGCATCGAGGAACCCATACTGGTGCGCGCCACCGAGCATATTCCGGAAATGGCGGACTTCGTGGCGAAACTGGTGGAAAAAGGGTTTGCCTACCGCACCGACGATGGCTCGTACTACTTCCGCATCGCCAAGTTCCCGCATTACGGCAAGCTCTCGAAAAAAGACTTCAGCAACATGCTGGACGGCGCCCGCGTTGATGTCGACGAATACGACAAAGACAGCGCGCGCGACTTCGCCCTCTGGAAGGCGCCCAAGCCAGGAGAAGCTTCGTGGGATACGGCGATTGGACCCGGGCGTCCGGGCTGGCACCTGGAGTGCTCCGTCATGTCGATGCGGGAACTCGGCGAGAGTTTCGACTTGCACGCCGGTGGCGAAGATCTAATCTTTCCGCATCATGAGAACGAAATCGCGCAATCGGAATCCTCTACCGGCAAGCCTTTCGCGCATTTCTGGTTCCACGCACGCTTCCTGCTGGTCGAAGGCGAGAAGATGTCGAAAAGCCTGGGCAATTTCTTCACTCTTCGCGACCTGGTCCTGAAGGGACACAAGCCGTCCTCCATCCGCTATCTACTGGCGTCGGTTCCCTACCGCAATCAGCTGAACTTCACCTTTGACGGGCTCAAGCAAGCAGCGGTATCCGTTGAGCGCTTGCGGAACTTCCGGCTACGTTTAAACTCGGGCACTTTCGCTGCGGGCTCCAACCCCGAGATGCAGGCTCTAGCGGCGCAGTCTGTCGAGCGCATGAAGGCCGCGCTCGACGATGACCTCAACACAGCTCAGGCGCAGGCTGCGATCTTCGACATGGTCCGCCAGGCCAATGCTGCTTTCGATACGGGCGGAATCAAGAAAGATGACGTCCCGCCGCTGCTCGCTGCCCTCGTCAAGTTTGACGAGATCTTCGCCGTGCTCGACGACGACGACGGTCCCAAGATGAAGCGGGTCTTCGATTGGGCTGCGGCAGAAGGCCGCGACAAAGATGTCAGCAACGAGTTGCGCGAGGCGGTTCAGTCCGGGCAATTCTCGGATGCTGACATCGAAAAGAAGATTGAGGAGATGAAGTCCGCCCGTGCGCGGCGCGACTTTAAAGCCTCAGACACGATCCGCACGGAAACCCAGACTGCCGCGGGCGTCATTATTGAAATCACAAAGGACGGCGTCCGGTGGCGCAGGAAATGATCCCATGCAAGCCGCCCGTTCGTCTCTGGCGTGAGATGTTAAGCTGAAAGCTGACAGCTCATAGCTGACAGCTGTTCCTGTGAAATCCCTCGACGAATACCTCCGCGATGCTGAACTGGCTCACGGGCACCTCTGCGCCGGGCAAGTCCTCGGTGTCCGTCTCGCGATGCTCGGCTTGCAGAAGCTCGGCATCGACGATCCGCACGGCAAAGACAGAAAGCGCCTGGTCACGTTCGTCGAAATCGACCGCTGCGCCACCGACGCAGTCGCCGTAGTCACCGGATGCCGACTCGGGAAGCGTGCGCTAAAGTTCCGCGACTGGGGCAAGGTTGCCGCGACATTTGTGGACGTGAACAACGGCAAAGCCATCCGCATCGCAGCCAAGGAATCGTCCAAAACTCTGGCTCGCCAAATGCATCCGGAGATTGCAGACAAGAACCAGCAGCAGATGCTGGCCTACCGCGAGATTTCGGACGACGACCTTTTCACTACGCAGTGGGTTAAGGTCACCCTGCCTCCAGAAGAGTTCCCCGGGTACAAAGGCGAGCGCGTAGTCTGCGAGGCCTGCGGCGAAGGCATCAATTTCCGCAGAGAAGTGCGGCACGACGGGAAAGTGCTATGCCGTGCTTGCGCCGGGGAATGCTACTACCAGCCGTCAGGAGAATGACGGCCCATCCACGTTCAGGCTTGTTCGTACGCGTGCGCCACCCGCAGAATAGTCGCCTCGTCAAAATGCTTGCCCAGAATCTGTATCCCGATCGGCAGCTTCTCTTTCGTTTCGCCGCACGGCACTGAAATCCCCGGAATCCCCGCCAGATCTGCGGTCACGGTGTAGATATCGGCCAGGTACATGGCCAGCGGATCATTCGACTTCTCGCCCAAACGGAAAGCTGCGGTCGGACTCGTCGGCGTCACGATCACATCCACCTTGCGGAACGCTTCGTCGAAATCGCGCGTCAGCAGCGTTCGCACCTTCTGCGCCTTCAGGTAGTAAGCATCGTAGTAGCCGGAGCTCAGCGCATACGTGCCCAGCATGATGCGCCGCTTCACCTCGGCCCCGAATCCCTCGTCGCGGCTGCGGCGGTACATTTCCGATAAGGTCTTCACTCCGCGCGCCCGATGGCTGTAGCGCACTCCATCAAACCGCGCCAGATTCGCCGAAGCTTCCGCCGTCGCGATCAGGTAATACGTCGGGATGGCATAGGGCGTATGGGGCAGTGAAACCGGAACAATCTCGCATCCTAAGCTCTTGAGCTTATCGATCGCCGCTTCCACGGCCTGCCGTACTTCGTCGTCCAACCCCTCGCCGAAATACTCTTTGGCCACGCCAAGTTTCATTCCTCGAACGGGCTGGTCGAGTTCCGCAACGTAGTCGGGCACGGGGACATCTGCGGAGGTGGAATCCATGGAATCGCGCCCTGCAATCGTGCGCAGCACAATCGCGGCATCTTTCACTGTTTTTGCCAGCGGTCCTATATGGTCAAGCGACGAAGCAAATGCGATTAGTCCATAGCGGGACACGCGCCCGTACGTCGGCATCAATCCCACCACGCCGCAGAACGATGCTGGCTGCCGGATGGACCCGCCAGTATCCGAGCCCAGAGTAACCACGGCCATATCGGATGCTACTGCTGCAGCCGATCCGCCCGACGAACCTCCGGGCACGCGGCTCAGATCCCGCGGATTGCGCACCGGATGATACGCCGAGTTTTCATTCGACGAGCCCATGGCAAACTCATCGCAGTTCATCTTGCCCAGCACGACGGCCCCGGCCGCTTCCATACGCGCAACGGCAGTGCAGTCATACGGAGGAATGTACTTCTCCAAAATCTTCGATCCCGCGGTCGTACGCACGCCACGCGTGCTCATAACGTCTTTGATACCGACCGGCACTCCGCCCAAGGGTGGCAACGTCTTGCCTTCCGCCGCCATGCGGTCGATGCGATCCGCCTGCTCTAGCGCCCGCTCTTTCGACAGGGTCAGAAATGCACCAATCTGACCGTCCTCCTGCTTGATGCGCGCGTAGTGCGCCTCGGCCAGCGCGAGCGCAGTTATTTCGCGCTTCTGCACGGCGGAACGGGCGGCATCGATCGTAAGTGACTTAAGCTCCATCGGTCTGCTTCGTGGAACCTGCCTCGAACCCTATCGCTCAATTACTTTTGGGACTTGGAAGAAGGATGCGTCTGCGTCCGGCGCATTTGCGAGCGCTTCCTCATGCGGAAGGGCCTTGCGCAGACCTTCGGGAATATCCTCGCGGCTTGCATACGCGAATCGCTCGCTTCCCTGCTTCGACTCGTCAACTCCATAACGATCGGAAACCTGCGCCATCGGCGGCACGTCAGACGTGTCGAGCTCATTGAGACGGTCGACGTACTCGAGAATAGAATTCAGATCGCGCAGCATTCCCGTACGCTCTTCTTCGCTGAGCTCCAGATTGGCCAACTCCGCGACGTATGCCACATCTTTGTCAGTGACTTTCATGGAATAAGGGGGCGGCGTTCAGCGCAGGTTTTTGTCAGCACTTCCCGGACGCGCAACCACAAACTCAATTCTGCGAACCGCCTCGGTAGTATATCGGTTGATCGTTGCCACATATCGCGGCGCAAGGGCCTGCAACTCAGCCTTCCATCCCAGGCCAGCGACCTCGACGCGCAACACCCCGTCTTCAAAACTCAGGGCGCAGGTGCGTTCGGCTACGGCAGAGCCGCAGACGACCGGCCACGCCATCAATGGCGCCTCGGTTCGCGGCGCCAATCGCAAAGACTGCGCTACGATTTTTTCCAGCCCTGATCCCGCCTGCTCCAAAGTGCGTTCCTCGTCTCACCAAGTGTTGTAACCAAAGTGAGAGACATCGATTCTAGCATTGCGGTCGCGCGCCAGCGACCAGTCCCGCCGCATTCTAGACCGGAAATTCGCGACGCACGAATTCGAGTGCGGCATCCCGCGAAGGCAGTCTCCCCTCAAGTTGCGCATCTTCCACCGCGCTGAGGATCTCGCGAAATTTGGGTCCCGGCAAATGCCCCTCTGCGATGAGATCATCCCCGGTCACCAGAGCCAAAGGACGCATCTTTTCCGAGGGAATCTCCGCCTGCTTTTGCTGCACAAATTCGTAAGCGCTCAAATTGCGGTGGCTCGCTAGGCAGTCGGCACGGTGCAGAGCAAGATGCTGATCGAACGCTGGCATGCGGAGAAACTTCTTTAGCGTGGATTCCTTCATCCGTGTCGCGTGCCCGAATCGCATATGGTTATCGACCAGCGCCAGGATCTGCTCCGTCTCGTCATTCGAAAATCGCAATCCCCGGCAGATCTCTTCCGCCATCTTCACTCCGACTTCGACGTGACCATCAAACCGGATGCGATCTGGGGCCACCCGAAACGTCGGCGGCTTGCCGACATCGTGCAGCAGCGCTCCCCATGCCAGAGTCTTCGGGCAAGGATTGGGCAAATTGTCCAGCAACAGCAACGTGTGCACGAATACGTCGCCCTCAGGATGGAATTCCGCCGGTTGCTCCACTCCCTTCATTGCCGAAATTTGCGGCAGAGCTTGTTTGAGCAAACCGCTGGCATCCAGAAGCAGGAAAGCACGCCGGGCATGCCCTTCCGTCAGCATGCGGGTGAGTTCATCGCGCACGCGTTCACGCGATACAACATCGATCTGATGCGCAAGCTTCTGCACTGCCGCGAAGGTCGCTGGCTCGATCGCATATTCGAACCTCGCGGCAAATCGCAATGCCCGCAGCATGCGCAACTTGTCTTCGCCGAAGCGTTGTTCGGGATCTCCGATGGTGCGGATGATTCCCGCTTCCAGATCCTTGCGCCCGCCCACAAAATCCAGCACCTCACCGGTCACGGGATCGAGCAGCATCCCATTGATCGTGAAATCGCGGCGCGCCACGTCTTCCCGCGGGTCACGGCTGAAACGCACTTCGTCCGGATGGCGCCCGTCGGAGTATCCGATGTCGCTGCGGAACGTCGCCACCTCGACCGCATGCGACTTCGCGCCAACCTCGTCCAGGCCGTCGCGCACTCCCTCAGTCTCCGGCGCCGGCACGAGCACTACCCCGAACTGTGCTCCCACCGCATAAGTCTCGGGAAAGACACTCATGACGTGATCCGGCGTAGCGTTCGTGGCCACGTCGTAGTCTTTCGGTGCGCGCCCGAGCAGAAGATCGCGCACGCATCCACCCACCAGATAGGCCTGAAAGCCGCGCTGGCGCAGCGTTTGCACGATCAAAGTGGCGAAATCCTTCAACATGGCTGGTCGCTCTCATGATACCGCTCACCCCGCTCCAAGAAATCCCTTGACATGAATGTCAAGCTTGCTTTACATTACGTTTTGTCAAGCATACTTGACACACATGACACTTGTCACGCCGGCCATGTGACGGTTTGTACTGGCAGCCGCAATCGCAACAGGCGCACCATCGAAAACGAGATCAGAGTTCGTGGAGATAAACTATGAGATCCAACCGATTTACACCAACCCTTAGAGTTCTTGGCTGGATGGCGTTCTATCTGCTGTTGTCCGCACCAGCACTCATTCTCGCCAAGCCCGACAGTGGAAACGGCTTTGTAGTCCGCGGTGCACGCGTGTTCGATGGCCGCAAGGTACTTGAGCAGTCCGACGTCTGGGTAGAAAACGGAAAGATTAAGGCTGTGGGCAAAGGCCTCAAAGTCTCGTCGAACGTCAGGACCATCGACGGCGCCGGCGAAACGCTGCTCCCCGGCCTGATCGATTCACACACTCACGCCTGGGGCACCGCGCTCAAGGAAGCCGAGATCTTCGGCGTCACCACCGAGCTGGACATGTTCACCGGAGTGAAATACATGCAGCAGGAGAAGAAAGAGCAAGCTGCAGGTAAGGATCTGGACCTGGCAGATCTGCGCTCCGCTGGTGCTCTTGCGACCGCTCCCGGGGGACATGGGACCGAATATGGTATTCAGATCCCCACGCTTTCGTCGCCCGCCGAAGCTCAAGCCTGGGTCGACGCCCGAATTGCCGAGGGATCCGATTACATCAAGATCGTGATCGACGATGCCAGCGCCTACGGGAGACATCGCCCCACGCTCAGCCAGGAAACATTGAAGGCATTGATTGATGCTGCCCACAAACGAGGCAAGATTGCCGTAGTCCACATCGGCACGCAGCAGGACGCGCGCCACGCCATTGAAGCGGGTGCCGACGGACTGGCACATTTGTTTGCGGATAGCTCGCCCGCGCCTGATTTCGCCCAGTTCGTCGCTGCCCATCACGCCTTCATTGTCCCGACGCTGAGTGTGCTCGAGAGCGTAAGCGGCACTCCTAGCGGCGAATCACTGGTCACGGATTCACGGATCGAACCGTACCTCACCGACGAGGATATCGGCAATTTAAAGAAGTCGTTTCCGAAGTTTCCCACCGCACTGAGTGAGAAGTATGCTGAGCAAACAGTTGCGCAACTGAAAGCCGCGCATGTTGCGGTGCTGGCGGGAACCGATGCTCCCAACCCCGGCACCTCCCACGGCGTAAGCATCCACCGCGAACTGGAGTTGCTGGTGCGCTCTGGACTCACGCCGACAGAAGCTTTGGCCGCTGCGACTTCAGTTCCCGCCGCGGCCTTTCATCTCGACGACCGGGGCGTGATCGCTTCCGGAAAACGCGCTGACCTGCTGCTGGTCAAGGGCGATCCCACAAAAGACATCACTGCCACGCGGGATATCGTTTCCGTCTGGAAGCTCGGCGTGGAAGATGATCGGGCCACTTACCGCGCATCGATCGAAAAGACAAAGCAGGAGGCTGCGAAAGCAGCCCAGGCCGCACCACCGTCTGACCCGGCCATGGGACTCATCAGCGACTTCGACGACGGCACTCCAGGTTCCAAATTTGGGACCGGATGGATGCTTTCCACCGACAGCATCGCCGGCGGAAAATCTACCGGAGAAATGAAAATCGTGGATGGCGGCGCCAATGGAGATAAACACGCTCTCGACGTCTCTGGCACAATCGACGGAGGCCTTCCCTACGCGTGGGCCGGCGTGATGTTCTCGCCCGGCGCGCAGCCATTTGTTCCACTGAATCTGTCATCGAAGAAAAGCAGTTCGTTCTTCGCCAAGGGCGACGGCCAGACCTACCGCGTTCTGTTCTTCACCGCCAGCGGCGGACGCATCCCCGCGCAACAGACTTTCACGGCAGGCACCGAATGGAAGAAGACCAGCATCCCCTTCTCAGCCTTCAACGGAACCGACGGGCACGACATCTCCGCGATTCTTTTTGTCGGAGGCCCGGCGGCAGGAAAGTTCGACTTCCAGATCGACGAAATCGTGCTTGAGTAAGCACAAGGAAACCAGGAAGCTGGACTTGATCAAGGATCTGGTCCAGTCAACCGTCATCGGAAACGATAGACTGGAAGCCAGCCACATGCCCGACGCCTACATCCTCGGCATCGAAAGTTCCTGCGACGAAACCGCGGCAGCCGTGGTGCGTTCGGGCGAACAGCTCATCTCGAATGTGGTCGCCTCACAATTCGCGACTCATCAACCCTATGGCGGGGTCGTGCCCGAACTGGCGTCGCGCGAACACCTGCGTGCCATCGTTCCCGTCGTGCGGCAGGCCTTGGCAGAGGCCAAACACACTTACAACTCCGTCGATGCCATCGCAGTCACCCAAGGCCCCGGCCTCGCCGGAGCCTTACTTGTCGGCATCAGCTACGCCAAGGCTCTCGCCTTTGCCCTCGACAAGCCATTGATTGCCGTCAACCATCTCGAAGGCCACATCCACGCCGTCCTGCTGGAAGAACGTCAAAAGGGAAACCACGAACTGCAATTTCCAGTGTTGGCCCTGGTCGTCTCCGGCGGACACACCCATCTGTATCTGGCAGCGCAAAGAGAAAACTCCTGGACTTACGAAAACATCGGTCACACTCGCGACGACGCGGCCGGAGAAGCCTTCGACAAAGTCGCCAAGCTCCTGGGCTTGGGATATCCCGGGGGCCCCGCCATCGATCGACTCGCTCCACACGGCGACCCGCGAGCGGTGAAATTTCCCCCAGCCCAGATCAAGCATCGCGATCGTCGTGGCCGAAACGACGGCAAAGTGGTCGAACCCGACGATGACCGTCCGCGCTTTGATTTTTCTTATAGCGGCATCAAGACTGCCATTCTGCGTTACGTTGAAACCCACGACATGCGTGCCACGGTGGAGGCTCGGCGCAACGCTCTGTTGAAGATTGCGAAACCAAAGCTGGAGGATTACCTGGCGAATTGCGACAAACTCACACTCGACCTCGTGGCATCGTTCCAGCGCGCGATTGTCGAGGATCTGGTGGGAAAGACTCTGGCGGCAGCCCGCGCCTGCGATGTGGCCACTCTCTTCGTCACGGGCGGAGTCGCGGCCAACCATGAGTTGCGGCAGACCTTTGAGCGTGAGGGAGCCAAGCAGGGCCTGCCCGTACTTTTCCCCTCGCGTCCCCTATCGACGGACAACGCGGCCATGATCGCCGCGGCGGCCTACCCTAAGTTTGTTTTGAAAGATTTTGCTGCGATGGATTTTTCGGCCGAAGCAGGGCTGCTCCTGCGTTAGGAGATCCAGCGCGAACGACGGTCACTTCCCGGCATGCGCCGGGCTCGCCTTGCCCAACACCTGATCGAGTGCCTTCGCAAGCTGCGCTTCGACGTCGATGTCTTTGTAGATAACGAGGTTGGCGCGCTTCTCCGCCTCTTCGAAGCGACCGTCCTGGCGCGCAACAATAATGATAGGAATCCCTGACGTCTCCGGTTTGCTCTTCAGCGCCGTAATCAATTCGCTTCCCGACATCTTCGGCATCTGCATGTCGGTAACGATCAAGGCCGGCCGCACCCGCGCGAGGACTTCCAGTGCCTCCTCCCCATTGGTCGCGGACTCGACCGCAAAACCGCGCTGCTCCAGAAAGCGGCAAACGGTATAGCGGATCAACATGGAGTCGTCGACGACCAGGGCGACCAGGGCCATATAAAGACGGGGGTCGGTACACACACGCCCCCGCGGACGACACTAGCAGGCGGTTTTCTAGCCGGGCAAGCCCAAACGGCAGGCCGCGATTACTTCCGTCACCGCCCTGCTGCCGCGAAACCGGTCAGATCTCGCTGTCCTGCGCGCCTTCTTCGATGTTCATGTCTTTGAATTCGCTGGATTCGAAAATCTCGCCGCACTCCTTGCACTCAACGAATTCCGACTCCTCGTCCCGGCTGACGATTTGCACGCGTGGGTGCTTGCAAGGCTGCTTCGCATCACGGCTTGGGGAAGAAGCGGTGGACTTTGCACTCATAGATTGGGAAAGTGTTCACACGAACCAGGGCAAGACCCTATCTTCGTCGGAATTTCCGGTATTTTAGACTGGCTAGGCGTGTTGTCAAGCCCCCTGTCGTGAAGCTGTCGTGAATTCGTAACAAATCGCCGCTCTGTTCTGAATGCCATGATCCGCTTCCTGGTTCAAATTCCGACCAAAATCATCGCCTAACCTTAAGCCGTTCAGTTCTTGATACTTACCGCTGAATGCCATTTTCCGGCAGCTGCCTGTTGGGGCTTGCTGCGATCCCACAAGGTGACGTAGAATGAATTGCGACGGAAAAGGTCGGATTTCAATCCCGGCCTCGCACCCAGGATTTCACACAGGTCTTAAATTTAGTGCTGAAACTTACAAAAAAGGCCGACTACGCTCTGATGGCGATGAAGCATCTCGCCGAGCACCCTACCCAGGGCTCACGCAGCGCAAAGGATGTGGCCGATGCGTATGGCATCCCGCCCGAAGCGCTGGCGAAGATTCTGCAGCGGCTGGCCAAGGCTGGCTTGCTGCTGTCGCAGCACGGCACCAATGGCGGTTACACACTGGCACGCGCGGCCCACACGATTTCAGCCTTCGAAGTAATTCAGGCCATCGATGGTCCGCTGTTCATCACTTCCTGCATCACCGTACGTGGGGAATGTGATCAAAGCGACCGCTGCAACATTCGCGAGCCGCTGCGGAAGGTCAACGACAGCATTGAAGCCGTATTGAAGCGCATCAAGATTTCGCATATGCGGGAAGAACCGGAAGAAGCTGCGAGCGCCCCACTCAAGGCGGTCGAGTTGGTAACCATTAGCTGAACCGTGGAAGGCAAGAGATTCATCAAACGCAGGAGAGGCAATCAATGAGCACCGATGTCAAGATCCCCCAGGCTCTAACGCAGGCGCGCCACCCCGACCCGAAGGGCGTGAAGCTGCCCATCTATATGGATAACCACGCCACCACCCAGATGGATCCCCGGGTACTGGAAGAGATGCTGCCCTACTTCATCGAGAAGTTCGGCAACTCCGCCAGCCGCAACCATTCCTTTGGCTGGGCTGCCGAAGAGGGTGTGGAAACCGCACGCGAGCGCATCGCCAAACTCGTGGGCGCCACCACGAAAGAAATCATCTTCACGAGCGGCGCCACCGAGAGCGACAACCTCGCCATTAAGGGCGTAGCTGAGATGTACCACGAGAAGGGCAACCACATCATCACGGCGGTCACCGAGCACAAGGCCGTCCTCGACACCTGTAAGCGCCTGGAGAAGTATGGCTATCGCGTGACCTACATGCCGGTCCAGAAAGACGGCTTGATCGATCTCGACGACCTGAAGCGCGCCATGGATGACAAGACAATCCTGGTCACGATCATGGCGGCGAACAACGAAATCGGCGTACTGCAGCCGGTCGCCGAAATCGGCAAGATTTGCCGCGAGCGCGGAGTCATTTTCCATACGGACGCCGTTCAGGCCATCGGCAAAGTTCCCGTCGACGTGAACAAGCAGAATATCGATGTCATGTCGATCACCGGGCACAAGCTTTATGGGCCCAAGGGCGTCGGCGCCTTGTACGTCCGCCGCAAGAATCCCCGCGTGCAACTCTCCGCCATGATCGATGGCGGCGGTCACGAGCGCGGCATGCGCTCTGGCACGTTGAACGTTCCGGGAATCGTCGGCCTGGGCAAGGCCTGCGCCATCGCCCAGGAGGAACTGCCGCAGGAATCGTGCCGCCTGGCGGGTCTGCGCAACCGCCTGCGCGACCGCATCATGAACCGGCTGGATGAGACCTACATCAACGGTTCGTGGGAACATCGACTGCCCGGCAACTTAAACATCAGCTTCGCCTACGTGGAAGGCGAGTCGCTCCTGATGGGCATCAACGACATCGCCGTTTCCAGCGGCTCGGCGTGCACCTCCGCGACGCTCGAGCCATCTTATGTATTGAAGGCTCTGGGCACCGGCGACGATCTGGCGCACAGCTCGATTCGCTTTGGCATCGGCCGCTTCAACACCGAAGCCGAAGTCGACTACGTTGCCGATCGGGTCATCGAAACCGTCGAACGTCTGCGTGAACTTTCCCCGCTTTACGAGATGGCGAAAGAAGGCATCAACCTGAAGGACGTAAAGTGGGCGGGAGAAGCGCACTAGCTGGTTAAGATTTCGAATCAAGAATTTCCGGAGAAAAACCAAATGTCATATAGCGATAAGGTCATCGACCACTACAACAACCCGCGGAACGTCGGCTCCATGGACAAACAGAGCACCGACGTTGGCACCGGACTGGTTGGCGCGCCCGAGTGCGGGGACGTCATGAAGCTGCAGATCAAGGTTAATCGCGAAACCAACGTCATCGAAGACGCCAAGTTCAAGACCTTCGGCTGCGGTTCCGCCATTGCCTCCTCTTCGCTCGCCACCGAGTGGGTCAAGGGCAAGACTGTGGACCAAGCCCTCGCCATCAAGAACATGGACATCGTGAAGGAGCTTTCGCTTCCTCCCGTGAAAATCCATTGTTCGGTGCTGGCTGAGGATGCGATCCGTGCCGCCATCGGCGACTGGAAAAAGAAGCAGGAAGCCAGCGTCCCGGTCACTGCCGAAGCGAAGTAAGCGGTTAGCGAGACGACGGCGTTGCGCATCGCGGCGACGACGTTGTCGGGAAGGGCGCGACTTTAGTCGTGCCGTTCGAGGTACCCCGATGGGCCTAGCGCCGCTGAAGGGGTGTGTAAAGGATTGATGACCACAGCAACGGAACAAAAGACACAACCCGCGCAGGCCCCGGCCAAAGGCATTCTCATCACCGAGAAAGCCTTGGCCAAAGTGCGCGTCGCGATGGCCAAAGAAGGTGTCTCGCCGGAGCAGGGCGGCTTACGGCTTGGCGTGCAGGGTGGCGGGTGTTCGGGCTTGAGTTACAACGTCCGCTTCGACACGCAGCCACGCGAGCGAGACCGCATCTTTCAGTTCAGCGACGTGCGCGTGTTCGTTGACCCGAAGTCGTTCATCTATCTGCACGGCATGACCCTGGACTATCAGGAAACGCTGATGCAACAGGGCTTCGTATTCGTGAATCCCCAGGCATCGAAGTCATGCGGCTGTGGGACTTCATTCTCCGCCTAGGCGCGATGATTGTGTGGCGCGGACACTTCCTTCGGCTTCGCTCAGGACAGGCTCTGTCCGCGTCTGCCTGCGCCACCGGACATCCTGCGCGAGCCAACACATGCTGCGGCCTGGCCCGCTTGATGTGTGAGGAAACAAAATGACGACCAAGTCCGCTCTTACCGTGATCGGCGCCAAGCCACTGCCGGAGGACACTCACTCCTGCTGGTCGTGCGGATCCATGCGCGCAGCGCACTTCTGCGAGTCCTGCGGTAAGGTGCAGCCCCCAGTTCCCGTCGACTATTTCGCGTTCTTCGGTCTGCCGCCCAAGCTCAATGTTGACGTCGCAGCCCTGGAAAAAAGCTTCTATGAACTCAGCCGCAGGCTTCACCCGGATTTGAACGCCCGCGCCGGCAGCCTGGAACAGGAGTGGAGTCTGGAACAGAGTTCCCTGCTCAACGATGCGTACCGCACCCTGCGAGACCCCATCAGGCGCACCGAATATCTCCTGCATCTCGAAGGCGTCGTGTTGGAAGAGCAGTCCAAGAGCGCGACCGAGCAGGCCCGCGCCACCGGAGAACTTAAGAAACAGATCGTTCCCCCGGATTTGCTCGAAGAAGTCTTCGAGCTGAACATGCAACTGGAAGAACTACGCATGAACAAGAAGATGGGCGAGGACGATCCCGCACTCGTTGCAGAAATTGGAAAACAGAAACTGTCGCTCGAAGCCAAGCACGAAGCGCTTCTGCAGGAACTGCGAACTTACTGGAAGACCTGGGATACCCTGGTCGATCGCGGCCACGCCCCTTCCGAAGATCGAGCGCAGGCAACGAGCAAGATGGTAGACGTGCTGAACCGCCGCAATTACATCCGGAATCTGGTAAGAGATGTGAACGCAGCGTTGGAGAACTGAGTAATTGGGGAAGCGGGCGAATCGCGCAATTGAAAAGCGCGAGGCTTTCAATCGCGAAATCACCCAATCGCAAAATCGCAAAATGATCACTGATCGCATCGTCGGCATCGACCTGGGTACCACCAACTCTCTGGTAGCCTTTATGCAGGGGGACACTCCTGTCGTGATCCCGGGTGATGACGGCCTGAACCTGCTCCCCTCGGTCGTCGCGCTCGACGAGAACAACCAGCCCGTCATTGGGAATGCCGCGCGCAATTCCCTGATCGACACTCCCGAACGTGCCGTCTACTCGATCAAACGTCTGATGGGACGCGGCTCCGAAGACATTCAGGAGGAACTCAAGCTCTTCCCTTTCCGCCTCGCCGATGACCTGCAGGCAGGAGAAGTCCTCCGCATTACGTTGGGTGACAAGACTTTCACTCCACCGGAAATTTCTGCACTCATTCTTCGCCAGCTCAAGCGCAGCGCTGAGCGCTTCTTCGGTGGTCCGGTCACAAAAGCGGTCATCACCGTGCCTGCCTACTTCAACGACGCGCAGCGTCAGGCCACGAAAGACGCCGGACGCATTGCTGGCCTCGAAGTCCTCCGCCTGGTCAACGAGCCGACCGCAGCCTCGCTCGCCTATGGCCTCGACAAGAAGCAAAACGGCATCGTCGCGGTCTACGACCTCGGCGGCGGCACGTTTGACGTTTCAATTCTCAAGCTGCACGACGGAATTTTTGAAGTCATCGCCACCAACGGCGACACGCATCTAGGCGGCGACGACATCGACAATCTGCTCATCACCATCGCTCTCGACGATATTCGCGGCGACCTCGGCCTCGACCTCCGCCGCAATGCCGAAGCTGTGCAGGCGATCCGCAAAGCCGTCATCGAAGCCAAGATCGCACTTTCTTCGCAAAATGCAGTCAAGCTCGACATCGAATTGCCCGGGGGCAAGAGCTACCTGCGCGAGATTACTCGCGCGCAGTACGAGCAACTGATCCAGCCCGTCATCGACCGCACCGTCGGCCCCTGCAAGCAGGCCATGAAAGATGCCGGCCTGAAGCCGGAGCAGATCGACGAAGTCGTTCTCGTCGGCGGTTCCACGCGCATCCCGAAAGTTCGCGCCCTCGTCAAAGAATTGTTCCACCGCGAACCACACACTGGCTTGAATCCCGACGAAGTAGTCGCTCTGGGCGCGGCCGTGCAGGCGAACATCCTTGGTGGCGGCTCCGAAGCCACCGAGAACATGTTGCTGCTGGATGTGACTCCTCTGTCGCTCGGCATCGAAGTCGCCGGCGGCGTCACCGACAAGATCATTTTGCGCAACTCGACCATCCCGGCCTCGGCCACGCAGTTCTACACCACGCAAGTAGACGGCCAGACCAACGTAGCGATTCACGTCTTGCAAGGCGAGCGCGAACTGGCCAAGGACTGCCGCTCGCTGGCGCGCTTTGATCTCAAGGGCATTCCACCCATGGCCGCCGGCATCCCGCGTGTTGAAGTTAAATTTCTGATCGACGCGAACGGCATTCTGCACGTTTCCGCGCGCGAGCAGCGCAGCGGGAAGGAAGCCGAAATTCAGGTCCAGCCCAGCTACGGTCTCACCGACGAGCAGGTCGAGGGCATGATCCTCGACTCGTTCGACAACGCCGAAGAAGATTTCCGGCAACGCCAGCTGATCGAAGCGCGCGCCGAAACTTCGACGATCCTCGCCGCCCTCGAAAAAGGCAAAAAGAGCGCCGCCTGGGGTCAACTCACCACCGACGAAAGAAAGCAGATCGCTAAAATGGAGAAAGCTTTGGCTTCGGTGAATGCCGAAGAGGACTACCAGGCGATCCGCAAAGCCATCGACGCGCTGAACCAAGGTACGCTGCGCCTCGCCGAGATGATGATGGACACAGCCGTATCATCGGCGCTAAAAGGCAAGAACATGGACGAGACGGACCTGGGCGAAGGCCCCACCGCCCCGCACCCCATGGCGAAAGCAGAGTTTGAATGACTGTTTTTGTTGTCATCCTGAGCGGCGTTCTTTGCCGCGAAGGACCTATGCAACTCGCTAGAACTACATAGGTCCTTCGCTTCGCTCAGGATGACAATAGATTGAGGTTGAAAATGGCTGAAGAAAAAACACATGGAGCTAGCACGTTGACCGAAGAAGCCCCTGGCGAAAACACCGTACAGGTCACCTTCCTGCCCGAAGGCAAGACGGTACAGTTCGAACACGGCAAATTGCCCTACGAATATCACGGCAAGGAAGAGTCGATCCTGGATGTGGCGTTGAACAATCACATCACGCTCGACCACGCCTGCGGCGGCAACAACGCCTGCACCACTTGCCACATCTGGGTAAAGGAAGGCGCCGAGAATCTCTCGCCGATGGACGACGACGAGGCCGACCGGTTGGACATGGCCGCCGATCTCCAGTTAAACTCGCGTCTCGGCTGCCAGGCTCAGATCACCAAGCCCGGCAAAGTCGTCGTCGAGATTCCCGCGTGGAATCGCAATTACGTATCGGAAGAACACTAGGAAGAAGGTTTTTCAAAGTTTCAAGGTTGCAAGGTTTCAAAGTGAAAGCGTGTAGGGTCGGCAGCGTACTTTGAAACTCTGAAACTTTGAAACCTGAAACTCTGAGGAGCACTGAGGATGGCAAAGCAACTGACTTGGGATGACCCCGCAGACCTCGGCATCGCGCTTTCGGAAGCTCACCCCGAACTCGATCCGCTCGCCGTACGCTTCACCGACCTGCACCGCTTCGTGTTGGAGTTGCCGAACTTTGTCGGCGATCCGAAAGGTTCCAACGAAGGCAAGCTGGAAGCGATCCAGATGGCCTGGCACGAAGAAGTCCTCGACCGCACCCAAGGCTGACCGCAACCGTTCTCGGCTACCACATCCGAAAAAAATTCGTATCAGGGCACGCCTTTAGGCGTGCCGTCCAGCTTGAAGCAAGAGACCGGCTTTAGCCGCTGACCAGTGTTCACTAGGCCGCAACACCGGTTGCTTATCGGCTTTGAGCGTCCGGCTCAACCCGCAACCCCTCCAACCGGAACTGGCTCAATGATCGTTGACGCGTGATAACAACAGTTAAACTGTCGAGGTGCTCCCTGATCAGAAGTGTGACACTTCGGGGAGACGAACCGGGTGAAACATCCTCGTGATTTGACGCGAGCAGAGATGGGCAGACAAAGACCGCCGATCATATGATCGACAATGAAATTACGATGGACTTGAGCGCCGTTGTCGCCGCGATGCAGCCAAGGCTCCGCGAGATGATCGGGGCGAACATCGCGCTCCAGTTGAACCTCGAACGCGAGGGGTTTTGGGTGAAGGCGGACGCGGGACTGATCGAACAAGTCGTTGTCATTTTGATTAGAAATGCACGGGACGCAACGCCGGACAGTGGCACTATCACCGTCAAAACCTCGCGGGTCAACGTCGGCCCAGATTTCATTAGGCGGAAGGTTAACGAATCAAAGGATTTCAAATCGCTACCAAGCATGCCGTCGGAAGGGAATTATGTGCGGCTATTGGTGCGCGACACGGGAATCGGCATGGACGCAACCGCCAAGCGATACGTTTTTGCGCCATTTTGGACCACCAAGGCCGTGGGGAAGGGCACTGGTCTTGGTCTTTCCATTGTGGACGGAATCGTCAAGGAGAGCGCCGGATGGATTTCGGTCGCATCGGAACTTGGCCGGGGCGCATGCTTTGAAATCTATCTACCAGAGGTTGGCGACGGCAGGCGGCAGGCGTGAGGATTTGAACCGGACCAACTGTCGCAAAATCCCCATACTACTCATTGCCTGGCGTTTCGAGCTGCGTCGCCACCGGATGCCACTACCCTACTTCCCCGCGTCCGCCAGCCTCTTGTAAAACCTCTGCAGCGTATAAAACGCCAGCTTGCGCTGCCCGCGATTCGAGACGAGACCCTTGCGATTGTGATAATCCTGCACGCCGGGAAGCATCCGCGTCGGAGAGCGAAAATCCATCAACACCCACGGAGTCAGCCCAGCCAAATTCGGCATGCGCTCGATCATGCCTAGCTGGTGTTGATACAAGTTGTCCTGATATTCCTCTGTCCAGATTTCATCCGCATCGCCGTGACGGCCGTACACAGCGCCCCCGCCAAATTCGCTGACAATCAACGGCTTGTTCCACGTCGACTTCCACTGCATCCTGTCGGCATCTTCTACATGCCCCCAATACCAACCTAAGTATTCGTTGATGCTGAGCACGTCCAGCACTTCTCCCAGCGGATCGCTGATCGTGCGCACGTCCGAACTCGTATCGTCGACGTGGTTCATCGCGGAGGTAATGAGCCGCGTGGAATCAAGCTCTCGCGCGTCCTGCGCAAGCTGCTTCAAGAACGTCAGACGCTCCGGCTTCACCGGAGTCTCGTTGGACAGCGACCAGAAAATCACTGCCGCGCGGTTATGATCGCGCGCGATCTCATCCCGCAGCTGCGCCTCCGCATTCGCCAGCGTCGCGGGATTCGACCAATCGATATCCCAATAGACAGGAATCTCCGACCACACCAGCAACCCCATGCGGTCGGCCAGCCGAATCTCATTCTCGTTGTGCGGATAGTGCGCGAAGCGGACGAAGTTGCATCCCAGATCCTTTACCCAGCCCAGCAGAGTCTGCGCATCCTCCGGGCTGAAGGCGCGGCCTTCGCGGAATGGCGCCTCTTCGTGCATGGAAATGCCGCGTAAGAAGATCGGCTTGCCATTCAACAGGATGTTTGCTCCCTGCACCTCGATCGTCCGAAAGCCAATCTGATCGTGGATGGTATCGCCACCGCTACTCAAGATCACGTCATAGAGCTTGGGGTGCGCGGGAGACCACAGCTCCAGCTTCGCCGTAAATCGAAAGTTCGCGCGCCCTGAGGCGTCAGGCACGACCGTTTCGTGAATGCCAGCTTCCGGGATCTCCAGCACAATCTTCTGCGACGACCGCGTACCGCTCAATTGCACCCAGCCCGCGATCTCGCTTTGCGATCCCCGAGCAAGCTGCACGGAATAATCTTGAATGAAGACCGCTGGCACTTCGACGAGCGTCACGTCGCGAGTAATCCCACCGTAGTTCCACCAATCGAACTTCAGAGTAGGCACGGCGTCGGCGCGACGCATGTTGTTTACCTCGACAACCAGAAAGTTCTCGCCCTCCCGCAGAACCGCAGTCGCCTCGAAATTGAACGCCGTGAACCCGCCTTCGTGTTCCCCCAGCTTTTCGCCGTTCAGGTACACGGTGGACTGGTAATTCGCCGCCCCAAAGTAAACAAACACCCGCGTGTTCGCCCGCTTGTGATAGTTGAACAGCCGCCGGTACCACACCGGCCCTTCATAGAACATCAACGATTCGCGCTGGGTATTCCAGTCTCCCGGAACATTGAGGACGGGCGATGCGTCGAAGCTGTACTCCACGCGATCGCTCTTACTGCGCGGCTTTTCGTCGCGAAAGATTCCCGACTTTCCGTTGTCGAACGGGTCCACGATGGCCCGCCACGCGCCGTCGAGGTTCACCGTTGTCCGCCCGGGAACGTTCGCAATCAGAGTGGAAGGAGCAGGAGCGGCATAAGCCAACCCCGTCAGCAACAGCACCAGCAAGCAGCGTTTCATGAAGAACCTCGAAACAACCGCTGATAGTAGTGATTCAGGCGACGGGACGTCAATCAACCTGATCCCAGCTGCCCCAATCCTTATTTCAATTCCCGGAAGTTTTACAACTCTGTGACAAACTGCCGCCCGGACCAGCCTATCCTGCATTCATTGAATGGCCCGTGAGAATTCATAGGCCTTCTCTCTCTTTCAGCCCAATTGAAAAGGGCACGGCCCCATGCCGTGCCCTCTTTTTCTGTAGACCGATTTTTTGACCCGCACCGCGACTTAGCCCATCGACACCGGCGCAGGCTCCTCCACATTTGCCTCGCGCAGGAACTTCGCGGCTTCCTCGGGCGGAGTAGGGTTGATGTAAAATCCAGTGCCCCATTCGAATCCCGCCGTCTTGGTCAGCTTCGGCATGAACTCAATGTGCCAGTGATAATGATCGTTCGTCGGATCCTGCGCCGGCGAAGTGTGGATCACCAGATTGTACGGTGGGTTGTCCAGCACCCGGTCGGCCCGGCTGAGCAGATCCTTCATGGCTCGCGCCAAATTCTCGAACATGTGCGACGACGAGTTCTCAAAAGCCGACTCATGCTGCTTGGGCAGAATCCAGGTCTCGAACGGAAAGCGCGGAGCGTACGGCGCCAGCGTAAGAAAGTTCTCATTTTCAGCTACCACGCGCGTGCCGCCGTCCATCTCCTGCCGGATGATGTCGCAGAACACACAACGTTCCTTGTAGAGGAAATACTGCTTCGCCCCTTCCAGTTCCTGCACTACGTTGATGGGAAGAATCGGCAGCGCAATCAGCTGCGAGTGTGCGTGCTCCAGCGACGCTCCGGCCGCTTCCCCATGATTCTTAAAAATCAGGATGTACTTGAACCGGCGATCTTTCTTCAAATCCAGGATTCGGTCCCGGAAGGTCCACAAGACATCTTCGATGCGTTTGGGAGGCAGAGTCGCCAGGCTGGCCGTGTGGTCGGGAGTCTCGATGATGACTTCATGTGCCCCGATCCCATTCATGCGATCAAACATTCCCTCGGCTTGCCGGTTCAGTGTGCCTTCAATGCCCAGGGCCGGAAACTTGTTCGGAACCACGCGAACGGTCCATCCCGGCGTGTCCCGCTGTGGCGCCGGACCTCCATTTGGGTTGGGACGGTACGCTTGAATTTCAGGCGGTGTCTTGGTCTCGTTCCCGTAGCAGAACGGACAGAATCCGCCCTTGATTTTCATATTCTCACGGACGAAATCGGTGGGGCGCTTCGCACGGTCCGTCGAAATGATCACCCAACGGCCTACGATCGGGTCTTTTCTTAGCTCAGGCAATTACTGAATCCTTTCACGCGGGTACTCAAACCTCATAATTTTACGCCGACAAGGAAGCATTGCGAAACACTTCGATCTGCGGGCGGGAACTAAGATTCGCATAGTATACGCTCACAATATCGAATCTCCACTGGCACGACGGTGGCAGCCGCCTCAGATATTCCCGCGCAACTTCCGCAACTTCTCGCCTTTTATGCCGGTCTACTGCCGCCTCGGCAGTCTTCACATCGCGCGACGTACGCGTCTTAACTTCAATGAAACAAAGCACATCTCCATCCCAGCCGATCAAATCGATCTCCCCCCGGCTGCGCGGCGAGCGAAAATTGCGCGCCACCATCACGTAGCCCTGACTCCGTAGGTAGAAGTACGCGTCTTCTTCTCCGTGCGCACCAGTGCGCTGGTGCCTCGGACGCGGGTCCGCCGTCAGCACGCGCTGGCCCACCCAGTCCAGGCTTTGAATGATCGTTCGTGTAAGCACTGCGGGAAGCATGATCGACAGTTCAATGTAGTAGCAGAAGCAGACACAGAGATGTGACCCGCCTCACAGACCAGGAAATTAGCCTCGGACCCTTTCCCGCACAGGGAAACACCACAGACCGGGGTTCCCTCCAAAAAACAAGCCCGCGGACAAAGCCGCGAGCCAGGTCGCTATCCTCCCCCCAAGAAGGCAGCAACAAAAATCAAAGTCTCGATGAAACCATCAAACTTATGGTGCTAACTCAAGTTCGACCCATGCTCGAAGAACCACATCTCAGACCGCAGGCCTAGTCAGACACACATTGACCGCGCCGCGCAGAGAAGAGTCCTCCCGCCCACCGGGCAACTCTCTTCTATCCTCATCGCCCCGTCAATTCACGCCTCGGGCAAACGTAGTTCACGCGCTAAGTCTTTTTTCACCATGGCCATGCAGCCAGTTCTCACCCGGACAAAAGTGGTGGTGGAATGGCACCAACCGGGGATTCTTGCCGAAATCGAGCGGTGCTAGACTGTAGCTCCCCCCGTTCCGAGCCAGAAGTGTATGCAGCCAGCCCGACAACCAAGAGCAGTCATTCGCTTCGGCGTGTTCGAGGCCGATGTGGACTCGGGAGAACTCCGCAAGAACGGCGTCAAGGTCAAGATTCAGGATCTGCCTTTCCGGGCTCTGCGACTCCTGCTCAGCCGGCCTCAGGAGGTGCTCAGCCGGGATCAGTTTCGCCAGGCACTCTGGGCGGAAGGCGTGTTCGTGGATTTCGATCACGGCATCAGCAGCGCGATCAACCGCCTCCGCGACGCACTTGGCGATTCCGCCGACAACCCCGTCTTTATCGAGACGGTTGAGCGCCGCGGCTATCGCTGGATCGCCCCGGTCCACGTCCCAGGACCGCCGCCTCCTCCGCCCGGTCCGATCCTGCTGAGGTCCGATCTCGAGCCTCCAGCCGCCCCAGAGCCCGCGGCGCCAACCCGCTGGATGTGGTCGTTCGCCCTTCCAGCTGCAGTTCTACTGGCAATTTGGAGTTTTTGGCCCAACCACCGCCCTGCCAGTGCCGGTACCATCAAGCACGCAACGGCCTCTCTGCAAGCGTCCGCTTCCTCGCGTCAACTAGCCAACCCAGATGCGGAACAGTTCTATCTCAAGGGCCGCTTTTACTGGGAAAAACGCACCCCAGAGGGATTGACCAAGGCCCTCGACTACTTCACCCAGGCCATTGTTCACGACCCCGGTTACGCTCCGGCTTACGTGGGCCTTGCGGACTCCTACAACCTGCTGCGCGAATATACTCGCATGCCTGCCAGCGAAGCCTATCCGCGCGCCCTGGCCGCGGCGCAAAAGGCGGTCGAACTCGACGATCAGTCTTCTGAAGCGCATGCTTCCCTCGCATTCGCCCTGTTCTATGGCACATGGAACGCGGCTGGAGCCGAGAAGGAATTTCGCCGCGCCATCGATCTCAATCCCAACAATGCCGTCGCCCACCACTGGTACGCCACCTACCTCTCAACTCTCGGCCGTCTTCCCGAGGCAGTCGCCGAGATTGAGCGCGCACAATCGCTGGACCCGGCATCGAAATCGATTCTGGCCGACAAAGGTAGCCTGCTCTATATGGCCGGAAGGCGTGATGAGGGCCTCGCTCTTCTGAAACAACTGGAGTCTACCGAGCCCGATTTTGTTTCTCCCCACCGTTATCTGAAGGGTGTTTACTTTGCCAGCGGAGACTATTCCCACTATATTGCGGAGTGGAAGAAGGAAGCTGCTTTGCTCCAGGATCCCTACAGCCTGAAGCTCGCCGGCACAGCCGAAAAAGGCTTCGCAGTCGCGGGCGCCACGCGCATGCTGCAAAACATGCAGGCATCGGAGGAAAAGCTCTACCAGCGCGGGCTGCAATCGCCCTACGCTCTGGCACAGACGTATTCACTCCTGGGAAATGGGCCGGAAGCTCTGCGCTACCTGAAGATCGCTTACGAGAAACGGGATGAATCGATGGTGCAACTCGAAACGGACGCGGCGTTCACCAGCCTCCACGACGAGCCTGCGTACAAAGACCTGATCGAGAAGCTGCGATTCCCCACCAGAAAATAGTTCACCACGGAGTCACGAGAAGAACAGGGTGATTTCTCTGTGTCCTCTGTGTCCTCCGTGGTGAGTCTTTTCGTCTTAACCTACGCGCCCTTGCCCACCGCGGAAATGCACTCTTCGAGCACATCGACAGCGACGTCCGCCTCTTCCTTCGTAACCACCAGTGCCGGACAGATCCGGACCGTGCTCGGCCCGCAGCCCAGGAACAGCACCCCGTGTTCGAACGCCTTTTCGACGATGCGGTCGCGTTCGGCGTTGCCGTGTTCCTTGGTGACCTTGTCCTTCACGATGTCGACGCCGATCATCAGTCCGCGGCCTCGCACATCGCCCACTAGCTTCAGTTTCGACGGCCAGTCGGCCATGCGCTTCATCATGTGAGCGCCCACGGTGGCAGAGTTTTCGAGCAGGTGCTCTTTCTCGATCACATCGAGGGTGGCCAGAGCAGCCGCCACTGCCACGGGATTTCCCCCGAAGGTGGATGCATGCGAACCTGGCACCCAGTCCATGACTTCCGCGCGCGTCATCGTCACGCCGAGGGGCATGCCGGAAGCAATGCCCTTCGCCATGCAGACCATATCGGGTTCGACCCCGGTATGCTCGACGGCGAACCACTTGCCCGTACGTCCGATGCCGCTCTGCACTTCGTCCACCACCAACATGATGCCGTGACGGTCGCAAATCCGTCGCAGTTCCTGCATAAAGATCTTCGGCGCCACAACATATCCGCCTTCGCCCTGCACCGGCTCTACAAAGATCGCGGCAACTTCTTCCGGCGCCAGTGTCGTCTTGAACAGCTTCTCTTCGATAAAGCGGGCACAGCCCAGCGCGAAGTTGTCGGCGTCCTGCGTGCCGCCCACGCAGCCGCGATAAACATCCGGATACCGCACATGCGTCACGCCCGGCACGAGCGGCGCAAACCGCCGCCTCTGCTGCGGCTTCGACGCCGTCAGTGACAGCGCGCCCATCGTCCGTCCGTGAAACGCTCCGAAGAATGCGATCACGTTCTGCCGCTTGGTGTGGTAGCGCGCCAATTTCAACGCGCACTCGATCGCCTCCGCTCCGGAGTTCCCGTAGTAAATCCGGTGCGGCCCTGCCATCGGCGCAATCTTCGACAGTCGCGCCGCCAGTTCCACCATGTTCTCGTAGTAGAAATCCGTGCCTGACATATGGATCAGTTCGCCCGCCTGTTTCTGAATGGCGGCGACCACCTCGGGATGGCAGTGGCCGGTCGAAGTCACGGCAATGCCCGCGGAAAAATCAAAGAACTCGTTGCCGTCGACATCGGTCACCACGATGCCCCGCCCGCTCTTGGCCACCAGCGGGTACGAACGCGTGTAGGACGGCGAAATGTATTTCTGATCGCCCTCGAGCACGCACTGGGCGTTGGGCCCGGGCAGGGCGGTCTTGATCTTCGGACCGAAAACCGGAGAAACGGCGGTCGCGGTCATCGTCTTCGTAGCCATTGTTTCGGTTGTCATGGAATCCTCCGTTAGCAACCGTCAGTAGTCAGTTGCCCGTTGTCAGGAAATGCGGCCGCGGAACACGAGAATCCTGGTTCGGACGCACGCAGACCGAGGCGAATCAGATGGAGGATGAGGGAATTAATCGCTACCGAAGAGGCTGGGACGCAGTCGGGATGGCAGATTCGCCCGGTAACGCCGCGGGCACACCAGACAGTGCAGCCAACACTCGGCCTGATGGGAATCCTGATGGGAATAAGGACGACGCGAATTGGGATTCTTCGTCAGCATCGCTTACCGTCAACATTACTGATCAATTATAGCTGGACCCCGCGCATGGCGTAACCCCCTTTGGTAATTTAAGAGCGGTCGGCGCCCTAGGGTGGTGATGTGGGGACAGCCGCCCTCGGCTTTCCGTCGAGCGCCGCTCGACTGCCTCTCTGCACAGGCGCCGTTGCTTCCCGTGTGGGAATCGCTTCACCTGCGAACCCGTTGGACCGTATCGAAGGTTGCAGATTCTTTCATCTTGCCAAGACGTTTTTCGCTGAATACTATTTAGCCCCGGTTCCTCCAGCCTTATAGTTTAGGCGGTCAGCCGTTCTACCTAGGATCTCCCCGGCATCTCTCAAGGAGACGATATGCGCTTTCGGATCTTCGACCTCAGAAACGTCCTGCTGATTATGACTCTTGCGCTCAGCACACTCGCGAACGCCCAGACCGAGAGCACGCTTTACACTTTCTCGGAGACCGCCACCTTCTGGCCCCAGGGCGCTCTCCTCGAAGATGGAACCGGAAATCTGTACGGCACGACCCGTGGCGGTGGAACCTATGGAGTGGGGGCGGTAGTTGAGCTGTCTCCACCGGCGGTCTCCGGCGGCGCCTGGACGCTGACCACTCTCTATAACTTTGTCCCCTACGGAGTCGGCGGATACGTCCCCGTCTCCGATCTCGTCAAAGACCAAGCCGGAGCTTTTTACGGCACCACCTATACCGGCGGAGATCCCATCTGCAACTGCGGAGTGGTCTACAAGTTGGTTCCGCCTGCAGTACAAGGCGGCGCTTGGACCGAGTCGCAACTCTACGCCTTCACCGGCAACTCCGACGGGCGTCTTCCTTCGACGGCGGCTCTTGCCCTAACCACCTCAGGAACACTCTACGGTGTGACGACACGAGGCGGCACTTGGGACAGCGGAGTGCTCTACCAACTTACGACCAAGAACGGTAAAACTTATGCCGAAAGCGTGTTGTACACCTTCGGCGATCTGGCGGACGGCAGCACACCCAGTGGCCCAGTCCTCCTGGACTCTTCCGGAAACCTGTACGGCGTCACCTCTCTCGGCGGTGCCTTCGACCAGGGAACCCTGTACAAGTTCGTTCCCCCCACCATTGGTCAGTTAGGGACGGAATCGATCCTCTATTCTTTCGGCGCTTCCACCACCACCGGAAGCTATCCCAACGGCAGTCTGCTTTTCGACGCCGGCGGGGACATCTATGGCGTCACCAATGGCGGAGGCGACACTTCCGGAGATGGAGTGGTGTACATGCTGGCTCCGACCAAGACCACTTGGACCGAAAGCATCCTCTACGCCTTTAGCACGAGCTACGGAACCAATCCGATCGGCGGGCTCACCTGGAACCACAAGACCAACCAGCTCTACGGCACCACCAGCAGCAAGAACCAACACCCTGCGGGAGACGGAAGCATATTCAAGCTATCCCCTCCAGCGGTGAAGGGCGGCGCGTGGACAGAGACAACCTTATTCCAATTCACCTATCGGGTGAACGGCGGCTACCCGACTGGCGCTGCCACCTACGACAGCAAGACGGGAACTCTGTACGGCACCGCCATTAACGGTGGCGTGACCGGCTGCGACTTGTTTTGCGGTGTAATCTGGCAGGTCGCAAATCCGTAGGGCTTTGGGCAATAGCTTAGTTGAAAGGCCGCACTACGAAGGACAAGAAAACGCACGAAGAAGCGCCCAGAGCGGAAGCCCTTCGTGATACTTTGTGTCCTTCGTGGTTGTGGCTTTTCCTTTGAGCTCTCCTCAACTTTAGAATCCAACCCGCCCTCGCGCTCGTCTGATATCTTTTAGCTTCCCCCTGTCTCTCACGCCAATGCATTCCGTACAGCGCCCAAGCCGGTGGATGGTGATTCTTGCCTTCGGACTCGTGTACCTGTTCTGGGGCTCGACCTATCTTGGCATCGACATCGCTGTACAAACCATTCCCCCGGCGCTCATGTGCGCCGTGCGGTTCTCCATCGCGGGAGTGGTCATGGTGGCCGTGTGCGCCGCCACTGGCCGCAGGATTCTCTATTCGCCAAAGCAAATCGCACTGGCTGCCGTCGTGGGCCTCCTACTGCTAATGGGTGGTAACCTCACGCTCTCCTACGCCGAACTCTCGGTTTCATCGGGCCTGGCCGCACTGATCATCGCCATCACTCCGTTATGGTTTCTGGTGCTCGATTCCTTGCTGCTCGGCGACCACCACATTTCCGGCCGCGGCAAAGCGGGCCTGGTGCTGGGCATTCTTGGATTGTTCGTCCTGGTGTGGCCCCAGTTGCAATCCGGCACCATGGGACACCGCGAATTCTGGGCCTCGATCAGCCTGATCGCTGGATCGTTCAGCTGGGCGCTCGGCTCCGTCCTCTCCAAACGCTGGCAGTCCGGCATGGACGTCTTCAGCGCTACCGGCTGGCAAGTCACCGCGGCAGGCGCTGGAAATTTGGTTTTCGCGTTATTCGCCGGCGACCTCTCGCGCGTCCGATGGACCACGCGCAGCCTCAGCGCTACCATGTACCTGGTTGTATGCGGTTCCTGGATCGGCTACACCGCCTACATCTGGCTGCTGGAGCACGTTCCCACGTCCAAGGTCTCCACCTACGCGTACGTGAATCCGGTGGTAGCCGTGTTCCTGGGCTGGCTGATTCTGCACGAAAAAGTAGATCGCTTCATCCTCGCGGGAAGCGCGATTGTGGTGCTCTCGGTCATCCTGGTTACCAGCGCAAAAGTGAGGGAAAAATCGGTCGCCGAAGAACTCCCGGCAGTAGAAGCGGCAGGAGACTAGATTCGTTTTCAGTCCTAGAGTTACGAAACCCGCTCTGTCATCACACGATACTGTCGTCACACGATACTCTCATCACATGATCTGTCGATCACCTGATCTGTCATCCCGAGCGAAGCGAGGGATCTAGGTTCTTGCCTGCACCCTCTGTGTCGTCGATGCGGGCGAACACCCAGATCCCTCGCTTTCGCTCGGGATGACAAGATCATAGTGGTCGACAAAAACCAACACCTAGCCCCCTACTTCGACCCTTCCTCTTCTTCCTCCACATCATTCACCAAGTCCACCACATGTCCCCGGATCGCAAATATCTGTTTCGCGCTGCCCGCCGGCTCAAAACTGACTCGCACCGGGTTTCGCTGCCACACCGGCAGCGGACACTCAGAGTCCGGCGCTGCGTCCTCCGGCACGCCGTCGTTCGACAGCGCCTTCTTCAACACCGGCTTGCGCCGGCTCAGTTGCGCCACCATCGCATAGGTCTTTTTTCCGTCGTCGGCAACTCCACAATAGGCAACATAGTCGCGGTACCAACTGGCCGCCGAGTAATAAGCGTCGAACTCCGGCAGATTAATCGGCGAAATGTGCCCCGTCGCGCGGTCCACCAGCAGCCAACCTCCGCGCTGCCACTGCCATCGCGGACCCGAATCTTCCGGAAGACTGTCATTCACCCGAAACGCCCGCCGCACCACAAACAGCCGCTCGGTTACTTCGTGCGGCGCACCCAGCACGTATTCTTTGACGCGTCCATCAATGACCAGCGCGCGGATCTTGATGATCACCGCCTTATCATTCGTTCCCCCTGCGAACCACTGCGCGGACGTCCATTTCCCAAACGTGATGACATGAACTTTCGTGGCCGCGCCCGCCGTGCTCGTCAGCAGCGCAGCGCAGCAGAGCAAGCGAACCAGGTGGTTTGGCAAAATCCGCATGCCGCGAGAGTAGGCACCGGCCGCCTCCCAAAGCAAGGACTCCGGTCACATCCGCAAAGGGGAACGTACCGAAATGGGAATAGCCGAGTCCCACAAACAATGTTAGTGTTCAAAAAACCGGACGCATGCCCGGGCGGGATTTGGGAAATCGCTGTAGAATCAGGTGGTCAGAAAGTGGCTTCCTCATGAGTGTCTCGCCTCCCTCGCGCACCCTTTCGCGGCCGGATGCGCGGACAACTTCGCAGACCGAAGCCGCTTCTTATCGAGAGATGGGTGACCTTCTACCACGACGTCGTGCCCCGCGAATCCTGGTCGTCGACGACCAGCCCAGCATCGCCGGCCTGATGAGCCAGTTGCTCACCATGCGCGGATATGACGTGGCTACCGCCTCCAATGCAGAGCAAGCCGAGGCCGAGGTTCGCCGCCAACTACCGGATTTGATCCTCTCCGACGTGATGATGCCGGGCAAGTCAGGTTACGAATTTTGCCGTAGCTTGAAGGAGAATCCCGCCACGCGCCTGATTCCCTTCGTCCTCATCACCGGCCTCAGCGACAGCAGCGACAAAGTGCGCGGCATTGAAGCCGGCGCCGACGACTTCCTCAACAAGCCAGTCCTCGCCGAGGAACTCATCGCCCGCGTGAAATCTCTGCTCCGCCTGAAAGAATTCACCGACGAACTCGAGACCGCCGATTCAGTTTTGTGTACGCTCGGCCTGATCGTCGAAGGCCGCGATCCCTATACCGAAGGCCACTGTGAACGGCTCGCGGTTCGCGCCGCCGATTTAGGCCGGCACCTCGGCATGGACGAAGATTCCATCCTCGCCCTCAAACGCGGCGGATATCTGCACGACTTGGGCAAGATCGCCGTGCCCGATGAAATTCTGAAAAAAGGTAGCGACCTCACGCCCGCGGAATGGGCCATCATGAAGCTCCATCCCGTCACCGGCGAGAACATCTGCAAGCCCCTGCATTCCCTGCGGCTGGTGTTGCCCATCATCCGCCACCATCACGAACACTCGGATGGTTCTGGCTACCCCGACGGATTGACTGGATCGGAGATTCCCGTATTGCCCCGAGTCCTGCAGGTCGTCGATGTCTACGACGCTCTTCGCACCGCCCGCTCCTACAAAGCCCCGCTGACCCACGAGTCCGCCGCCCAGACCATGCGCGAAGAAGCCGCCCGCGGCCTCTGGGACGCGGAGCTAGTAGCCGAGTACTTCTCGATGCTCGAGCAGCAACGTCTGGTAGCGTAAGACCGTTCTCAGTTCTTAGTTCTCAGTTCTTAGTTCTCACTTCTTAGTTCTCAGTTCTCAGCCATCAACTCTCAGCTGCCAGCCATCAGACCTCGACAAAAATGCGTACACTACCGTGGAAGAGCGGCCCTTCCAGGGCCGCGTAATCACCCACAAACCAGCCCGGGCTTTAGCCCCTGAGGTATCTCGAAGACTTCCGATTTCCGAAATCCCGAATCGACAAAGTACAATGGCGATGCTGCCTCCCTGCACCCAACCCGGCATCTCGGCCCGTCGGTCACTCCCGACTGAGAACTGAGAACCGAGAACTGAGAACTGCTTTTGGAGCCCGCTTACAGCATCGTGATTCCCGCCTATAACGAGAGCGCCCGCCTGGGCACAACTCTCGACAAGGTGCTGACCTACGTGCGCTCCCAGCAGTGGGATGCGGAAGTCATCGTCGTCAACGACGGATCCCGCGACAACACCGCAGACATTGTTCGCGCGTTCGCCGCGAAAGATCCCACGCTCCGCCTCGTCGAAAATCCCGGCAATCGCGGCAAAGGATACAGCGTACGCAACGGCATGCTCAACGCCCGCGGCCGAATCGTCCTCTTCAGCGACGCCGACTTGTCGTCTCCCATCGAAGAGGCTCCCAAGCTTTTCGAAGCCCTGGAACAGGGCGCCGATATCTCCATCGGCTCCCGCTGGCTGCGCGCCGAAACCCAGACTCAGCGCCAACCGCTGCACCGCCAACTCTTCGGCCGCATCTACAACCTGATCCTGCGCCTCACACTCGGCCTGCAATTCGCCGACACCCAGTGCGGATTCAAAGCCTTCAAGCAACCGGCCGTACAGGCGATCTTCCCTCTGCAAAAAATCGAACGCTGGGGATTCGATCCCGAAATTCTCTTCCTGGCGCGAAAGCTGAAATTTAAAGTGAAAGAAGTTCCCGTCGCCTGGGGACACAGCGGCGGAACCCGCATCAACCCGCTCATCGACGGCTCTCGCATGGTCATGGAAATGTTTCGCATCCGCTGGTACGACCTGACCGGAAAATACAGTGCGGATCAGACACCCACCGCCGAGCCGGCGAAACCGTAGCCCGCACGAATTGTCATCCTGAGCAAAGCGAAGGACCCATGTACTCGGCTGCTCCAAGCAGATTGCATGGGTCCTTCGCTTCGCTCAGGATGACAAGGGGGACTGATGTGGTGCAGCTTTCACCGCCTCGACGACTCTGCGCCCCATCTCACTCGTCGAGATCGCCCCATGTGTTTTCCCTGCCAGATCCGCCGTCCGCGCCCCCTGCGCCAGCACCGTCGAAACCGCCTTCTCGACGCAAACCGCCTCCGCCTCCAGCTGAAACGAATGCCTCAATAACATCGCCACCGACAGAATCGCCCCCAGCGGATTGGCAATCCCCTTCCCCGCGATGTCCGGAGCCGATCCATGCACCGGCTCATACAACCCAACCGGTCCTCCTACGCTCGCCGAAGCCAGCAGTCCCAGCGAACCCACAAGGCCGCCCGCCTGATCCGACAGAATGTCCCCAAACATATTCTCCGTGAGCAGGACGTCGAAGTCCGTAGGCCGCTGCACCAGCAACATCGCGGCTGAATCGACATACTGGTGCCCCAGCTTCACCTCGGGATAATCCTTCCCCACCCGCGTCACCACGTCCCGCCAGAGCCGCGAGCATTCCAGCACGTTGGCCTTGTCCACCGACAGAACCTTGCGCCGCCGCTTCATCGCCAACTCAAACGCCACCCGCGCGATGCGCTCAATTTCCGATTCCCCATACCGCATCGTGTTCACCGCAACCCGCGAACCAGCCTCCCCTTCGATCGACCGCGGCGAGCCAAAATAAGCTCCGCCCAGCAGTTCGCGCACAATCATGATGTCCGTCCCGCGCACGATCTCCGCCCGCAGCGGAGAACAATCCTCCAGCGCCGGAAAAAACACCGCGGGACGCAGGTTGGCATACGCCCCTAACTCGCGCCGTATGCGCAACAATCCCGCCTCAGGACGCAGGTGACCCGGATTGTGATCAAACGCCGGACTACCAACCGCACCGAGCAGCACAGCCGACGAAGCCAAGCATGCCTGCACCGTGTCCGCCGGCAACGGATCGTTCACCACGTTGAGAGCCGCTCCGCCAATAAGTTTGCTTTGAAGTTGAATTTGATGGCCGAAGCCGTCGGCCACAGCCTGTAAAACGAGAACGGCCTGTTCAGTAACTTCCGGACCAATGCCGTCGCCAGGGAGGATCGTGAGTTTCAGAAGCATAGGGGCAATTGAGTGATTGAGAGATTTAGCAATTGGGTAATTGAAAACCTTGCAATTTTATCGCGCAGACGGGCGAACGTGGTGGGCGGCACTTAAAATCACTCAATCACAAAATTTCCCAATGACTCAATCCTGCTAGACGCCCCAAAGATAATCTTCCTGTTGCGTCTGCTCGTGGTGGGACTCGCCGTGAACCGGCAACGGCACTCCAAACGCATTCGTCTGTGGCCCCACCGGGAATGGCTTCGCCGGCTCTGGCACCGGCTCAGGTGCAGCCTGGAGTGAAGGTGCATTGACGACCGCAGCTTTCGCCGCAACAATTGGCTCAATCAGCGGCGTCGCCGATCCCGACGGCTTGTGCGTGTCGCGAATCAGTTCCAGCAAGTGATGATCTTCCACTTTCTTGATCTTGTCCGCCAGCCGGACAAAGCGCCGGTAGATGTCGTCCAGCGCACGGCGGTCGAACTGGTAGCCCAGCTGTTCGCACCGGATACCCAGCGCGTGTCGCCCGGAGTGCTTGCCCAGCACCAGCTTCGAGTCCGGCACGCCCACCGATTTCGGCGTCATGATTTCATACGTCAGCGGGTTCTTCAGCATGCCATCCTGATGAATGCCTGCCTCATGCGCAAACGCGTTACGTCCGGTGATCGCTTTATTCGGCTGCACCGGCACGCCGGTGATCTCGCTTAGCATCTGGCTAGCCGCGAAAATCTGCTCGCCCACCACGCCGGTTTCATAAGCGAATCGATCCGGTCGAACTCGCATCGCCATCACGATCTCTTCCAGCGACGCATTCCCCGCCCGCTCTCCGATTCCATTGATCGTGCACTCGACCTGCCGTGCCCCCGCGGCCACCGCCGCCAGTGCATTGGCGACCGCCATGCCCAAGTCGTTGTGGCAGTGCGCAGAAATCGTCACGTTCTCAATCCCCTTCACCCGCTGCCGGATCGTCGTGATCAGATCGCCAAATTCCGACGGCACGGTGTAGCCAACGGTGTCCGGAATGTTCAGCGTTGTAGCGCCAGCTTCGACCACCGCTTCCAACACTCGACACAGAAAATCAGGGTCGGTACGGGTGGCGTCTTCCGGCGAGAACTCCACGTCATCACACAACGACTTCGCGAACCGGATCGCTTCCCTGGCCTGCTCCACACAGTGATCGCGCGTAATCCGCAGTTTGTACTTCAAATGAATATCGGAAGTTGCCAGAAACACATGGATCCGCGGACGCTCCGCACCCTTCAGCGCTTCCCAGGCACGCTCAATGTCAGGGCGGCATGCGCGAGCCAATCCAGCAATGATTGGACGCCGCACCACCGAGGCAATCGCCCTCACCGATTCAAAATCGCCGTCCGACGCGATGGGAAACCCCGCCTCGATCACATCCACACCCAGACGGTCGAGCTGGTGCGCCAGACGCAGCTTTTCCTGCTGGTTCATGCTGCAGCCGGGAGACTGCTCCCCGTCTCGAAGCGTGGTGTCGAAAATCGTAATACGGGCTCGCTCTGCGCTCATGGATCTCCTCGAAACGAAACACCCTCTATGGTACGGTTCACCGCCCTAGAAGCAAAACTTATAATTCTTCAGCAATCATTAGCTACACTTGTATAATAAGTTTTGCTAATGGATTGTCGCACCTTGATTAAGGAGCCGTTCCATGGAACTTTCTCAACTCGAAGTCTTCCTCGCCGTGGCCCGCGAGCACCGCTTTTCGCGCGCCGCCGAAAAGCTCTACCGTACCCAGTCTGCGGTCAGCCAAACCATCCGCAAGCTCGAGGACGAACTCGGCGAAGCCTTATTCGACCGCTCCTCGCGCGAAGGCGTCCTGACCGATGCTGGCAAGGTTCTCTTCGAGTACGCCGAGAAACTCATCAATCTACGAACCGAAGCAGCCGAATCCCTCACCGAACTGCGGGAACTCCAAAAAGGCAGGCTGGTCATCGCCGCCAACGAATTCACCGTGCTTTACCTGCTGCCAATCTTGGCCGAGTTCCGTCGCCTGCATCCCATGATCAAAATCACCGTGGAGCGCGCTCTGGGCAGCCACATCCCAGACGACGTCCTCCGCTACAACGTGGAATTCGGCGTGCTCTCCTACGAGCCTCAGGAAGCCAGCCTGCACTCGGTGGTCGTGTATCTTGACGAACTCGTGTTCGTGGTTCCGCCCAAACATCCGCTGGCTTCCGCTCCGCAAGTGAGCATCCGGCAGTTGGGCGCCGAATCTTTTGTTGCGCACATTGTCTCGTCCCCTTACCGCGAGAAAGTCATCCAACTGTTCAAGACGCACAAAACCCCGCTGCACATGGACTTGGAACTTCCCACGCTTCAGGCCATCAAGCAATTCGTGGCCATGGGAAATGGAGTCGCACTAGTCCCTGAGATCAGCGTCGAGACCGAAATCGCAAGAGGGGAACTGGTGGGAATCCCGGTGCGCGAACTCCAAATCAAACGCAAGCTGCGCCTCATCTATCGTAAAGATGCAAACTTGTCCCACGCTGCCCGGGCGTTCCTGAAAGTAGCCGAAGCCGTCGCCGTCGATCGCAAAGGCCGCTACCGCTTCCAGCGCGAGACGTAAAGCTTTTCTCCGCGTTCCCCGCAGATGTTTCTCGGCGACCTTCGCGGTTTAGATCTTGAGAACCACCCGCGCGTTCCCGAACTCGTGGCGAAGACGTAACCAGGAACCTCAGCTACTCCAGCCGCGTAGCGGCGGCATACGTTAGCCCAGGGCGTAAGCCCTGGGTGAGCAAGAGAGGACGGAACGAGTCCCGGAGGGACGGCACAACCACGCCAACTCGCACGTACGGACTAGCGCAAGAAAAAAGAAAGGAGCAAAGATAAACTTTGCTCCTTTAGCAAATCGATCCATCCCCAACTCAACAGTCCGCGCAAAACTGCTCTTCCCGGAACGACGCCATCGCCGCATCCACCGACGGATGCACCTCCAGCACCGAATCCAGATTCGTCAAATCGAGCAGAGTCCGGACCAGCGGATTCGGGCCGGCACACTTCAGGCTTACGTTCTTTCCCTGCGCCCAGGTCTGCAGCAAGGCCAGTTCTCCGATGCCGGCGCTGTCCATCGAACTCACCCCGCTCAGGTCGAGCACCACTTTCCGCGCCTGTTGCAGGACTTCTCTCACCACCCGCGACAGTGCCGCCGCCTCATCGCGATACACGATGCGGCCCTGGCAGTGCACGATGATGACATCGCTGCGATTGCGTGTTTCCAAACTGAGTTTCAACTTCAACTCCTTATACTCAAAGGCAGCCCCAACTCCCGGCTGCCCGCCTATTTGCCAATTCATGTCCATTGGTTGCATGCTAGTAGATAGACGCAGGTGCGTTGGTTTTGGCACCATGAATATCTGGTAAATTTTCATCCATCCTGCGAGCCCGCATCCCGGCCCCGGCCTGGACAAATTTGTGTAAACTGGGACATCTTGGGCATCCAGTACACTGCATCTAACAGATTTCGTTGATTAAAATGCACTTTTTGCCGGCCTAGCCGCCGGGGAGGAATAATTCGTGTCGAAGATTGCTGCCTCTGTGCTGGCGTTTGTTGGTTTTGTCTTGTTCTCGATCCCCATGTCGGCACAATTTAACGGACTTCTTCCGAATGGCAACGTCTACGCTGGAGTTTCTTACGGCCAGCTCACCGATGTCATCAACAGGCAGAGTTATCGCGGGTTTGAGGGCTCCTTCGAGGCGCTCCCTTTCACCCGTTTTCCGCACCTCGGGGTAGTGCTCGATGGCAGCGGTTACTATCGAAATGGCACTACGCCAGTTACACAATACGTCTTTCTCGGTGGCCCACGTCTATCCTTCAGCTACGGAAAATGGCGCCCCTTCGTGCACGCCATGGCCGGCATCCGGCACATAAACTCGGATGGCTTCATCTACAACCCAATGGCGATCGACGTAGGCGGCGGCGCGGACTACAGACTTCGTTTCAAGAACTTCTCCTGGCGACTGCAAGGCGACTATCTGTATGGCCATTACGGCAGCGCCTATCAGAACGACTACCGGGCTTCCACTGGACTTGTCTGGCGCTTCTGAGGTGTCCCTACAGCGTATTTCGCCATCAACCAATTGGCTGGTATCCGAATCTTTTCTCCACACATCCAAGACTTTATCGTTACGCATGGGTTCATGGATGCCAGGAAGGGAGAATCTCCTCATGCTCAAAGCTGCATGCATCGGCGTTGCGTTATTTCTTTTCGCGGGCTTGGCGAACGCCCAGGTACCATCCGGAAATGTATTCCTCGGATTTTCTTACGAACGTACAAATTCGTCAGAGTTCAAAATCTCAAATCTGCTCGCCACTACTCTGAGCAGTCCCAATCTTCACGGATGGGAAGCTTCGTTCGAGGGAAAGATTGTGCCCTTTGTCGGGATCGTGGGCGACGTCAGCGGACACTACGGCTCGCAGAGCTTTACTGAGCTCACGCCTAACGGTCCACTTAATATTAATGTGACTGGCCATGAACAGGAATACCTGGTCGGCCCTCGACTCTCTATACCCGTGGGCAAGTTCACTCCGTTTGGCGAAGTCATGGTCGGCGCGGCGCATATCCACACGGGTGGAACCTTGCCTTCACCTTCGAATACTTCGTTCGCGTACGCAGTGGGCGGAGGCCTTGATTATCGGGTCTTTCATCCCATCGCCTTGCGCGTTGAAGGCGACTTCCTGCGAACGAACTTTTTCAGTTCAACTCAGAACAATCTGCGTTTGTCGGCGGGCGTTGTTTTCCGCTTCTAGGTGGCTCTACAATTTCTGTGTCGCTGCGGGGGAGTGAACCCCGAGGTAAATCTGATGCGCAACGTTGCAGCTGCCACTTTCACTCTGTTACTGTTCGTGGCCGTGGTCAGTGCTCAAGTTCCGACTGCCGGCGACGTTTTCGTCGGGTACTCCTACTACAACACGAACGTCTCCAATATCGGCCCCGCGAGCTTCAACGGATGGGAAGGATCGCTCGAAGGGAAAGTATTCCCCGGCGTTGGGCTCGTGGCGGACTTGACTGGCCACTACGGCTCACAGGACTTCGTTAATCCTGCCGGCACCTGCGCGATCGGAGCAGTCTGCGGGGGGAGCGTGAGCACGCACATTTATCAGGCCCTGTTCGGGCCGCGTATCTCAGTTTCCTCAGGAAAGTTTCGCCCCTTCGGCGAGTTCGAGTTTGGAGTTGGGCATATCAATACCCAGAACATTCGGTCCAACACGTCGTTTGCCATGGCGTTCGGCGGGGGCCTCGACTACCGCATCGTCCGGCCCGTGGCGTGGCGTTTCCAGGGAGACTACGTCTCCACACATTTCTTCGGTGCGTACCAGAACAACATCCGTTTGTCGACCGGCATCGTCTTCCGCTTCTGAACGTCCGATCGAATCTATCCCACAAAAAAGCAGGACTCAGCTGGTTGGCTGAATCCTGTTTTTTGGCAACGACAAAACTCGGTGAAACACAAACGCCGAAAGAAGCTAGGCGCGCGGCACTCCGTCCGGCTCCGTCGCCCAGTACTTGTGATCGCGCAGAAAGTATTTTTCGTTCCAGTAGTTCATGGCGGTCCACAGGAACAGCCAGCCCACGCGCAAGTGTCCCATCTTTTTGAAGCGCCGATTCGTGGTGTGGACTCCGCCGCGCACAATCGCGAAGTGCTTGCGCTCAACTTGCTGGCTCAGACGGTAGTCTTCAGCAAATAAAATCTGCTCGTGAAATCCGCCCAGCTCCCAGAATTTCTTACGGTCGAACAGCATGAACATCCCCGTCGCAAACGGACGGTGCAGATACGACAAATACTGAAAGAAGTCGTTGCCCATGTAGAACGCCTTGTCGAGCCAGCTGCCTTCCGTGCACAAGATGTTCGTCGTCACGCAGTGCAGTTCCTTGCTTTGCGCCAGCTCCACGCAGCGCCGTACCAGCGACCGGTCGGCCAGTTCAATGTCCGCATCCAGAAAAAGCACGTAGGGACTATCCGTCTGCGCCGCCCCCTGATTGCGTCCGACCGAGGGCATTCCGCCGCGAATCACGCTCACGTTCAAGCGGTCGCGGAACCCAAGCACGATTTCGGCCGTTCCATCCGTCGAGTTCGCGTCAGCCACCAACACTCTCGTACTCGACATCTTCGAGTAGTCCTGATTCGTCAGCGAAGTCAGCAAGCGCGGAATCAGTTTCGCCTCGTTCTTCGCCGGAATCACGATCGTCAGCTCGTTCGCCGGATTCATGCTCGTCGTAGTCATGGATTTGTACCCCCTGTTCATCGACCGTCAAATAGGTAAGCCGGGAATCGACCCACCCGCCCGAGTTGTAGTAGTGCACTCCGTCCTGCTCCACGTGAATCGCTTCGTGTGTATGACCGCAGAAGATGCGTTCCGCCCCGTGCTGCCGCGCATGGCTCAGCGCGCCCGACGCCACTTTCGGCGACATCCGCAGCCACCGCGTGTTCACCCGGTCAATCAGCCGCGCCACGGGATTTCCCTTCAAATCCAGCTTCTGCAACTGCAGATACAGCGACGTGCCCCACCGGCTGAGCCGCACCCGGTTCACCTGAAACCCGTCAAACTGGTGGCCGTGAATCGCAATGTGCCGCAACCCGCAATAGTCCCACGCATAGTCCTGGTACACGCGAACCCCGACCAGATGCGACATGATGTTCGTCAGCCCGTGATCGTGATTGCCTTCCACCCACACCACTTCAATGTTGCGCTTGGGATTTGAAAGCTTGCGGATGAAGCTAAGAAACTTCCAGTGCTCTTTGGTCAGGCGGGCAAAATTCAGATCGGCGAAAATATCGCCCAGCAGAATCAGCCGCTGAAAGCGGTTTTCCTTGAGCACCCGCGTGGCTTCACGCGCATGACTCGTCTCTGCACCCAGGTGCAGGTCGGAAAGGATCAACGTGTTGTACACGTGCAGATCCATATCCCTGTTCTAGCAGCGCAATGTTAAGGGTTGATGAAATGTGCATCAATATTGGTGCACAGGTAACTACCCAAGTAACCTCACGAATGCGTGCATCAGACCTCCGAAATACGCACGTCACCCCGAAATGCGCGCATCACACCTCCGAAATGCACGCCATCATACCTCCGAGATGCGGGCATCACCGTGGAAGAGCGGCCCTTCTAAGGCCGCGTAAAGCGCGCGAAATCAGCCGGGCTTCAGCCCCTGAGGGCTTGACTGCAACGTGTGGGTTCGGGTGGTTGTGTGGGTCCGGGTCTTTGACCCGGACAGGCCGAGCGAAGCTCGGCTGCCTCGGTCGTCGCTTCGTCCCCACATGCCGGAGGTCATGAGAATGCCGCCCAGACCAAGTACCCTCGTAATGTTCTTCGGACTCACGATCTTCAACTGGGTCCTGCTGCCGGCACTCGCTTTGCTGGTAGAAACCGTGCCCTTCCTACGCGAGACCAACAGCCCCGCACGCAGCGAAGCATAGAAGAGAAAGCCGAAAGCCCGAGGTCCGAGGTCTGAAGTCCGAGGTCGCGTCCTTACTTCGGAGCCACGTACTCCTTGGGCTTCGCCGATCCCTCGCCGAAGAAAAACTGCTCCATCTGCTTCACGATGACTTCCTGATCCTCGCGCCGCGCCGGATTCAGCCGGTATTCGTTCAGCAGCATCTTGCAATGCTCCGTCCACATCTTCCACGCTTCCTGGGACACATTGTCATACACCTTCTTCCCCAGGTCGTTATCGAACGGAGGCTCATCCAGCCCCGGCATCTCTTTCTGAAACTTCACGCAAAAAACCATGTGCGCCATAACTTCCCTCAAGAATGAATTAAGTCGAATCCGATACTAGAAACATCGAAGGCAGGAACTATCACGAAAGCTTTATTTCCAAAGTGTTTCCTTCGTGCACCTTCGTGTCCTTCGTGGTTAATGCTCGTCAGCCGAAGCCGCGACCCGAATCTCCATGCCCTGAATCAGCCCATCTCGAAATTCGTAAACGTGCTGAACCATCTGGTCGGCGACAAGTTTCCCGCTCATGTCGTGGACCACCTGGTGCACCTCAATCGCGACCCGCCCGTCCGCCTCCCGCGTAAACTTCTTCGGCTCTACGACAGACTCCAGCACCGCAAACTGCCGCTTCCAGTAGTCGCGCACCGCGCCCTTCCCCACCACGCGCCCGCCTTCCCACCCGTTCGGCCAATCGACGCTATCCTGCATCGCCGCCAGGACGGCCTCAAAATCCCGCCGGTTAAACGCCGCGTACACTCTCTGCAGCAACTCAATCTCAGCCGACACCGCTTGCACTCGCACCATAGAGCACCTGAACAATTATCTTACACGGAGATCACCCGGCCGCTGGCCCGGTCCATCCTCCACCAAACCAACGCCGCAACTCCCCAGATCAAGAACAACGGAATCAAACTCCCCAGCCCGTGCAACCCAATCAACTGCCCCAGATTGAACGCACCAAGCCGTCCTCCCGCTTCCCCAGCCGTCAGCATCGATTCCCGATTCATCGCCATCTGCCCCGACCAGAACGCCGGCCACGCCGAATGCACCACGGGACAACCATCCTGCATGGACAACTGCGAGTCCGTCGAAACCACCATCAGCGCCACGAACACACTGCACCCAGCCAGCCCAACCAGCACCCGTCGCCAGGCCGGCGTCGCGCGTCCCCATGCCACCGCCAGACCAACGCATAACAACGGAATGCATGCGCCCGCGTATCTCGGCCCGAACGACAGTCCTGCTTTCCACCAGTAGAACGACGCATTAAACAAAAAGTAATACGCCGCAATCGCCGCCGCCGCAATCGCCGCCGCCCGATGCGACTTCTCTTTCCCCAGCCACCACAGCCCCACCGGAGCCGCCACCACCACCGGCGACGCTAACAGCAGCCCGCGCGAGCACCCAAACAGCAACTTCAGCAGCCGGTCCGGATGCGGATACGTCAACCCCAAATACCCCTGCTGCTGCATGAACGAAAATGAATTCGGATCGTAGTACGAATAACTCGGACGGAACGCCCCAAACGCCGCGTGCAGATAGCTGAGCAACACAATCAAGCAAAGGCCGGCTCCCACTCCAACACCCGCCACCACTCGCCATCGTGCCCCAGTCCCACGCGACCATGCCTGCGACAACGCCAAAAACGCCAGCATCGCCGAAGCCGGTGCCGCAGGATATTCCGTGACCGTCGCCCATCCCGCCGCCAGTCCTACCGCCAAAGCCCAGAAAAAATCTTCCCGCGCACTCTTGCTGTCCCGAACCTTCATCGCTGCCGCAAACCCAAACACCAGGCAAGCTCCCACCAGCGCATGCGCCCAAAATAACCCCGCGTACGCCCAAATCGGAGTCCCCAAACACATCACCACCGTCCCAAACGCCGCCCCTTCCGGCCCGCCTCCGAATCGCAGCCCCAGAAAAAACAAACACACTCCCGCCAGCGCAGCCGGCAGAGCAACCGCGCCCGCACTCACCAGATACGAAAGCGCAACTTCTCCCCGCGGTGATTCCGGATCGACACCCACCATCCGCAGCACAGGCCTCGCGGTCAACGCAAAAGGCAGCGCCAGAAACACCAGCCCCGGAGCCTTGTCGGAGTAGTAATGCCCCTGGAAGTGCGCCTTATCCTGCGTGTTCTCGTGGTAGGCATCGATTTGCAGCGTGTGCCGCTCCACGATCGCGCGCAGCAAATCGAAGCGGGAGTTCTGATTCCATCCCCCACCTTCATAGAAGTAGATAAATGAAAGAAAAGTTACGACGCCCAGCAGGATTGCGATCTTGCGGTGGGAAGAAGATTTCTCCGAAAGGGCGCTCATCGAGTATCCCGGCCCTGAATCGATACGCCCGCCGTCCCGCAAGCCGTGCCCTTGCGGCCCCGGCTCCTCATGCACAGGCCCACTTACGGCTTTCCGGACGCCAGCAGAAATGCCGCGACAATTTTCTTCGTCTCTTCATCCATCGCGATCGGCGCGTCCGGAGACCCGTTCGACGCAGCGACTTTGCCCTTGATCCCAATGTAAACCGCCCGGTACGTCGTATCGCCCAGATTTTCCACCCGGTGCTTGAAGGGCGGATACCAGCGCGCTTCTCCGGGCTTGGAGAATACCTCTCGCACTTTCCCGTTCTCATCGATAAAGCGCAGGTGGGCTTCGGTAATGCTCACCACCACCCCGCCCGGATGGTCGTGCAAGCTGGATTTTTCGTGCGGTCCGTAGGTGACCGAAACTACATCCACATGCTCGTTCTCGAAGCTTCTCGAATAGTGCTTGGGTTCAACCTTGACGGGGTCCTGTCCCAACGTGAACGCGGAGGACAGACACACCAACGCCCCCGCCCAAAATAGCTTCGACCGCATGCCGCCTCCTGCGAATTTGTTTTTTGTGGTGAGAACTACGCAACTCTAATTCCCGCGTAGGGGAGTGTCAACGACTGGCACCACAAGGATGAACGGATCAGACCTTGGACCAATGGACTATAGGTCTAATGGTAGAACCACAACTTTGAGCAGCAAAGACGGATGCTGTTCACCTGGCATCCGTGGGGGGCTGACTCAGTTCGATCCATCCGGCGAACTGGCCGGTAGCAGGACGGCTTCAGGCACCTCCAATTGGATGGGGCGGTTGTAATCGGAGTAGCTATAGTGGCCGGCGCTTTCCGTGGTCATCTCGTACGGCAGATCATCGCCCAGTCCGATGCACACCGAACCTTTCTGGGAAGAGAGCGCGGACCTTATATCGAACTTCCATTCCCGGCAGCGGACCCGTTGACCGTCTTCTTGTCGCCCTTTTCTGTCATGGCGTGGCTTATCATTTTGCGCATGTCCGGCAGCAGATCGCTAACGGTGCCTCGCGCAACGTTGTCGCAATACCACTCCGCTCATTGACTCCTCGCGGCCTAGAACCAGTCGCTGCGGTAGGCGACCCACCATGCGGCAAAAAGGATAGGGATGGTGGCGGCGCAGGCCCACCAAAAAGGAAGCAGAAAATCGGCCACCAACCCTAACAACATGAAGACCATCCAGAATATTTTTTTCTGCATCGGAGCGATTGTAAGCGTTGGGCAACCCAGAACTAATTCGCAGGCTTTACCAAAG